>ENA-OXVM01000384-OXVM01000384.1-human-gut-metagenome-genome-assembly--contig:-NODE-384-length-16096-cov-10.9564_pt1 | contig 16096 bp, 19 predicted proteins | sample MGYA00249574_ERZ652691 | MGnify/ENA primary metagenome ERZ652691 (study PRJEB26925, sample SAMN05826508) | human gut metagenome | biome: ENVO:2100002; feature: ENVO:00000062; material: ENVO:00002003...
TTGGTAGCCTTAACATATCACTCTATGATACGAATGTCAATATAATTTTATTGATATTCGATAAATTTATATTGAATAGCAACATAAGAAAAGCTCCGGGCACAATCTTTTTCTGTGTCCGAAGCTTTTTTCAGAAGCTTTTTCGCTTTCTCGTAATTATTCTATTGTGATAGTGTACTCCTTGCGGAATACCTCACCTGCCTGCAGGGTATTACTGTACTCCCGTTGCTCCAGACTGCCTTCAAAAGTGGTCCGGTCGCATCTGCCATACCATGGCTCGATGCAGATAAACGGTGCTCCCTTGCCTGCGGGAGACCACAGCCCGAATAACGGAGCATCAAAGCTTAAGGTAACATACGGCTTTTTGTCCGGAGTGCACAGGCTCACTGCGGAAGCCTGACGATCCTCCACGATCAGGGCATCCCGGTCAAATAGGTGCTCTGTGATCTGCGCATAACCGTTTTTCACCGGTAATACATCCTTTTGCTGTCCCATGAGTCCTTGTCCGTCATCTGCCACCAATCCGTAAGTCAGATCTTTGTCCGTATCAAACTTAAAATAATATTCCGACTGCTTTCCTTTTTCATCCACAGGGCACATAAATGCGGGGTGTCCTCCGATGGAAAAGTACAGTGTTTTCGTATCCGGATTTTCCACCTGCCAGATGACCTTCAGATCTTTTCCTTCCAATTCATAACCGATCTTCAGGATAAACTCCAGCGGGAATTTTGCTTTTGTTTCTTCATTGGATCGCAGGGAAAACCATGCTTCTGTCGCCGTCTGTACATCCACGGCAAACTCCATGTCTCTGGCAAAGCCGTGCTGACCCATGGAATAGGTCTTTCCTTCATAATGATATTCCTTATTTTTCAGACTTCCTACAAAGGGGAACAGTACCGGGGCAGTTCTCTTCCAGAATTTTGCATCCGCATTCCACAGATACTCGGTATCTGTTGCTTTCCCCCAAATGCTTGCAAGCTCTGCACCAAAGCTGTTGATAGTTACTTTTAAAGCTTCATTTTCCAATACTACCTGCATATTGCATACCTCTCTCTCTTTTTCCCACATTATACCTCATAACAGTTCATCCGTGAATATATCCGGGCACACAAAATCATGCTCACATGATTTTGTGGCCGCATATGTTCACGAGATGAGCTGCTGCTATCTGTTATCCTGTAGTCTGGCTGTCTTCAGCCAATGTCCGGACAAATATCTGCTCACAAAACAGATCACACGGAATATCCAGTCCAGTACCATAGCGATCCAGACACCGATGGCTCCGTAACCCATGTTCACACCGATGATATAGCTGAATCCTATACGGAACACGAACATGGAAAAAATAGACAGCACCATGGTAAACCGCACGTCATTGCAGGCACGAAGCATATTCGGCAGAACAAAAGACGCCGGCCACAAAAACATCGCCATACCGTTGTGGATCATGACCAGAATATAGGATAACTGCGTGGTCTCCGAGCTTAATCCATAGCATTTCAGGATCCACGACAGACACAGCAGGATGACGCTGTTTACCATAAAGGTACACAAGTAGGTAATCTTCAATAATTTTTTCGTATAATACCGCACCTGACCGGAATCTCCGGCGCCGACGCAACGGCCAATTACCGTGATCATTGCCAGATTCATAGCCTGTCCCACAATACAACCCATGCTGTCCAAGCTGTTCGCCACCCCGTTGGCAGCAATCTGCACAGTTCCGAAACCCGCGATAATGCTTACCACAATGACACGTCCCAGCTGGAAAATACCATTTTCAATCCCGCTGGGGATACCTATGTAAAAAATCTTATGGATCACCGGCCAGTCGATGTGGAAGCTTTCTTTTAATAAATGCACTTCGTTGGACGGGTTTTTCAGCAAACGATATAGGATGAATCCTGCCACTGCACGGGAGATCAGGGAAGGAATCGCCACACCTGCCACGCCCAGTCCCAGTACATAAACACCCAAAGCATTACCGCCGATGTTAATGATATTTTCCACCACGGAGACCTTCAGCGTGATCTGGGAATTTCCCATGGAGCGGAACAGCGCCGCACAGGAATTGTACAGGGCAAGGAACGGGAAGGACAGTGCAGAGATCATCATATAGATCACAGCATTATGAAATACGTCCGCTTCAATTTTACCGAAAAACAGGGAAATGATGCCATTACAGAACACCATGACCAAAATCGATATACCGATCGTAATGCATACCGATGACACGATCAACTGTTTTGCAGATTTGCAGGCGTCCTCTTTTTTCCCGGCTCCGAGAAACTGGGAGGTCACCACGGCGCCGCCGGTAGCCAGTGCCGCCAGCACACTGATGATCAGATTATTGAACATGTCGATCAGGGATACGCCGGAGACCGCCGCTTCTCCCGCAGAGGATATCATGACGGTATCTGCCATGCCCACAGTGATTGCCAGTGCCTGTTCAAATAAGAGCGGAATGATCAGTTTTTTCAGATCATCTTTTGAAAATAGTTGCTGTTTTGTTATACTTGTTTCCATAACGTTTACCTTTTATTACTTTTGATTCCGCTTATTTTTCCATATGATACAGCTTAAGCGAATTATCCCATGCCGCCTTGCGCACTTCTTCCTCTGTGATCCCCTTGATCTGCGCCATGGCAGCGATCACATAAGGAATGTTCAGGGAGCTATTGCGTTTGCCGCGGTTCGGTTCCGGCGCCAGATATGGGCAGTCCGTCTCCAACACGATGCGGTCCATAGGAATATATTCTACCGCTTCCTTCAGCTTCTTTGCATTTTTAAAAGTCAGCACGCCGCCGATTCCAAAGTAGAATCCCATATCCAGAAAAATCTTCGCCGTCTCCTTCGTATAGGAATAGCAGTGAATTACACCGCCGATCTCTTCTGCGTGCGCCTCCGTCATGAGATCCACGGTATCCTTCGCCGCATCCCGGGAGTGAATGATAACAGGCTTTTTGATCTCACGCGCCAGTTCCAGCTGCCGCAGGAACCACTTTTTCTGTGTCTCGTGGTCCGGCTCCGGCCAATAATAATCCAGTCCGATCTCTCCCACCGCCAGGCATTTCTCCTTTTGGCACTGTTCCTTCAGCCAGGAATAAGATTCCTCCGTCAGTTCCGCGGTCTCGCTGGGATGTACTCCGATGGCTCCGTATATGTAATCGTACTGCTCCATCAGCTCTAACACTTTCCGGCAGGATGCCAGGCTCGCACCCACATCCACCACCCGGGCAATGCCCTGCCCCGGCAGCGCCGCCAGAAGCTGTTCTCTGTCGTCGTTAAATGCGTCATCGTCATAATGCGCATGCGTATCAAATATCGCAGTCATATAAAATCTCCTCACAGCATATCTATGCAAAAAAAGAACCGTCCCCGGAGCTCCTATGTCTCCAAAAACAGTCCTCTTGAGTGCACCGCCAGGGGCTCGAACCCTGGACACCCTGATTAAGAGAAAAGGCTTCCAAGGGATATTTTAAGTCGTTTTTTAGCGGTTTACGCTACGGGAACCGTGTGATATAATAGGCTTGCTGTTGACTCTTTCCAGCAGGGAGGAGGTGAGCGTCTTGGAGTTATTAGTCTCTTTTATTATCTCCGTCATAGCAAGTGTAGTCGGCTACTACATATGCAAATGGCTGGACGGTGATGAATAGCAACAGTCAGCCTAGCAACAAAAAGCCCCGGGGTAGCATCCCGGGGTTTTCTGCGTCTTGAAGTTAGACATTAGTCTCTCTTTGGCTAAGTTCAATATAACACGGGTTCCCGGGAATGTAAAGAAAAATTTGTAAGACAATTTTATGCTCATTCATATGTTTTTTGTCGATTTGTCTTACAGCTTGTGGTTATTTATCCAAGTTTGGAAGTCGATGACTCCAGTTCCGCGCTTTCGCTCTCTGCTGTTCTCATGATGCTGCGCTTTCCTCGATTGTCTGCCCGGCGGTAGTGATCAACCAGAAGCTGCTCCTCCGGTGTCAGGTTCCCGGACTCTTTACCAGTAAGCAGCCATTCTACTGTAGTATTTAGGCATATGGCTACTTTATAGACCTGCTCTGCTCCTGGCTTTCTCTCATTCCAACGTCTTATAACACCATTTCCAAAGCCAAGTTCTCTTTCTAATTTTGCGAAATTCGTGCCTTTTTCCTTACTTTTCTCTTTTATTCTTTCTACAATGTCCATTAAATATCCCTCAAAAAATAATTAGGCGTATGGCTACTTTTCTGTTGACTTTTAGCCATATGGCTATTATACTAAACCTTGTAATACAAATTGTTCAAAACACTTTGTTTTACTAAAGTATATATACTCGATTGTAACACAAACGCGTTAAGAAGAAAAGCCCGGCAATGGTAAGCCTTATAAGGAGCCGAACCGGAGAAAAAGAAAGTGAGGTAGTTTGATGTCGCATTCTGTTGTTTTAACTGATATTTTTGGTGATCGTGTATCTGTTCTTCCATCGTCTTTGTATGTCAGATGCTCCAGATTCACCTGCAGTGGTGAGGTTCTCATTGGCTATGATATTCATGCTCACAAGGATAATGTTTATAGCGATGATGTTACTTTAAAAACTCCGCTGTTGCATAGTGCAGAAGAGGCTCTCGATTATATTGATGTTCTGCTTAGTGCTGCATCTGTCCAGCAGGAACCGGGAGGTGATCCGGTTTGATTTTTAGCAACGATCTGGTCACCAAGAGCATGCGACTGCCGCCGGACATCGTGGATTACATCGAGCAGCAGGAAGGTGATACCTTTACTGCCAAGTTTATAGATCTGGTGTATGAGATCATGAACGGTGACAAGCAGCGTGCCGAGAACCTGGCATGGTACGAGAGCACCATCGAAGCGAACCGGCAGAAGATCGCGAAACAGAACCAGGAGATCTATCAGATCCAGAGAGTTCTTTTGCATCTGCATCATGCAGTGGATGAGATCGATAAGCTGCCATTTACTTAGATCCGGCGTGGCCTGATAAAGCTGACAGACAGATCTGTCGCAGGATCGGCTTCGGAATCGGTCGGAAAGTGCCGGATCTGTCTTTTATATAGATCAATCTGCTTCTTTGGGGCATGTGAGAGCGGTCAGGGTAAGCGCGCGCGGGGCGGCGCCGCCGTACCTGTCCAAAGAGTCCCGGGGGATCCCCAAAAGGCGGGGCCTTCCCCGGCAGCCGCACCCAAAGAAGTTGTTAACCGGTCGGACGGTCTTTGCTGGATGCCGTGGAGCGTCACCGGAGCTGTGTAAACGGGTGGATAACTCCCGCTCAGGTTGCCGTGGGTAACCTTGTGTGCGGGTTGTGTACAGGGCGTGTATAACACGCCGCACCGTTATGCACGCCCTGTGCATGAGCCGTGCACATGGTTATCCATGGCAACCTGGGAGTTATCCAACGTTTGCACGGCTCTGCCCTTCGCTCCCCCGGGCTGCAGCAGACTTCCGGCCAGCCGTAGTTGTCGACTTTCGTTGTCCTTGCGGCGCCCTGCGCCGTGCCCCGCCTCACGGGATCCCGGAGAACCCCCGGAACCGGAGCGGCGGCGCCGCCCCGCGCGGAGAGCAAGCGTAACCGCTGGGCAACCCCAAAATAAGGAGTGTATCACATGTTACAGTTCATATTCGTACTTTTTCAACGTTTCCAGCTGCCGATCCTGGTCATGGTCGGTGTGGCAGGTTTTATCCTGTACTGTGTATCGGAATATCTGGCACGTAAGAACAAACAACAGCCCGGCAGTGTAAAGCACTGCAAGGAGCTGACTTTCTCCCTGAATATGGCAGCACTGATCCTTATGGTCGCCGACATGATAACGTTCTACCTGCTCGGCTACTATGACGATCTCCTGCACTTTTTCTTTTGACCATGGAGCCGGGTTTCCTGCCGGAGGACGGTTTCCCGTCCTTCCGGGACTGGCTCAATACCCGGTACTGCGTAACTCCGCAGCACCTTTACAGGGTGGCACGTGCTACCGGACCTTACAGAGACTATAACAACTTAATGGACTGGTACCGCTATCGTTACCAGCTCGAAAAGCAGCGCCATGAAGATCTGGTTGCTGCCAACCCATTTTACAATCAGGAGGATTAACTTATGGATATTACAGGCGTAACTACAAAAGCAAAGATTCTGGTACTTTTCGCAAACAGCTACAACATGGTCACCGAGCAGGGACAGGCTATGCAGGGCACATCCGTGCATTACCTGTTCTGGGGTGAGTCCGGCGAGAAGCTGTTAGAAGACAATCAGTGGGATGTCTCCAAGCCGGTAGGCGTGCAGCGTTCCAAAGCATCCATCGATGCAAGTCTCCGTGTCAAGATCCCGGTAGCTCCGGCGCTCTATGAGGGCACTTTCGAGCTGGCAACCGGTGGAGACGGTAAGCCGGTGCTGCGTCTGCGTGACGTTGCCTTTGTCGATATGGTGCGGATTACCCAGCATCATGTACCCGGCTTTGTTGTTCCCGGCATGATCGCATCCCAGGAGCCGGAACCGGTTACCAGCAACGTAGTAACACCTCCGCCCCTGCCCGAATCCGTCAAGGCATCTGCTAAGGATTCCAAAGAATCCAAGTAATGCCCATGGAAGATATGACTATCCCGGCTTCTACAGAAGCACTTCCGGAGGAATCAGCTGCGGAGGAGACCGTGACGGAGGAAACCGTGACGGAAGAGACCGGTGAGACGGTTGCCGCTGATCAGGATCCCGGATCTGTAGAGGACTCTGTCAAGATCATATATCTCACACCTGACGGCACGACGTATTCAAGCTCTGATGCTTCGACCCCCGATTCCGTCAGCTCCGGTGATGCCGGTGGCGGTGCTCCCTACAGTACCGTCATCGCTGAGTCGGCAGATTACTCCGAATACTATGAGCAGCTTCTTGCCAATTCGGAGACCCTGATCGAGCAGAATGCCCGCATTCAGGAACAAAATGAGGCATGCATTAGCTTTCTCGCCATCATTGTAGTGGTGGGACTGCTAAATTATGTATACAAGTTTTTCAAGATCTTTTTCTAATCAACCATTTTTTTAGATCGGGATCCTGCAGCATGGCCGGCGCTCTATCCTGATGCAGAAAGGAGTTTTTATGCGCAATTTAACTTTAGTTGCCGCTGCCGCTACCGGTGAAGCTACCGGTGTGCTGAGCAAAGTTGTAACCCAGCAGATGATGAGCGGGGTTCTGGATGAGATCATCGGAGTGCTTCCCGTGTGTCTGCCTGTCATGATTACCTTTATCGGTATCAGAAAAGGTATCAGCTTCGTTATCGGCGTGCTGCGCGCAGCGTAACTTTATCTGTTTCCTGTTCACTGAGCTAGGGGCTCTTTAGCTCCTGGCTCTTTTTTTCTTTGGAGGTGATTTTCTATGAAAAAATTATTTAAGCGGATAGCTCCGCTGCTCCTTGCCCTGGTGATGGTGCTGGGAAGCTGCCTGACGGTAAGCGCTGCAACTTCTTTGCCATCTACGGATAAAGAGTATGAGGCCATTATAACTGAGAAATATCATGAAGGTTTTCCATATGCTGTTTTTGTAAAGGATTCAAAGAATCCTGGATCTGCTTTGTCTTTATATACTTTTAATGCAGAGCCTTTTTATGAAAATGGCTATTTTTATTTTACTAAAAAATGGTCTTTTTATCTTCATACTTATAATGCTGATAGTGGTATTTGGACTGAAACGAAATCTGTAGAATATTCTACGCAAAATATGGTTGCCATTGATTTGGCGTCTTATAGGAGTATAGCATATTCGAATAATGATATTTATAGAGTCGGAGCTGATAAGGAAAAAGATGAGCCTTTTTTTCGGGGTCCGGAACGTCCTCTGGTGGCGGCAGTTCGGGGGGCGGGTCCGGTGGAAGCTCTGAAGGAAGTGATCTTACTGATACCATTATCAATACTGTTTCTGGCTGGTTGTCTGGGATTACGGAAGGGATTGCAACTTCTATTAACGCTATTGCGTCGGGCTTAGGCAAGATATTAGACAAAATAGTTGCGCTGCGTGATGATTTCATTGCAGCGCTCAAGGCATCCGATAACCTGGTTACCCGGTTCTGGGGGAATCTCTTTGATAAGGTCGCCGGTCTGCAGGATGCCGTGATCGGGAAATTCAAAGAGCTTCTGGATTGGGCAGCTGACTTCCGGCAGGCCTTCGTCGACAAGATCAAGGAGCTTATTGATTTCGGCGCTGATAACTGGAAAAGCTTCTTTTCCTGGACTGCTGAGATCCGGCAGTTCTTCCTGGATAAGTTCACTGATCTGTTCCAGAAGCTCATGGATATTCGGGATTATATCGTTGTGGAGATCCCGCTTGCTATCTATAACAAGATGAAATCTCTCTTCGAGTACTTTTTCGTGCCGGATGCCGACCTTATGAATCAGCGCCTGGAACACATCAACAGCAAGTTCGCCTTTGTGGAGAGTGTGACCGGGTACGGTGAGCATCTGATCAACTTCCTGCAGAACGCTGCCGGTACCAAAGCGCCGGTTGTTACCCTGGATCTGGGAGCTTACCGCGGTGCTTACGGCTGGGGAAAAGCCGGTAAAGTAACTATTGACTTCTCCTGGTATGCAGAATATAAACCTCTGGTTGATAACCTGCTTGCCGGGATCATCTGGGTGCACTTCTTCTGGCATACCTACAAGCGGATCCCTGAGATCATACACGGCATGGGTATGACTGCAGACCGTGCGATCGATATATCCGGGAGGGATGTAGATTGATTACTGATAACATTATGGGAATTGCATTTTCATTCCTGGAAAAGATCCTCGACAAGCTTCCCGTCATGAACCTGGACGTGGATTTCTCTGTTCTCAACGGGTTCCTGGATGTGCTGGGCTTTGCCCTGTATTTCTTTCCCTGGGCTAAGGTGGTCCCGATCCTTGCCATTATTTCTGTGCTGCAGGTGTGGCGGATCCTGGTTTCCATCATCCGGACGATCTGGGAAGTGCTCCCGCTCGTATAGCTGTATTACAATTTCGCTGCAGCATGGTCAACTCTGCAGGTGATTTGTAATACAAGATTTTCATTTCTGTATTACAAATCGAAAACACTGCAGTGTGGATCCGGACCGTCGGAAGAAAATTTGTAATACAAACAGGAGGTTTTTTATGAGTTCAACGCTTGTTTCTACCTTCGGTGCCATGTGTAAGATGATGCTCATTCTTCTGAAATGGCCCGTGATCTTATTTTTTGTAGTCCTGATCATATTTTACCTGGATTGTCTCTTCTGGTACTACCGCCGGTACCGGAAGGGCGACCGTGTGCAGCGTGGCAGCGTCCGTCCTCTGGTAAAGCGTCCCGCCCTGCTCCGGATCTTCGTTGATGCTCCCAGACAGTATGTGGATGATCTGTATAACCGGAAGCCGGACTTCTTTGCTCCCCAGGGTCTCGTAGTGTTTACCGGGCGCCAGGGTAGCGGAAAGAGTGCTGCACTCTTCCAGTACGCCATGGAGTTGCATGATCAGTATCCCCTGGCTAAGTGCATATCAAATACAAAATATATGTACCAGGATAAAACGCTGACCCATTGGAGCCAGCTTACCAGCTACAAGAACACTCACAAAGGGGTGATCGTGATCTTGGACGAGCTGCAGAACTGGTTTTCCAGTAACATGTCCCGGAACTTTCCGCCGGAGATGCTCTCCGTTATTACCCAGAACCGGAAAAACCGGCGTGTGATCCTGGGCACTGCACAGAACTTTTACCTGTTGGCGAAGCCGATCCGCTCCCAGTGTACCGAGATCCGGGAGTGCCTGACGCTGGCCGGATGCTTAACTATCGTGGTGAAACGGGAACCGATCGTCGACAATGACGGAGACGTAAAGGAAATGAAATACCGCGGGATCTATTTCTTCGCGCATTCCCGGAGACTCCGCGAGGCGTATGATACCTGGTCTATTGTTGATAACCTCATGAGATCAGGGTTTCATGATAATCCTTTGATAAAGGATGATAGTGTAAATATCGAAATTACGAACAAAAAGAAGTAAAAGGCGAGGAGCTGCCGGAAGGGGCTGCCAGCACCGGCGGCAGCCCCTCCGGCAGGCTCCGAAGCCCGCCGCCACGTCCTGTAATACGTGGTCCAGAAATACATTGTAATACACATGAAAAGTCGCTTAAATACTGGCAAAAGTGGCTAAAAATCTTTTTCCCCGAAAAGCCTTACGGGGAAAAATCAAAAAATTCCGTTTTTGTAATACAAAACTAATTTTAGGGGGTGTACTTATGCTTGATAAGAGACATTATTACGTTAATCAGCTTTATCAAGATATGCCTATCGATGAACAACATGACTGGTTTGGATACAGTCAGAAGAAATTCCTGCACAACATTGATACGTTTTACTATTCTGTGAAGTTCCGCAACGACTTCCGGCTCAAGACTTCGGATGCTCACGTTCTGAAAATGCGCAGATTCTTCAAGTTACAGTATGATTACCTGAACAATAACGAGGATCAGCCGGAGCTCTATCTGCCGGATCTGGGAAAGAATCTGTACTTAAAGCCGGTTACTTTCAGCCGGTTCTATACTACCTGTTTGACGTACCCGGAATATTTCGACATTTTCTTCGCTCCCGTAGTTCCAAAAGCAGCCGACGGCGGGGAATCTGTTACCTGTGAATGTGTGGTGCAGATCCGCTCTTATATGCTCTGGATCATGGGTGTACGTGATGCCTTTGAGAATTCATATGAGTATGTTAAGAACATAGCTAAGTACTTTGGTTTACAGATCGATTTTGTCCAGGAGAACAGAATCGACTATTGCTGGCACTCCAACTATTTAAAGGATCCCGAAACTTTTTTCAGTCCAGAGAACTTTTACAAGATGCGTGTTGACCGTTTCAAGAATGCAACCTATGTCACAAACAAGGTCGGCTCTGAGGACTATGAGATCGATTATGTTGCACTGGGTAAGCGGTCGGATAAGGTCTTCGTCCGCATTTATCAGAAGACCAGGGAAGTGATCGAACAGAATTACAAGCCATGGTTCCTGCAGATCTGGCTGATGCAGGGGCTTATATCAAAGTACGATCAGTGGGTCTATGAGCGCTGTTATCAGAAAAAAAACTGGTTCTACCGGTTTACTGCCCGTTTGGAGTTCTTTCTGGAGCATGGACAGGATCCTTATTATCTTTCCTATGTCCGGCAGATCTTAGAGGGTAAGCTTACTATCGAAGAGGATGCATTGATCCGGCTGGCTGATAAGCTCACTCCTAAGCTTAATTATGTCGTAAATGTAGAGTTTCAGACCATGCGGCGGCATTCCAAGAGCTACGAGCTTCTCCCGATCCATAACAACACCGCCAAAGGTGAGACGCAGCGTATTTATGACTACTTGGACAACAGGAAACTGATCATTGATTATTTAACCGATAAAGTCTTTAAGATGGTGGAAAAGACCGGAGACGGCAACAAGTGCCGCAGACCTTACTGTGGTTTCTGGAAAGCGCTGCGGAATACCCGCTGCTTAGATATGAAAATTACACCGGAATACAAGAAGCTGGTAAGAAATTATAACCGGAAGCTCTCCGTGGATTCCATGAAAAAGCGTGTGATCGGGTCAGCGGTGACCCTCGGTATCTATATGCGTGGGATCAATGAGGACAGCCCGCTGCAGGACTGCTTCGAAGCACTTCTCCGGATGAACGATAACGACATTATGGAAGCCCAGCGCTATAAACAGAAAAAACTCCGGCAGTTCAACGCGGAAGAACTTGCCGAAGTCTTTGAGTCTTCTGAAAAGCACCGCTTCCGTCTGCTGGATGAAAGTGACGGCACTCTCTACGATTATGATAGTATAAACAACTTAGATTTGCAAGGGGGAAAATCACTTGACCATCCAACAGCTCCGTGACGTATACATAAACAACCGGAGTACTTATTGTAGCACTGATACTATACTTAAGTATACGGATGATCTGGATCTGTTTTTCCGGTTTCTGGAAAGTCATTACCGGGTAGATCCTGCCGTGAGCGGCTTTGATGCACTTACTGGATCTGTCTACATGGATTTTATCCTGGAACTGCGTACTAGGAAGATCAAGAACTCTTCTATCCGGAGTTATTGCAGATCTGTAAAGGCGTTTCTGCACTGGACATATGAGAATAACTTTAGTCCGGATTATTTAAAGGGTGTGAAGCTGCCGAAGGATGATGCCGTGGCAGAGCTGCCATTATTCGTTGAGGATGTGGTAAAGATCGATGCGCTTTTCGACCGGAGCACAGAGCAGGGGCTGCGGAATTATTGCATCTTTCACCTGTTACTTGACTGCGGCCTGCGCCGACAGGAAGTGTGTCATCTGCAGGTACATCATCTGGATCCGGAGCGGAACATCCTGCACATCGTCAATTCTAAGGAAAACAAAAGCCGGTTTGTATTGATCCCGGACTTTCTGATCAGCGCATTGCAGGAGTATGACCAGCGCACCGGTATTACTTCCGGATATATGCTCCGTCAGCTTCGGGATTCGGAGTGTCCGCTTACATCTAACACGGTGAAGATGATCTTTCAAGATCTGAAGATCAGCACCGGTATAGATCGGCTTCATGCGCATCTGCTCCGTCACACGTTTGCGATCTCCTACCTGATCGGCGGCGGTAACCTGGAATTTTTACGTGTGTTCCTGGGGCATTATGATTATGCTGCAACGAAAACCTATGTCGCTATGGCTGCACAAATGAAGCTGCTCGGTGCTCCGGTGTATCAGCTGGATCCGATATTCTTCCAGCGTGGCTACTAGACACCATTAACAAGGGGTCAGGGTGTCTAGTGAGTTTCCGGGGACAAAAAAAGAACCGTCCCCGGAGCTCCTATGTCTCCAAAAACGATTCTCTCTGCTCTCCGACGGAGAGTGTGTGCACCGCCAGGGGCTCGAACCCTGGACACCCTGATTAAGAGTCAGGTGCTCTACCAACTGAGCTAGCGGTGCATTTTCTGTGTCGTTGTTGCGTCTCCCGCAACGACAAGACATATATTATCACATGGTTTTCAAGAATGCAAGTACTTTTTGAAAAAAATTTAAATATTTTTTTCGATTTATTTGTACAATAAGTGAAATTACTGTTTTTTACGGGCTTCCTGGCACTTTTTGCAGTAACCGTACAGCTCTAATTTGTGTCCGGTGACAGTGAAATCTCCGGTATCCTGCTCTAAATGCACATGTGCAAAGGGGCAGCTGGGCAGCGGAATCCGCTTATGACATTCCAGGCAGACCGCATAATGGGTATGTTCCCCGCGGTTCAATTCGTATACTACGGTACCGTCTCCCATGAACGTTGTCTTCTCTACCATTCCATGTTCTTCAAATGTTGCCAGAATCCGGTAGATCGTGGATACAGCATAATCGCTGCCTTCGTGATCTCTCTCAATACGATTGTAAATCTGTACGGCGCTGAGGGGCTCGGTCGCTTCCTCCAGCACCTGATACACGCATTTTCTCTGTTTGGTCCATTTTAATCCCTTGGGATAAGAAATATCATTGTGTTCACATTTATGTTCTTCCATAGATATCTGTCCTTTTATATCGCGATCTCGAGGGCGCAGTGCTTTCCACCTCGAAACACTGCTTGTGCCTACAGCCAGTTTATCACAATTCCTGTCAAAACACCAATCACATATAAAATTCCCACGATTTTCAGATTTTCCTTTTTATCCGGGTTCACGCGGAACAACACCAGCAGTCCTACTCCCGCTCCTACCAGCAATCCGGACATCATGGCTCCAAGGCTGATCACACCACTGATATACAATTGCGTTATGGTCACAGATGCTGCACAGTTGGGGATCAGTCCCACCAATCCTGCCAGCACAGGTCCCAGTACGGGACGGTTCAGGATCAGGCCGGCCAGAACATCTTCTCCCACAAAATGCAGTGCTGTGTTCAGAACAAATCCAATGACTATAATGAAAAAGGTAATGTGAAGCGTATGCTTTACCGCAGATAGAAAAATGCCATCCTCTTCACAATGGCAGTTCTCATGCTCACAGATTTCATGAATGTGCTCTTCCTCTTCATGGTCATTTTCTCCATGCCCGTGAACATGGTCATGAGGATGCATCTTCCTCTCCCGGACCAACAGATCGATCACAAATCCGGCTGCCGCACCAATGGCTGCTTTCGCTCCCAGCACGCCCAGTACAAAGCGGATATCCATTTTCTCCGAAATCAGGATCGGCAGCATCTCATCAGAAGTGGACAGATAAATGGCTATCAGTGTTCCCAGGGTGATCACTCTGCCTGCATATAAGTTGGATGCTGCTGCCGAGAACCCACACTGAGGCAGCACACCTGCCACGCCACCGATCAACGGTCCCATTTTACCTGCTTTACGCACCATATGTGTGGTCTTCTCGCCAGCCTTATGCTCCAGATATTCCATAGCCAGATAGGTCAGGAACAAAAACGGCACCAGCTTTATACTATCTATTAAGGTATCTAAAATAACTTCCGACATAACTCTTACCTTTCCATACTTTCTTTATCAAATGAATACTTAATCATATATTTGTTCTAAATGCAAATGAGTTGCATTTGCATTTAGAACTATAACACATTTTTTCACATTGTCAATATTTTAATTATAAAAAATGCGCTATGCTATGATAAGCTACGAAAAGCGAGAGAATGCCCACCCGGGCAAAAGCCAGCCGGTATACCGTCTTATTATTGCACTTCGATCAATCTTCGATCAATCCTTTTTTCTTCCATGCTCCGCTCCGCCAGCGCAACATCATGCCAACCGCACGGCTGCATTCATCTGCTGTCAGACCGATATAAGCACCCACTACTGCCAGATGCAGCTGTATCCCCAGCAGATACGTTCCTCCCGCTGCACACAAAAACATGAAAATAGCTCCGAGGATCACCGGAAATACAGCATCTCCACTGGTTTTCAGTGCATTTCCGTATACCAGATTTGTTACTCGTCCGGCTTCCAGGGCAATATCAATAAACATCAGCTTCTGCACTAGTTCTACCATACTTTTATCCTGCGTGAAAAAAGAGATCAGTACCGGGGCACTGACTGCAAACAGAAATTCTGTTCCCATCGCCAGTACCGCTCCGATCGCCGCAGATTTTTTAGTCTGCTTATCACATATTTCATATTTTCCCGCACCCATGTACCATCCGGTCATAATAGCATTCGCCTGGGCAAGCGCACTTCCCACACAGAAGGATAAATTTGTGATCTGTGCCGTATAGGAGCGGGCTGCCACATTGATTCCTTCTGTATCCATCTGGTTCAGAAAACGGATCACCAGTGTCATTGCTATATTATAAATAATATTCTCCAAAGCGGAAGGTAATCCGATCCGGATGATCTTCCGCAAAATCTCTCCGGAATTTACCCTCTCCGAATATTTTTTTGCAGGGATCAGCCGCCGTACAAAGATCACTATCAATATCAGATTCACTACTTTAGAGATCACTGTTGCGGATGCAACCCCCTGCACGCCGAGGTGGAATCGAAACAGAAACACGGCATTTAATATAAAGTTCAAAATATTACCTGTCACAGTTGCGATCAGAGGCTGTTTCGTATATCCAAATGCACGCAGATATCCTGCCAGTATGGGAATCATTGCGTTCAGTATACTTCCGCCTCCTACGATCCGCAGGTATTGTACGGCAGGCTCTTTCAATGCCGGTGCAATACCTACCACATACAGAATCCCATCGGAACAGAAAAACAAAAACACAGACATCACAACACCCAGGATCCCATTAAACCATAATCCAAGAGTCTTTGCCTGACAGGCGATCCCCGGTCTGCCCGCACCGATATTCTGTGTCATCACAGCCAGCATTCCCATAGAAACTACCGAATACATAATAATGAACACACCGATATAAGTATTTGCTGTTCCGACTGCTCCGACTGCCTGATCCCCAACAGAAGAAAGCATTAAGGTATCCACCATTCCGGACAACATGTAAAAGATCGTCTCCAGACACAGTGGTACAAATAATTGAAATAATGACTTATTCTGTCCTTCCATCGTATGTTTTATATCCTTTCTGCGGTTCCTATAAATTTGCATTTTTATTTAGTAACTATTCAGACTGTCTCTTATACACATCTCCGAGCCCACGAGACCTCTCTACATCTC
>ENA-OXVM01000400-OXVM01000400.1-human-gut-metagenome-genome-assembly--contig:-NODE-400-length-15622-cov-7.7239_pt1 | contig 15622 bp, 15 predicted proteins | sample MGYA00249574_ERZ652691 | MGnify/ENA primary metagenome ERZ652691 (study PRJEB26925, sample SAMN05826508) | human gut metagenome | biome: ENVO:2100002; feature: ENVO:00000062; material: ENVO:00002003...
ATGTAGAGAGGTCTCGTGGGCTCGGAGATGTGTATAAGAGACAGGTATAAGCAGGATAAAAAGCGTGTGAAAAATGCAAAAGATTATATTTCAGAAGTGGAAAAGATTGCAAAAAAACAGGTGAAGAAAAATCAGAAGCTCCGCGCAAAAGAGGAGAAAAAGAATCAGAAGATCCAGCTGCGCACTTTGGAAAAAGAAGAGGCTGCAAGGGAAAAAGAAGAAAAGCTGCAAAGTAAAAAGGCAGAAAAGGAAGCCAGAAAGCAGGAGCGCAGGGAAAAAAGACAGGCGTGGCTTGACGGTGTAAAAGAAAAATGGCATGCCTGGGTGGAAAAAATAAAAGAAAAGTGGCATGCGTTTCTTGCAAAGTTTAAAAAGGAAGAATAGAAATGAGATATCAGATACGGCATGCAATTGTAAAGTATGCGGCAGATACCATATTAGAAGATGTAAATTTTGAGATACATGATCATGAAAAAATAGCAATCATCGGAAGAAATGGCTGTGGAAAAACAACGCTTTTAAAGCTGATCTCCGGTGAAGTGGAGATGGCAAATCCGGACAGTGACGAGGAATGTGGCATTGTCATGGCAGGAAAACAGCGGATCGGCTATCTGAGACAGATCAGTTTTGAGGACAGCAGTATCACGGTAGAAGAGGAAATCTTAAAAGTGTTTGCGCCTGTTTTTTCCTGCGAAAAACGAATGCAGGAACTGACAGAGCAAATGAAAACGGATACTTCTGAGCATTTATTAAAGGAATATGCCACATTGCAGGCGAAGATGGAGGCACTGCGGGGATACACCTACAGACAGGATATGGAGACAATGTTCCAACGGTTCGGGTTTGCGTTAAAAGACCTGCAAAGACCGATTGGAACTTTTTCAGGTGGTCAGCAGACAAAAGTGGCGTTCGTAAAACTGCTTTTGAGCCAGCCGGATATCATGCTTTTGGATGAGCCGACCAACCATCTGGACATGCCAACGATCGAGTGGCTGGAAGGTTATCTGAAAAATTATCCGAAAGCGGTTGTGATCGTGTCGCATGACCGGATGTTTTTAGACCGCGTGATTGACGTGACTTACGAGATCGAATATCACAGAATCAGGCGTTATCCGGGCAATTATACAGCATTTTTGAGGCAGAAAGAGGAAGCATTAGCAAAGCAGGAAAAAGATTACGAGGCACAGCAGGCGGAGATCAAGCGTCTCACAGACTGGATCGAAAAGTGGAAGAATACACCGACAAAGGTTGCGGCGACACGTTCCAAACGAAAAGTGATCGAGCATATGATTTTGATCGAAAAGCCGCGCAAGTTCGATACAAAAGCGTTTCAGGGACAGTTTCTGCCGCAGACGGCCAGCTATCATGATGTGTTGTCCGTCCGGGGCTTACAGATCGGTTATGATTCCGTTTTGAGCAAAGTATCTTTTGAGTTGCACCGCAGGGAGCGGATCGCGGTGATCGGTGAAAACGGAAAAGGAAAGTCGACACTTTTAAAAACGTTAGTTGGCGAGCTGCCGAAGCTCGGCGGTCAGTTTTCATTCGGGACAGGCGTGGAGTGGGGCTATTTTGACCAGCAGGCGGCGGTTGCCGAGAGTCAGAATCCGAAAATGACGATCATGGAAGATTTCTGGGAAGAATATCCGACCTTAAAAGAAGTAGAAGTGCGCAGTGCGCTGGGAAGTTTTCTTTTTTCCGGGGATGATGTATACAAAGAATTGGGACAGTTATCCGGTGGAGAGAAGGTGCGTCTTGCTTTATGTAAAATGTTTAAGCGCAGACCGAATCTTCTGATTCTGGACGAGCCGACAAACCATATGGATATCGTTGGAAAAGAAGCATTGGAGCAGATGTTAAAAAGTTATACGGGAACAGTTTTATTTGTCTCGCATGACCGGTATTTTATTAAGGAGATCGCAACGGGAATCCTTGATTTTCAGGCAGATAAAGTACAGTATTATCCGTGCACTTATGAGGAATATCTGGAGCAGAAGCAGAAAGAAGCACAGGGACTGATTGGTGGAAACAAAACAAATGCCGCAGGAAACAGTGGAAAATCCAGAAACGTAGCTGGCGAAGCAGCAGATAACAGAAATATATCACAAGTCGGAAGTCAGAGTAATCCGCCAACGTTATCCGATGTGTTTGATAAAAAGACGTATTATAATCCGGGCAAGATTATTTCGAGATTAAAGCAGCAGCTTGTCAAGTATGAAAAAATGCTCGGTGAGAGTGAGGAACGGCTCGCAGAGCTGCAAATGCAGCAGATGGACACGGCACTCGCCACGGACTATGAGAAATTGACAGAATTGGAGCAGGCGATTGCGGCGGAGCAGAGCAATCAGGAGAGCATTTTAGACCGTCTGGTGGAGACGGAGACAGAACTGGATGAGATGCAGGAGAAAACAGTCTAAACAGGATCAGACTTTGCAATACAAGAAAAAACAGTAGATTTGGAAGGCAGAAAATCGAGGAAGCAGATATGACAAAAAAACAGTTAGCACTTGAGGTTATCAGACGTTTGAAAGAAGCGTATCCGGACGCGGGATGTACGTTGGACTATGATGAGGCATGGAAACTTTTGGTGAGTGTCCGTCTGGCTGCGCAGTGTACGGATGCGAGAGTCAATGTGATCGTGGAAAAGTTATATGAGAAGTTCCCGGATGTCGACGCGTTAGCGGCAGCCGGTGTCTCTGAGATCGAGGAGATCGTGCGTCCATGCGGACTTGGAAAAAGTAAGGCAAAAGATATCAGTGCATGCATGAAAATGCTAAAAGAGCAGTACGGTGGAAAAGTGCCGGATGATTTTGATGCACTGTTGAAACTTCCGGGGGTCGGACGCAAAAGTGCGAATCTGATCATGGGGGATGTGTTCGGAAAACCGGCGATCGTCACAGACACACACTGTATCCGTCTGGTGAACCGCATGGGACTGGTAAAAGACATCAAGGAACCGAAAAAAGTAGAGATGGAACTGTGGAAGATCATTCCACCGGAAGAGGGGAATGATTTCTGTCACAGATTGGTGGAACATGGCAGGGATGTCTGTACAGCACGGACAAATCCGCATTGTGACCGCTGTGTGTTAAATGATATCTGCGCGACAGGGAAGAAACTCATGAAAGCAGAGCAGAAAACAAAGTGATCGATATTGGTGTTGCAGTGGCAGCAGTAAAAAATTTTAAAGAGAAGTTATAAAAATGGCAGTACAAAATGATTTTTCGAAGGGAAGTATTTTATCCCATATGGCACGGATTGCGCTTCCGATGACGCTGGCACAGTTTGTCAATATTTTATATAACATTATTGACCGGGTATTTATAGGACGTATCCCGGATCATGCGACGGAGGCTTTGACCGGACTTGGAGTGGCATTCCCAATCTGCACGCTGGCAATTGCTTTTGCCAATCTGGTCGGAATGGGCGGTGCCCCTCTTTTTTCTATAGAGAGGGGAAAAGGAAATGAAGAGGAAGCAAAGTATATTTTAGGCAATTCATTCAACCTGTTAGTGGTCATCGGAGTAGTGTTCAGTGTGGTGATGTTTCTGGTAAAAAGGCCGATGCTATACCTGCTTGGTGCAAGTGAAAATATTTACGGATATGCGGATTCCTATCTTACAATCTATTTATGCGGAACACTTTTTGTGATGTTAAGCCTTGGTATGAATGCATTTATCAATGCGCAGGGCTTTGCCAATATCGGAATGATGACGGTATCGATCGGTGCAGTCTGCAACCTGATTTTGGATCCAATTTTTATTTTTGAAATGAAAATGGGTGTACAGGGAGCAGCGCTGGCAACGGTGATCTCGCAGTTTGCAGCCGCCTGCTGGACACTCCGGTTCCTTACCGGGAAAAAGGCGACGATCCGGTTAGATAAAAATTATTTGAAATTAAAAACAGACCGTGTCAAAAAGATTCTTGTGCTCGGTTTATCCGGTTTTACTATGTCGGTGACGAACAGCCTCGTGCAGATGGTATGCAATATCAATCTGGCGATGTACGGTGGAGATATGTATATCGCAACGATGACCATCATCAATTCTGTGCGTGAAGTGATCCATATGCCGGTTTCCGGTGTTGGAAATGGAGCACAGCCGGTCATGAGCTTTAATTACGGTGCGAAAGAATATGGGAGAGTAAAGCAGACAATCCGCTATACGGCGGTCATTCTTCTGGTTTATACATTATTTGCGTGGGGAATGACAATGTTATTTCCGAACCAGTTTGTGATGATCTTTAATAAAGATGCAGAGTTGCTGCCACTTACGGTAAAATCCATGCATATCTATTTCTTCGGATTTTTCTTCATGGCATTTCAATTCACCGGGCAGACAACGTTTCAGGCACTTGGAAAATCAAAGCAGGCAATCTTCTTTTCCATGTTAAGGAAGGTCATCATTGTTGTGCCGCTTACGTTTTTACTTCCAGTGATCCCGGAAATCGGCGTCACAGGAGTATTTCTTGCAGAACCGATTTCAAACCTGATCGGGGGACTGGCCTGCTTTATTACCATGTATGTTACGGTTTATCGGAAACTGGAGGTTTGACAATTTACGCTGTGAATCGCACCACAGAATCTGCAATTTACGTTATGGGGTGAGTACCTACAGGGTAACATCAAAACTCAATCTGCATCCTCGAAATAAATCAATTACAAATTCTTTAAATGATTTTTTACAGAGCCAAATAGGATTGCAGGTATGATTAAATTTAACAAAGCGGAATTGACCGAGCTGAAAGTGAGGATTTTTTATGAACATAAAATATGATCAGCTATGTATTAGAAATGCAGAGAAAAAGGACTGTGAGCAATTAGCAAAATGGTGGAATGACGGAAAAGTAATGGCACATGCAGGATTTCCTAATGGACTTGGGACAACTGCAACCGAAATAAAAAAACAAATTGTGAATGATAGTGATGAGACCAGAAGGCGATTAATGATAGTATATAAAAATACGTTAATCGGAGAAATGAGTTTTTACGTGTATGAAAATGCAAAATATGAGATTGGAATAAAGATATGTGAGTTTGATTATCAGGAAAAAGGACTTGGAAAGATTGTGTTAAGTATGTTGATTGAAGAACTATTTCATATGGGTGCACAACTTATCTTTTTGGATACAAATCTGAATAATACCAGAGCACAGCATGTATATGAGAAATTGGGCTTTAAAAGAATTGCAATTCATTGTGATTCATGGAAAAACCAGCTGGGAGAGTTACAGTCAACGGTTGATTATGAACTGACCAAAGGTGATTTTTGTAATTTTAAGAACAGATAACTTCCAATACGTAAATCGCAGACTTTGTGGTGCAGTTCATAGCGTTGATCGGGCATGTATAAGCGTCCTCCCACAAGGCATTCACAGTGTAAAGAAAAAGAAAAATCGTGCAAACAAATATTATTTTCTTCGTGAGCTATGGAGATAAGACTCTTTAGAGGCTTATCGGAATGTCCAGCGAACAGAAACATAATATTTCGTTTGTACGATTTTTCTTTATAATCAACATATATGATATGCCTTGTGAGAGGGCGCTTATATCTGCCCTTTCACAACCTATAAAAGCACCACAAAATCTGCAACATTACGTTACGGAATGCCGGTCAGATATTACTCAGCCAGATTTCCGGTATAAAGCTGATAGTATTTTCCATGTTCTTCCATCAACTGCTCATGGCTGCCGCGTTCAATGATGCGCCCCTGCTCTAAGACCATGATACAGTCACTGTTGCGGACAGTGGAGAGACGGTGTGCGATGACAAAAGTCGTACGTCCGCGCATCAGCTTATCCATACCATCCTGTACGATTTTTTCCGTTCTGGTATCGATGGAGGAGGTTGCCTCATCGAGGATCAGGACAGGAGGATCAGCAATGGCGGCACGGGCGATCGCAAGCAGCTGGCGCTGTCCCTGACTTAAGTTTGCGCCGTCTCCGGTCAGCAATGTGTTGTAGCCATCCGGAAGCTGATGGATGAAGGTGTCTGCATTTGCAAGTTTTGCAGCAGCGATGACTTCTTCGTCTGTCGCATCCAGTTTTCCGTAACGGATATTTTCCATTACAGTTGCGGTAAATAGATGGGTATCCTGCAATACGATTCCAAGGGAATGACGCAGGTCGTCTTTTTTGATTTTATTAATGTTAATGCCGTCGTAGCGGATCTTGCCATCCTGAATATCGTAGAACCGGTTGATCAGGTTTGTGATCGTTGTTTTTCCGGCACCGGTACTTCCAACGAAAGCAATCTTCTGTCCTGGAGTGGCAAAAAGGTCTACGTTGTGCAGAACCATTTTGTCAGGATTGTATCCAAAATCGACATCATCAAATACCACATCACCCTTTAACTCAATGTAGTCGACAGAACCGTCTGCCTGATGCACATGCTTCCATGCCCACATTCCGGTACGCTCGCTGCACTCTGTAATCTGGCCATTTTCCTTTTTCGCACGCACTAAAGTCACGTATCCCTCGTCCGTTTCCGGTTTTTCATCCAGCAGATTGAAGATTCGCTCGGAACCTGCAAGAGCCATGACGATATTGTTGATCTGCATGCTTAACTGGTTGATCGGCTGGCTGAAGCTCTTATTGAATGTGAGGAAGCTTGCCAGTTTACCGAGGGTAAAACCGCCTATACCTTCCAGGGCGAGGATGCCGCCGACTAAGGCGACCAGAACATAACTTATATTTCCAAGCTGTGCATTGATCGGCATTAAGATATTACCAAATTTGTTTGCGTTATCAGCACTTTCAAATAACTGGTCATTCAGCTTGTTGAAGTCTGCAATACTTTCTTCCTCATGGGTAAAGACCTTTACTACCTTCTGGCCATTCATCATCTCTTCAATATAACCGTTGACCGTGGCGATATCACGCTGCTGGGCGATAAAGTACTTGGCACTGGCGCCGCCTACCACTTTGGTGGCATAGAGCATGACTCCAACCATAAAAAGTGTGATGATCGTCAGTGGGATGTTTAAAACGATCATGGCGCCAAGGACACTGACAATCGTAACCGCACTGTTTAAAACCTGCGGGATACTCTGACTGATCATCTGGCGCAGGGTATCAATATCGTTCGTATAGGTTGACATAATATCACCATGTGGGTGAGTGTCAAAGTAACGGATCGGAAGTCCTTCCATATGGATGAACATATCGTTTCTTAAGTTCCGGAGTGTTCCCTGCGTGACATATACCATGATTTTGGACTGTGCAAAGGAAGCAAGCACACCACATGCATAGAAAATTGCAACGCGTCCGATCGCATGGGCGAGTTCCGTGAAATCAGGGGAAGCCTGTTTTGTTAATGGAATGATGTAATCGTCGATCAGTGTCTGCATAAATAAGGTACCCTGAACACTCGAAAAAACAGTGATAAACAGGCAGATCACAACAACGATACATGCAAAGCCATAGTTCTTAAAAATGTAAGAGAGCAGGCGCAGCAGTAGTTTTCCCGGATTTGCAACATTTGGTCTTGGTCCGCGTGCATTGCCACGCATAGGTCCATGATTTTTTTCTGCCATTATTTTGCACCTCCTTCATCAAAATCACCGCTTCCCTGTGTCTGGGATTCATATACTTCGCGGTAAATCGCATTTGTTTCCATGAGTTCTTCATGGGAACCGAAGCCGTCCACAACGCCGTTGTTCAATACAATGATGCGGTCTGCATTCATGATAGAGGAGATCCGCTGCGCAATGATAAGTTTTGTCGTATTTGGGATTTCTTCGGCAAATGCTTTGCGGATTTTTGCATCGGTTGCCGTATCAACTGCACTGGTACTGTCGTCTAAAATTAAAATTTTCGGGTTCTTTAACAGTGCTCTTGCGATACACAGACGCTGTTTCTGTCCACCGGAGACATTGGAACCACCCTGTTCAATGTGCGTGTTATAGCCATCCGGAAAACGGTTGATAAATTCGGAAGCGCAGGCAAGGTCGCAGGCATGCCGGCATTGTTCATCGGTTGCATCCGGGTTTCCCCAGCGGAGATTGTCATAGATGGAACCGGAGAAAAGAACGTTGTTCTGCAATACCACAGACACTTCGTTACGAAGTGTGTCAAGGTCGTAGGAGCGGACATCTTTACCGCCAACGTAGACGGCACCAGCCGATACATCATACAGACGGCTGATCAGGTTGACGAAGGAAGATTTTGAACTTCCCGTTCCACCGATGATACCGATGGTCTCGCCTGAGGCGATGGAGAGATTGATATCGTCCAAAACAGGGGTATCAGAGGTTTTATTGTATCGGAATGTCACATGGTCAAAGCGGATGCTGCCGTCGGTTACTTCATAATCCGGTTTTTCCGGGTTTGTGATATCACTCTTCTCATTTAATACTTCACAGATACGCTCAGCACTTGCGATACTCATGGTGATCATGACAAAAACCATGGAGAGCATCATGAGGCTGATCATAATGTTCATGCAGTAAGTGAGAAGGCTCATCAATTCACCGGTGGTAAGAGAATTTACCACGATCATTTTGGCACCGATCCAGCTGATCAGGATGATGCAGGTATACACGGCAGCCATCATGACGGGATTATTAAATACGATAACGCCCTCTGCTTTGACAAACATTTTGTAAATATTTTCACTTGCTTTTTTGAAACGGTCCTTTTCAAAATCTTCACGGACGTAGGCTTTTACCACGCGGATCGCAGAGACATTTTCCTGGACAGATGCGTTTAAGTCATCATATTTCGGAAATACCTGGGTAAAATATTTATGAGCCCTGACTGTGATAAAAGCAAGTATGATACCAAGTAAGATCACGGCTGCGAGGTAGATACAGGCAAGTTTTGCATTGATAAAAAAAGCCATGATCATGGCACAGACCAGAGTGATCGGTGCGCGGACGCACATGCGCAGGATCATCTGATAAGCCATCTGGATGTTGGTGACATCTGTGGTCAGTCTTGTGACAAGCCCTGCAGTGCTGAATTTGTCAATATTGGAGAAAGAGAATGTCTGGATATTTTCATACATTGCCTTTCTTAAGTTGCGGGCAAAACCGGTAGAGGCTCTCGCACCGTATTTTCCCCCCATCACACCTGCAAAAAGAGAGACACAGGCAGTCACGATCATCAGACCGCCCATCACGTAGATATGATGGATATCGCCCTTTTCCACACCGTTATCGATAATGGATGCCATCATGAGAGGAATGACCGTCTCCATGAGAACTTCTAAGATCATGAAGACCGGAGTAAGAAAAGAGTCCTTTTTAAACTCTTTTATTTGTGCTCCAAGAGTTTTTAACATATTTTCACATCCTTTTCTAAATTATTGTTGATTTTTATTTGTTAGTGTGCTAACTATATATTTATACGGCATTCGTCTGTGAATGTCAACAATGAATTTTCGAAGGGGAAAAAAGAAGAAAAATGAGACACGAAGACAGTGTAGGATATAAAATGCGGTTGATCCATAACCGCATTCATAAGCAGATGGAAGCGAAAAGGCTGGAGAATGAAGGTGATATCACAGGAATGCAGCGGTGGACGCTCGGTTACCTGAATGACCATGCAGATACGGAAATCTATCAGAAAGACATTGAACAGGAATTTAAAGTGTCCCGTGCAACGGCTTCTAACATGCTTCAGCTGATGGAGCGGAAAGGACTGATCGTGCGGGAGTCCGTCAGCCGCGATGCGAGATTAAAAAAGATTTCCCTGACAGAAAAAGCAAAAAATATGGTTGCAAAGTCGGATGCAGATATCCGGGAGATGGAGAGGCTCATCACAAAAGGTTTTCATAAGGAAGAAACAGAACAGCTAAAGCATTATCTCGACCGGATCATGGAAAATATCGGCGTGACAGAAGACGGTTGTTGCGGAAGGTGTAAAAGTGGTGCGAAGGAGCTGAAAAACCACAATATATAGTGTTTTTCTTTTATTATAAAAAAGTGACGATTTATTTGATGTATTTTTGTACAGAATAGATAAAGGTAGCATGGATACTGGGTTTGCGTGGTGTCCGCTGCCTTTTTTGTTTACATAATGCCCCACATAATATAGTTATACATATTGACAAGAACACAATATGTTGTATATAATAAATCTCGGCAGCAATCGTTGGAACACTGCCCTGACAAATAATTTCTTACAATTGAAACCATAGTGAAAATTGTTTATTAGATAGGAGAGAAAAACAAAGATATGAAAATTATCAAACGAAGCGGAATGGAAGACAACTTTGACATTAAAAAGATCGAGGCAGCGATCCGCAAAGCAAATGAAAGTGTCATTGATTATGAAAAGCTGACAGAGGAGAAAATCCAGGAGATCCTTGCCAATGTGGAGAAGGCATGTGAGAATATGAAACGTTCTCCAAGTGTGGAAGAGATTCAGGATATGGTGGAAAACCAGATCATGAACCAGCGCGCATTCAATGTGGCACGTAATTATATCACTTATCGTTATAAGAGGGCTCTGGTCCGTAAATCCAACTCTACCGATGAACAGATCTTAAGTTTATTAGAGTGTAACAATGAGGAAGTAAAACAGGAGAATTCCAATAAGAACCCTACTGTCAACAGTGTACAGCGTGACTATATGGCAGGAGAGGTGAGCAAGGATATTACCAGAAGATTCTTATTAGATGGAGATATCGTAGAAGCGCATGAGCAGGGAATTATCCATTTCCATGATGCAGATTATTTTGCACAGCATATGCATAACTGCTGTCTTGTAAATTTAGAGGACATGCTTCAGAACGGCACAGTGATCAGTGAGACGATGATCGACCGTCCAAAGAGCTTTTCTACCGCATGCAATATTGCAACACAGGCGATCGCACAGATTGCAAGCTCCCAGTATGGCGGACAGAGTATTTCACTCTCACATCTGGCACCATTTGTGGATGTGAGCCGTCAGAAGTTCCGCAAGACTGTCCGCGAGGAGCTGACAGCTACCGGTATCGAGCCGACAGAAGAGATGGTAAACAAGATCGCTGAGATGCGTGTCAAGGAAGAGATCAACCGCGGAGTCCAGATGATCCAGTATCAGGTGATCACACTTATGACAACCAATGGACAGGCTCCATTTGTGACGGTCTTTATGTATCTGGATGAAGTCCCGGAAGGACAGCTCCGTGATGACCTTGCAGCAGTGATCGAGGAAGTATTACATCAGAGGATCCAGGGTGTCAAGAATGAAAAAGGTGTCTTTATCACTCCGGCGTTTCCAAAACTCATCTATGTATTGGAGGAAGACAATATCCGTGAGGGAAGCCGTTACTGGTATCTGACCAGACTGGCAGCAGAGTGTACTGCAAAGAGAATGGTGCCGGATTATATCTCTGAGAAGATCATGAAAAAACTCAAACAGGGTAACTGTTATACCTGTATGGGATGCCGCTCTTTCTTGACCGTATATAAGGACGAAAATGATAAATTCAAATTCTATGGAAGATTCAATCAGGGTGTCGTTACCTTAAACCTTGTGGATGTGGCATGTTCTTCCGGAAGAGATATGAATAAGTTCTGGGAACTTATGGATGAGAGACTGGAACTCTGTCACAGAGCATTAATGGCAAGACATGAGAGATTAAAAGGAACTCCTTCAGATGTGGCACCGATCCTCTGGCAGAATGGTGCACTGGCACGTCTGAAAAAGGGCGAGACCATTGATAAATTATTATATGGTGGATACTCTACCATTTCCCTCGGATATGCAGGACTTTGTGAGTGTACGAGATATATGAAGGGAGTTTCCCACACAGATCCGGATGGCACACCATTTGCATTGGAAGTCATGCGTCATCTGAACGATGCATGTGCAAAATGGAAAGCGGAGCATAACATTGATTTCAGCCTGTATGGCACACCATTGGAGTCTACAACTTATAAATTTGCAAAGTGCTTACAGAAACGTTTTGGAATCATTCCGGGTGTTACAGATAAGAACTACATTACAAACAGCTATCACGTACATGTGACGGAGGAAATGAGCGCATTCGATAAGCTGAAATTCGAATCCCAGTTCCAGGAGCTTTCTCCGGGCGGAGCGATCAGTTATGTGGAAGTTCCGAACATGCAGAACAATCTGGATGCTGTTCTTTCGGTAATGCAGTACATTTATGATAATATTATGTACGCAGAGTTGAACACCAAGAGTGATTATTGTCAGGAATGTGGTTACTCCGGAGAGATTAAAATTGTGAATGACAAAGATGGAAAATTAGTCTGGGAGTGTCCAAATTGCGGAAACCGCGATCAGAATAAAATGTCTGTTGCAAGACGTACCTGCGGTTATATCGGAACACAGTTCTGGAATCAGGGAAGAACACAGGAGATCAAGGAGCGTGTCCTCCATCTGTAAAAGCAACAGTATAAAGTAATATAAAAATTCAGGCGGAGCGGGAATTTATCCCGCTTCGTTTCAACTTATCATAAAGGAAATCATACAATGAATTATGCGAATATAAAAACTTATTCGATCGAAAATGGAACAGGCGTAAGAGTGTCGCTGTTTGTATCCGGCTGCACCCATCATTGCAAGGGATGTTTCAATGAGGAAGCCTGGGATTTTTCTTATGGAAAACCATTTACAAAAGAGACGGAAGATGAGATCATCCACGATTTAGAGCCGGACTATATGGCAGGCATCACGCTGCTCGGTGGAGAGCCGATGGAACCTGTGAACCAGAGAGTGCTGGTAAATCTGTTAAAGCGCATCCGCAAAGAACTGCCGGATAAAACCGTCTGGATCTACACCGGATACCTCTATGAGGATCTTCTGCCGGGAGGAAGGGCGAACTGTGAAGTGACAGAGGAAATGTTATCTTACTGTGATATTCTGGTGGATGGACCATTTGTTCTGGAAAAGAAAAACATTTCATTAAAATTCCGTGGTTCCGAGAATCAGAGGATCATCCAGCTTTCAGCCACAAGGGATGCCGGTAAAGTGATTCTTGCGATGGAATAGCAAACTGTGATATGATGAACACTGGCAGAAAAATGAACAGAGAAATTCTGGTTTCAGAAATAAGGGGAGCAGAGAGATGAAAATTACGTGGAAGACATTTCTGGCGGTGTCTGCCTATTGGGCAGGCGTCTTTGGATGGTTTTATATAGGAGTCTGGCAGGTGTTGAAAAAACCGGTGCATTCCGTGATACTGGCACAGGTTGCAGGACATCTTTCGATAGGACTTTTGATCGGCGCACTCATACAGGGATTTTTGTATCTGTCCCTGGCAGGTGGTATCTGGTGCGTCGGTTATATAATCAGTGAATATTTCAAAGAAAGCAAATAAGGATAAACAGATGATTTTACGAGTACCTTCTTATTATAGAACATTTCAGTGCATTGCAGATAAATGTGAACACAGTTGCTGCATTGGCTGGGAGATTGATATTGATGAGGATTCCTATGAGTATTACATGGGGATCGGCGGAGCGTTTGGAGAGCGCCTGAAAGAGCAGACGGTGACAGAAGATGCGGAACACAGCTTTGTATTGCAGAAAAACGGCTGGTGTCCATTTTTAGATCAGAACAAATTATGCGATATTTACAGCGAACTTGGCGAGGAGGCTTTGTGTGAAGTCTGCACCGAGTATCCACGTTTTGTTGTGGAGTACGGCGATGTCAGGGAAAAATCTTTGAGTGTGTCCTGTGAAGAAGTAGGACGCATTATTTTTTCTGATGAGGGTAAAATGTCTTATGAAGATATCGAACTGCCGGATCTTGGAATTGAAGATGAATTTTACGAGGATGAGGAGGAAGAACCTTTCGAGGAAGATATGGAGGAGTTCTGTTCTCATTTAGAGGAGTACCGGACACAGGCGGTTGCCATTTTACAGAACCGGGAAAAGAGTATTGACGACAGAATCAGGGAGTATCTGAAATTCTGTGAAAAATTGCAGAATGTGGTGGAAAATCCAGAGGAAGAACTGTGGGAGCCGATGGAATATTTTCATGTCCGTATGGAGACGTTCGATGAACTTGAGAATGTCAACGAGGAATGGATGGAAGTAAAACAGCGGGTGCGTGATTTCTTTGAGACACATTCTTACACCGAGGCACTTGAGGAATATAAAAAGTCCGGCGATTACAATGAAATCTGGTATGAACATATTCTTGTTTATTTTACATACCGGTATTTTATGCGTGCATGGTATGACGGAAATGTTCTGGCAAAAGCACAGTTCGCAATTGTGGGATTTTTAGTGATCCGCGATATGGATATTGTACGATATTTTGCCAATGGAAAAAGTTTCAAGTTGGACGACCGGATTGCGAATGCAAGAATTTTTTCAAGGGAAGTGGAACATTCGGAGGAGACGTTAGAGATTCTGGAAGATGATATTTCTTTTGATGAAGCTTTTCATGTAAAGCATCTGCTTGGACAGATATAAAAAATAGCCGGGTGACAGAGTACCGGATAGCTTTGCGCTATCGTTCTGTTCAGCCGGCTATTAGTATCTGCCTGTAATGAAATGCAGGAAGGATATTGGTTTTTTACCTTCTGCTTTTGTCTCTGTAAGGTATTTCTCATAGTAAAGAATTACTTCACCGAAAGACATTGCTGGATCGATTGTATACATATGCTCGCCTCCTTATATTTGATTTCTTTTCTTGTTTTCGAGGCTAGTATAGTACTGACTTTGGGAAAAGTCAACAAAAAAAGTGTGAATAATTTGTTAAGTATTCACAAAAATACAATTTTGGGGTAAAAAGTAAAAAGAAGGCAAAAACGAAGAAAAAAGAATACAAAAATGGGGTAAGGGAGAATACAAAAGAGTTTTATGCAGCGGAGTGACGAAGAGATTTACGAAGAGCAGGAGCGCAGAAGAATACAGGCGCGGAGAGAGCGGAGAAGAAAGAGACGAAAGCAGCAGATCATTTTTCGGGCAGTGACGTTTATCGTTTTTTTTCTTGCATTGCTTCTTATTGTAATGCTGGTGCATAAAGTGTCAGAAAAATCAGCAGCAGAGGAGGCAGTGGTATCAGAGCCTGTCAAGTATGTTGAGAAATCTCCGGATTTTGCGGTAGAGCTGCTGACGGTCAATGAGTATTCCAGACCGGGAACAGAACTTGCGCAGGTAAATGGGATAGTCGTCCATTATACGGCAAATCCGGGAACGACAGCGGAACAGAACCGCAGTTATTTTGAAAGTCTGGCAGAGACAGGGGAGACGCATGCCAGCAGCCATTTTATCATTGGAATCAGTGGGGAAATCATTCAGTGCATTCCATGTAATGAGATCTCTTATGCATCCAATGACAGAAACAGCGATACCATTTCGGTAGAATGCTGTATTCCAGATGAGAGCGGAAAGTTTACAGATGAAACTTACCAGTCATTGGTCGAACTTGTGGCATGGCTTATGGGGCGGTATGATCTGACCACAGACGATGTGATCCGACATTATGATGTAACAGGAAAGGATTGCCCAAAATATTTTGTCGAAAACAGTAAAGCCTGGTCGGATTTCAAGACAGACTTATTGACATATATCGATACCTACGGTATTGAAAAAACACAGGAAATAAATTAGAATAACTTATGAACCGGACTTTTTTGTTACAAAAAATAAAAGAATGACGGAAACAATCGGATAAAGGGTTAATATAAGAACTGTCTCTTATACACATCTGACGCTG
>ENA-OXVM01000404-OXVM01000404.1-human-gut-metagenome-genome-assembly--contig:-NODE-404-length-15561-cov-4.55727_pt1 | contig 15561 bp, 8 predicted proteins | sample MGYA00249574_ERZ652691 | MGnify/ENA primary metagenome ERZ652691 (study PRJEB26925, sample SAMN05826508) | human gut metagenome | biome: ENVO:2100002; feature: ENVO:00000062; material: ENVO:00002003...
CTCTATTCGTCGGCAGCGTCAGATGTGTATAAGAGACAGATCGTCGAAGTGCGTGCCGCCAACACCGGATCGCAGGACAATCGCCTCACCTTGATCGCCACGGTGGCGGGCAGCGTATTGCGATTCGTCTCGGCCGCCGCCTCCGAGCCGGAGGAAGGGTCCGCCGAACCATATCGTTTGGAGATCGTCCAATTCGCTTCGTATGCGGAACTGGAGCCGCACGGGCGCGCGTTCGAACCGACCGCCGCCGAACGGGCCGAAGCCGCCGCGCAGCCCTCGCCGGAAACCGTCCGCCATGCCGACGCCACGGCTGGGCTGGTAGTCACTTCCGTATTCGAAGCGTTCCCGGGTCTGTCCGCAGTGCGTACCTACACGCGGTTGAGCTCCGCGCGCCCGCTGCCTATCGAGGCGGTGTCGTCGTTGAATCTGACGGTGCCGATGCGCGTCAACTGCGGCAAAATCGACCATTCCCGCGTATTCTGGGGAGACTCCGCGTGGGCGGTGGAAAACGATTGGCGCAGCCGTCCACTGCGCGACGTATCGGTGCGCAATCGCAATCAAGTCATCAATCCCGGCCAATCCAGCTCGCGATTCGCCATGAGCTCCGCCTCCACATGGAGCACCGGCGTGCATGAGCCGGCCGGCATCGTACAGGTCGAGGGCTCGCGCCGCCAATCGCGCGACTTCTCCGTAATGTGGCAGATCGAGCACAACGGCCCATGGGAATGGGAGATCGGCGAGGATGATCCCGGTTTGCACATCAGCGCGTTCGGACCGGAATATCAGGACCACCATTGGTATACGGAGCTGGGTGAAGGCCACGATTTCGAATCGGTGCCGGTCTCCTTCGCGATCTCGGCCGGCGATTGGCAGCAGTCCGTCGCCGAAATGACATTGCAGCGCCGTGCGTTGCGTGCCGCCAAGGCTCGCGAATTGGGTCGTTCCGAGCAGTTCGAACGCACGCAGGGACTCGTCATCTACAACGATTACATGAACACCCTGTTCGGCGACCCGCGCTTGGAGAAGGAGCTGCCGCTCGTCGAGGGCGCGGCACGCGTCGGCGCGGACATTTTCTGCATCGACGCCGGCTGGTACGACAGCACGGACGGCGGCTGGTGGGACATGGTCGGCGAATGGCAGGCCTCCACGAACCGTTTCGGCGAAGCTGGACTCAAGGGTTTGGCCGACACCATCCGCGCGCATGGCATGGGCTTGGGATTGTGGCTCGAGCCTGAGGTGATCGGTGTGAAATCGCCGCTCGCCCAGAGCCTGCCCGATGACGCGTTCTTCCAGCGCCACGGCGTGCGCGTCTGCGATTCGGGCCGCTATCTGCTCGATTTCCGCTCGCCGGCCGCACGCGAGCACGTCACTCGTACCGTCGACCGGTTGATTGACGATTTCGGCGTGGTCTTTTTCAAATTCGACTACAACACCACCCCGGGCGTTGGTACGGATGTCGATACGCGGTCCGTTGGCGAAGGTCTGCTCGGCCATTGCCGCGCCTATCTTGACTGGCTCGACGACCTGCGCCGCCGCCATCCGGACGTTATGATCGAAAACTGCGGTTCCGGTGCGATGCGCGCCGATTACGCGCAGTTGCAACGATTGGACCTGCAATCCACCTCCGACCAGTGTGATCCGCTGATTTACGCCGCGATCGCCGCCGGCGCCGGACTGACGATCCTGCCGGAACAGCAAGGCAACTGGGGTTACGCCCAGCAGGAGATGGACGATGAGACCGCCGTCTTCACGCTGGCCACGGGCATACTCGGCAGGCTGTACCTGTCCGGATTCATTGACCGCATGGACGAGCATCGGCTTGCCTTGGTGCGGGATGCGGTGGCCTTGCACCGCCGTGTGCTGACCGAGCAGCAGGAATTGGTGCCGTTCTGGCCGGCCCGTCTGCCTGATTTCGATGGCGATTGGCTCGTCGTCGGTCTGCGCCATCCGTCATTCCTCCCGTCGGAGGACGACGATCCGTGCGATTACATCATCGTCTGGCGACGTGGCGGCACGCCTTCCGTGAACGTGCCGCTGTCCGAGGACTGCCATATCGAGCAGATCTTCCCGAATCCGGCCGTTCCCGAGCATGCGCCCGACGCCAAGCCGTGGACCGTCGAGCGCATGGACCCCGAGACGGTCCGGCTCAACGCGGCCACCTCCAAGCAGCCGTCCGCCCGCATCTTCGCCATCCGCCGCGCCTGAGCGGTTGCGACGGATGGGCAATCGCGCCGCCTACAGGGCGAAGGCGGTTTCGATGGCGTCGTATTCGGCGGCCGTGATCGGCAGAATCGCGCCGTGACGCTTCTTCAGCGCGCCGAAATCGATATCGTCTGCGCGCTGCCAATCGGCCGGATCATGCGAGGCGAGCGAGGCGGCGCGGAACGACAGGTAGCCCTTGGACTCCGCGTACTGGTCGCACATCAGGCCGAATGGCATGGTCCTGCCGTTGACCACCTTCACGTCTTCGTCGTTGTAACGGAACAGTTCCGGCCCTTCCAAGTAGTGCATGGAATACCGGCCATTGCCGAAGATGTCGGTGAGCGTGCCCACATACGACCACTCATTCGGGTCGTCGGTGCGCAGCACCTCGTAGGTCGTCGCATACGGGTTACGGGTGCGTTCGATGGTGATTTCCGAGTCCTTGGACGCGCGGTACCACCAGCCGTCATCGTCGCGCAGCATGGTCGAATCGATGATCACATTCTTACGATCGATCCACTTGACCGGATCGGAGAACACCCTGAAATCAACGGTCGTCGCATAATACACATTCGTCGGATCGCCGAGCTCGTTGGCCAACGGATCCGCGGAGCTTTCGGCGTTGCTCTTCGTGGACCAGAACACGATCCACTGCCCGCGATCCGGATCCCAATTCGCCTCCGGAGCCCAAGCCATGCCAGCGTCCGGAATCTTCGAGGCCACGTCCACCAGGCGCGGCTCGCTCCAATGGACCAGGTCAGGGGAGTCCCAGATCACCAGGCCGGTCGATCCATTCGTGGTGGCGCCATCGTTCGGCCCCCAGCCGCCACGGTAATAGATGCTCAAATCGGTGGCCACAATGTGGAATCCACCACGTGGGTCGCGCACAATATGCGGGTCGCGCACGCCCTTCTCGCCGCCTAGCCACGTCAACGCCGGACTGCCGGCCGGGCGCAGATCCCTCCAATGCACGCCGTCGCGGCTCAGCGCGAAGTACAGCTGTTCGTCGGTGGGATTGCGTTCCTCGCCGATGAAATGCACGAACAGATAGGCCTGGGTGTCGATGCTCATGATGCTCCTAGAGATTCCTTGATGAATGATGGCGATTGATTCCGATTGAGTGATTCCGATTGAGTGGGATTGGCCGCGAAGGCTGCTGCCTATGGCGAATTGCCTGCCATCGGGGCGTCATCCTCAGACCGCGGTCGATTCCCGGTCCACCAGCTGGTAGCCGATGATGGCCCGTCTTGGCGGCAACGCCTCGTCTGTTCCATGATCGATACGTTCGGACAGCATATCGACCGAGAATTTCGCAAGCTGCGTGAAATCGACCTGGATGGTGCTCAACGCCGGCGTCGTGTACGAGCCGGAGGTCACGCCGTCGAAACCGATCACCTTCACGTCCTGCGGCACGCGCAGTCCGCGGTCCGCGAGCCCGCGTATCACGCCGAACGCCGCGAAATCGTTGGCGCAGCACGCGCCGTCGAACTCGGTGCCACCATGTCCGCTCCGTGCGGCGAGAATACGTTCCGCAATCGCATGCCCGGCGATGATGCCATTGGCCACATCCCCGGCTTCGAACACCATCGACTCGTCATAGGGCAGTCCGGCGTCGGACAGCGCTCCGCATGCGCCGCGCAATCGCAGAGCGAACGCGTTCTGGGCATGCGCCAGATCGGCGCGGGGGGCGAACCGGTGGCCGACGATCGCGATATTGCGGCATCCGCGGTCGATGAGATGCTGCATCGCCGCGCGTTCGGCCTCCTCGTTGGGGAAGTTCACGGCATCGACGGTCGGCGTCTCCTCGCAGGCGTCCAGCAGCACGAATGGTCTGCCGCCATTGAGTTTGGACAGCGGCACATTTGTGCCCAAGCCTGTGGCGTGCAGGATCTCGCCATCGAACAGCTGCCCGGAGAACGGATTGCTGCTCAGCGCGTGCTCGGCAGCGTCCGGCGAATACTGCGTCTGCTCGATGAATGGAATAAGTCCGCGGGACACGATTTCGTTGCTCAACGCCTGCGTGAGCTTTGAATAGAACGGCGAATCGAATTCGTTGACGATGACGTGGATGATGTTGCTGCGGCCCGATTTGAGCATGCTGGCCGTCAGATTGATGCGGTAATTGAGTTTCTTCGCTGCGGCGATCACTTTGGCGCGGGTCGATTCCTTGACGCCTGGCTTGCCGCGCAGCGCGTTCGACGCGGTCATGGGGGAGACGCCCGCTTCCGCGGCCACGTTGCGTAGCGTCGGTGTGCTGCTGGTCATATGCCGCTCCTTGAAAACTTATGATTGATATGTAACGATATTATATTCTCTTGATTCTGTAAAATCGTTGCAAATACAAAGACTCACCGATATATTGCCTCCATTGCGGATGATTGGATTTGCGCTAGTATATGTAACGATACATATACGGTTCGCATGACGGCGTCCTGCTTTCCGCGACACAGCCCCCATAGCGATCCCGAACGAAAAGAGAGGTTCGATGACGATCCCAACCACCGTTTCCGTCGCCCCGGCTGACGAATATCCGGCTGACGGCCACACGGTACCCGAGGCCATGCCAGTCAAAGCCTGGCGTCCGCCGATGGGTTGGAACAGCTGGGACTCCTACGGCACCACCATCACCGAGCAGGAGGTTCTGGACAACGCGCGCTTCATGGCCGAGCATCTCAAGGACGCCGGCTGGGACACGCTGGTCATCGACGCCGGCTGGTTCGACCCCAACGCCCATGCACATGGCTATTCCGACGGCACGCCGTTGTGCATCGATGCATATGGCCGGCAGATTCCCGACGAGCAACGTTTCCCGAGTGCGGCAGACGGCAAAGGATTCGGCCCGCTCGCCGACGCGGTGCACCGGCTCGGTCTCAAACTCGGCGTGCACGTGATGCGCGGCATTCCGAGACAGGCCGTGCACGAGAACCTGCCGGTCAAAGGCACCGCGCTGCATGCGCAGGACGTTGCCGACACCGAGCACACTTGCGCATGGAATCACGACAACTATGGTCTCAAGCGGGGCGATGCCGGCGCGCAGGCCTGGTATGACGCACAGGTCGACCTGCTCGCCTCCTGGGGGCTCGACTTCCTCAAGGTCGACGACATGCAGACCCCGTTCTTCCCAGAGGAGATCGAGGCCTACCATCACGCCATCGAACGCGCGGAAGCCGCCTACGGCCGACCGATCACGCTATCGCTGTCCCCGGGAGGCTGGGTGGCCAGCACCCATGTCGATTTTCTCCGCGGTGTCTCGCAGATGTGGCGCATCTCCGACGATTTGTGGGACCGCTGGGAAGACATCTACCAGCAGTTCCCCCGGCTCGCGCGATGGGCGCCGATGCAGCGCACCGGCCATTGGGCCGACGCCGACATGCTGCCGCTCGGACATATCGGCCTGCGCGCCGAACGCGGCGATGACCGCCAATCGAAACTGACCTGCGACGAGCAGAAAACACTGCTCACCCTGTGGAGCATGGGCAGATCCCCGTTGATGGTCGGCGGCGATCTGCCTACCAGCAACGCTGACACCATCGCACTGCTCGCCAACCCGGCCCTGCGCGAAGTGACCGCCGGCTCGTCCGGCAACCGCGAAATCGTCCGGGAACGGCTGTTCGCCGAATGGAACGTGGAGGAATCCTTCATCGGCGAGCTCATCGCATGGACCGCCGACGCGGCCGACTGGGCCGACGGTACCACGTCGGCACATGCGCGCGGCCACTACGGCGCGATCTTCTGGACCGCAGCGAACCGTACGAGCTCAAGGGCAACATCCAGCTGCAAAGCTTCGTCGGCATCGACCAACGCAACGCGGACTGGACGCTCACCGATTTGTGGGCCGACGCTCCGCAATCGCCCGACGGCATCCGATCGGACGTCCGCATCGAAGGCGAAGGCGAGGACCGCGTCATCCGCGGCACCATCCCTGCGCACGGCTGCCTCTGGTTCGCGCTCGACTGAGCCCGTCTGACGCCAGCCGGCGGCGAATAGCCGCGAAACGAACGCCAAACCGTGCAATCGCACATACCCCAACACCATCCAACCTAACAACCAACACCATTCAAGGACACACCATGACCGACAAACTCACCGCCACACTCGACAAAGCGGGCGTGCGCGCCATCAGCACCGACCTGTGGGGCATCTTCTTCGAAGACATCAGCTACTCCGGCGACGGCGGCCTCAACGCCGACCTCGTGCAGAACGGTGCCTTCGAATACAACCGCGCCGACTCCATCGATTGGAGCAACTACAGCTTCTGGCGCAAAATCGTGCCGGAAGGCTCGTTCGCAGCCTTCGGTATCCATGACAATGACCCGGTTGCCACCGAAAACCCGCATTACGCGACGGTGGAAGTCGAACATGCCCCTGCCGCGCTGGACAACACCGGCTGGGACGGCATGGTGTTCCGCGCCGGAGAAACCTACGATTTCACCGCCTGGATGCGCGTGCGATCGGAAAGCGCGATGCCGGTGACGGTCTCGCTGCGCGGAGACGACGGCAGCATCATCGCCGAAAACACCATCACCGTCTCAGCCTCGGCATGGACGACATACCAAGCCTCGCTGACCGTTCCTGAGCACGGCGATGCCGGCTCGAGCGTGGCCACACAGGGCACATTGCGTCTGGCCTTCGCCGGCGAAGGCGTCATCGACCTCGACTTCGTCGCCTTGGAGCCGCGCACCACCTACCACGGTCTCAAGCATTTCCGCCCGGATCTGGTGGAGGCGCTCGCCGACCTCAAACCACGATTCATGCGATTCCCCGGCGGCTGCATCACCCACGGCCTCGGCATGGACAACATGTACCACTGGGACCGCACCATCGGACCGGTCGAGCACCGTCCGCACAACTTCAACCTCTGGGGCTACCACCAGTCATTCCGCATCGGCTACTACGAATACCTGTGCCTGTGCGAAACTATCGGCGCCAAGCCGCTGCCGGTGCTGCCCGCCGGCGTGAGCTGCCAAAACACCAGCCAAGGCCCGGTGCCGGTGGCGCAGGAGGATATGCCCGCTTACATCGATGAAGTACTCCACCTCATCGAATTTTGCAACGGCAGCACCGCCACCGAATGGGGCGCCAAGCGCGCCGCCATGGGTCACCCGGAGCCGTTCGGCCTCGAATACCTCGGCATCGGCAACGAGGATCTTATCGACGACGTGTTCAAGAACCGCTTCCAGCAGATTTTCGACGCCGTCAAAGCCGCATATCCGGACATCGTCGTCGTCGGCACCGTCGGTCCCGCCCCCAGCGGTCAGGATTACGAGGAAGGCTGGAAGTACGCGCGCGAAGCGGGTCTGCCGATCGTCGACGAACATTCCTACCAGTCGTCCAGCTGGTGGTTCCACAACCTCGACCACTACGACCACACGGACCGCAAGGGGCCGAAGGTCTACCTCGGCGAATACGGCTCCTGGAACACCCAACTGATCAACGGCCTGTCCGAAGCGGCCTTCATGGGACGCATGGAACTCAACGGCGACGTGGTGGCCATGGCCTCCTACGCTCCGCTGTTTGCCAAGAACGGCCACCACAGCTGGAATCCGGACCTTATCTACTTCGACAACGAGCGTGCCTATCACCCCTACAGCTATTGGGTGCAGCAGATGTACGCCACCACCACGGCCGACACCGCGTGGCCCGTCACCGTCGAAGGCCCGTCCACATTGCGTCGCAGCCTGCCGGACACCGTGAAACTACGCATCGCGGGCAATGCCAAAGCCGATCTCAACAATCTCACCATCACCACCGCATCCGGGGAGACGATTAATCTCGGCAACGTGGCCTACGATGGCAGAACCATCGACACCGCTCTCGATCTGCACGCTGATTCCTACAGTATCGACACTACCGTCGTCTATTACGAGGGACGATGGGGCATGGACCTCATCTGTGGCGATATCGACGGCAAGAACCACAACATCATCTCACTTGGTCGAGGACACAGCGTGCGCGTGGTCCGCGACGGCACCGCCTACGCGCTTGCCGGCACCGAAATCTCCATGAACGAAGTGCGACCGGGCACCACTTGGCAGGTGCACGTTGACGTCACCGATCGCGGCCAAGCCATGAAGCTGTACATCGATGGAACGCTGATTGCGGATGGCACGGAGGTTAAGGACGAGCCAAGGCGTACCGTCACCGTATCACGTAATGACAAAGCCGGAGAGACCTACGTGCGCGTGGTCAATGCCATGGACGCGCCAATAAGCGTTGACCTACGTCAGATTCTTGCCGAGTTGAATATTTCCACAGCATCGGCGGCATCCGCCACGGCCACCGTCCTAGCCGGAGACAATCCGTATGCGGGACAGGTCGGTGAGGAATCACCGACCAGGCCGCGGCAGACCGCGATTGATCTGACAGGCGGCGACTACACGGCACCGGCATGGTCGTTCACCACCATCACGATTAAGTGACGTGTATGCCGCGAAACGGGCGGACCCTCGTTTGAACCCTCGAACGAGAGTTCGCCCGCAGTGCAGGGCCAATCGGGACTAATCTGGAAAACATGAGCAAGCACCACCGCAATCGCAATTGGGCCCCGGCCCCACAGCCGCTGCCCGAAGACGCGCACGTCATCGACAACCACACCCACGTCGCATCCGTCGTGCCATTCTCCCAAGCCATGAGTCACGAAGCCATGGAAAAAGGCCAAGGCGAAGTACCCGTCTACAGCGTCGACGAACTGCTGGAACAAGCCCAGAAAGTCGGCGTCGAAGGCGTAATCGACTGCGGCTGCGAGCTGCCCAACCTCATGACCGCCATCGACATGGCCCGCGAACACCCCGGAACCGTGCACGCCGCAATCGCCATACACCCCAACGAAGCCGTGCTGCACGGCCACCGCGGCGCACCCGGCCCCGATGGCCTGCCCATCAAATACAAGCCCTGGCACGACATCCCCTTCGACGAAGCCATGGCCGAAGTGCACCGCCTCGCCACCACCTACCCCAACCAGGTCGTCGCCATCGGCGAAACCGGCATGGACCTGTTTCGTACCGGCGAATCCGCCAAGGAACTGCAACGCGAGGCGTTCCGCGCCCACGTCGCGCTCGCCAAGGAACTCAACCTGCCCATGCAAATCCATGACCGCGACTCGCACAAGGAAGTCATCGAAACGTTGCTCGCCGACGGAGCCCCCGAACGTACCGTGTTCCACAGCTACTCCGGCGACGCCGAAATGGGCGAAATCGCCCGCGAAAACGGTTGGTATCTCAGCCTTTCCGGCACATCCAGCTACAAAGGCAACGACGGAATCCGCGAATCGGCGAAACTCGTCGGCATGAGCCACGTCATGGTCGAAACCGATGCCCCGTATCTCAGTCCGATGCCTTACCGTGGCCGCACCAACGCGCCGTATATGATTCCCTACACTCTGCAGGCGCTCGCCGACTATCTGGATCAGCCGTTGGCGGAAATTGCCAAAGCCACGCGTGAAACGACGCGCGAAGTGTACGGTATCTAAAAAGAATGGCGATTTCGCGGTAATCCCGTGGCGGTTCCGTGACGGTCGCATGGGCCTCAACGTAACAGTTGCGTAATTGCCAGAAAATAAGCAAAATACAAACGACTAAGCATATGTGAATTTCATGCGTGACGTGCCGAATCACGTGTGAAGATTTGACAATGGTTTGCCAAGCTCCTAGTGTCACACCTTGCGTTTTATTTTGGGGAGCGGGTTGGAAGGCCCGCCACTTGGAGGAAGCGTTATGGCTAACGAGCCGAACGAAGAAGAACAGTCGCTGCTTCACGCAGCGACGTACACGCAGGCGCCAAAGGTCTCGCACAAGGTCCTGACCAAGGAGGAGCGCCAGACGCTCATCAAGGAGCACGAGGCGCAGCAGCAGGAAGCCGCGAAACTTGACGAGGCCGCCAGCAAGGGCCGCATCGGCCGCTGGTGGAGCCGTCTCCAGTCCGGCCCGGACAAAATCACGCCGGCCATGGCCATCGTGGCGCTTGGCGTGGTATACGGCGACATCGGTACCTCGCCGCTGTACACCATGCAGACGTTCCTCAACGGCCAAGGCGGTTTGGCGCATACGGATCGCGCCGCGGTGCTGGGCATCCTGTCGCTGGTCTTCTGGTCGATCACGCTGATCACCACCGTCAAATACGTGTTCATCGCCATGCGCATCGACAACAACGGCGAAGGCGGCATCTTCGCACTGTATTCGCTGATCCGCAAATATGGGGCATGGCTTGCGATTCCCGCCATGCTGGGCGGCGCCGCGTTCCTCGCCGATTCCGTGCTTACGCCGGCCGTCTCGATCAGCTCGGCAGTGGAAGGCTTGGAAACACTGCCGCTGCTGGAACCGATCATGAGCGAAAACAAAGAACTGACGCTGATGATCACCATTGTGATCATCGTCTGCCTGTTCGCAGTGCAGTCGCGCGGTACCGAACGCATCGGCCGCACGTTCGGCACGGTGGTCATGATCTGGTTCTCGTTCCTCGCCGTCGTCGGCTTGGTGAACCTGAGCTCCGATTGGAGCGTGCTTGAAGCGCTGAATCCGGTGTACGGCGTGGAGTTCCTCTTCAGCCACCACAATGCGGCAGGCCTCGCCGTCATGGGCACCGTGTTCCTGTCCACCACCGGCGCCGAAGCGCTGTATTCCGACATGGGCCACGTCGGCCGCGGCAACATCTACTTCACGTGGCCGTTCATCAAGATCGCCCTTGTGTTCTGCTATTTCGGCCAGGGCGCGTGGATGCTCAACCATTGGGACGACACCGCGTACAACCACATGCACGGCCTTAATCCGTTCTTTGAAATGATGACCCCGTCCGTGCGTTACGTGGCGGTGCTGCTGTCCGTGTGCGCCGGCGTGATTGCTTCGCAGGCGTTGATCACCGGCGCCTACACCATGGTTTCCGAAGCGACGCGACTCAACTGGATGCCCCACCTGCAGGTGCGCTATCCGGCTCGTACCCGCGGCCAGCTGTACATTCCGGTGGTCAACGCTGTGCTGTGCGTCTCCACCCTGCTGGTTTTGGCGATGTTCCGCGATTCGGAGCATATTTCCGCCGCGTACGGCCTGGCATTGACCGTCACGATGATCACCACGACGATTCTGCTGGCCGTCTACATTTGGCACGATGGCAAGCGCGTCGGCGCGGTCGTGTTCACAGTGGTGTTCCTGGCCATCCAGTTCCTGTTCTTCTTCGCTTCGATGGCGAAGTTCCTGCACGGTGGCTGGTTCACCATGCTGCTGACATTGGCGATTCTGCTGATTATGTACACGTGGAACGAAGGCACGAAGCTGGAACGCGCGCAACGCCGGCATATGCAGCCCGCCGATTGCGTGCCGGTTCTGAAGCGGCTTCATGAGGACGATTCGATTCCGTATTTCGCGGACAACATCGTCTATCTGACGTCCGATCCGGAAATGAAGCGTGTCGATACCGACATCTTCTTCTCGATTTTCGCGGACCATCCGAAGCGCGCCCGCGCATGGTGGGCGGTGTCGGTGGAAACGTCCGACAACCCGTTCACGCGCGAGTATTCGGTGGAGAATTTCGGCACGGACTTCCTGTTCCGCGTGCGTATTCGCTTGGGCTTCAAGGTGTCGCAGTCGATTCCTGCATACATCCACCAGATCATGAACGATCTGTCGAAGTCCGGCGATCTGCCCAAGCAGACCACCCGCTACCCGAAGCTGGATGCCGATCCGAACATCGGACCTATCCGCTACGTGCTGATTCACAAGGCGTTGATGCCCGAGTCGAAGGTGTCCCAGAAGGGCGCGATTTCACTGCAGATCAAGTACGCGATTCGTCATTTGGCCGGCTCTCCGGTCAAATGGTTCGGACTCGCTCCCTACAATCCGCTGATTGAGATTCAGCCGCTGTTCCTCGCCACCGAGCGTCCGCCGCGTCTGAAGCGCGTGTGAATTCGCTCTGCGAGCACGGCTTATCTACGCAAGGAGGGCTGGGACATTTCGTTTGTGACCGTAGGCTTGGCCGAACGGCCTTGAGTGTGTCACGAACGAGATGCCCCAGCCCTTTTCCTTTGGCTGAATACCGCCAAGTCCGCAGGAGGACCGGCATATCCTATTACCGACACGCTCCGGGCCGCTCAGGCCGAGTTTTTACGGTCTGCAACAGGATATGTCGGTCCTCCTGCTCGTTTGCGGGACAACTTACGTTCGTGACGTGCGTTTTGCGACGTGCGATGCGTATGAATCGGCGGCTGAATCGCAGGCTATAACCAACTCCGATAACGGCACGCGCGCGTCGAAACCTGCCGTCGCTAAAGTAATCAACCATGTGCAGATTACTTGGATTCGCGACGGCAGGCAGCAACACCAACCTCAATGGCGTGCTCGGCATGCAGAACGTGCGCGATTTCCGAAATCTGAGCGAGATCCACAACGACGGCTGGGGCGCCGCGCTGATCACCGTGCCGGACGAATCGCCATACCGTCGCGACGGCGGTGCGCCGACTCCGGAAACCGGCACCGCGATCTACAAAAACACCATCGCCGCCCGTCATGATCCGATTTTCGACGAGCTCGCCAACACTCCGGCGCGCGGCGGCCTGTGGCACCTGCGCTTGGCCAGCTCCAACCTGCCGCTGATTCTTGAGAACCAGCAGCCCTTCTATGCGAACGGCCTGAGCTTCATCCACAATGGCGACATTTCTGACGACCAGGGCCGCAACATCATCACGAACCGTGCATTCCCGGTCGATCCGAGCATCGTGCAGTCCACTGGCGGCCGTTCCGATTCCGCCATTTTCTTCGCCGTCATCCTGCAATACATCGGCTTTGGCTTCGCACTCGACGAGGCGGTGGCGCAGGCCGTGCGTGAACTGCGCAAAAGTTATCCGAAGTCCAGCTACAACTGCATGATCCAAAGCCAGGACCAGTTCATCGCCCTGTGCGCGGCCGGCCGTGAGGTCACGTCCAAGCGCATCGTCGAAATCTACGACCAGTACGGTCGCGGCGAGCAGGCGCGCGACTACCGCGTGCTGCGCTACCGTGCGCTCGGCGGAAACGACGATCAGTCGAAGGGCGTGGTCGTGGCCAGCTCCGGTTTCGACCAGCGCGCCGAAGACGGCTGGACCCGCCTCGAAAACGACCAGATGATCGTGGCTTCCAACCGCACCGGCGAATTCCGCGTCCGTTCCATCTGATTTTCCGCACATAACGTCCCCGCGCATCGTGCCGTCCGCTGCGAGCAGCTGATGAATGCTCGTTTTAAGGCGGCATTCCTTGGAACATCGTTGACAAGACGGAGAAACCGTTGAATCCGTGTCCATTCCGGGATTTATCTGGCGTGGTGTATGAATCCCTTCGGCTGTTGGGAACCGTTTTGGAAACTGCGTCAAGAACCGTATGCTGGGCGTGATGGAACGTGCCTAAGATGGGCGTATGACGAACGAATCGAACGAAACAACCGAATCGAACAAGCCGACGACCGGCTATATCCCCACTCTTGCGCAAGTGGATGAGCTACATCGCAAAATCGCGCAATCGCAAGCCGCATACGACCTTATCCACGGCCATTGCGTGGTCGTGGCCGACATCGCCCGCCGCATGGCCCGCCGGCAGAATGCACTGTTCACCCGCCGCTGCACCCTGCCGACGGACGCTCCCGAAAAAACCGGCGACTTCGGGCTGGAACTGACGAAAGACAATACCGGCGAGGAATCACTCGGCATGCTGCACATGCCTGCGGTGCCGTCCACGGAAGGGCTGACCGGAGGTACCGTTCCGCCGCGGCTCATCGACGAGCATCTGGTGGTCATTGGCGGTTTGCTGCACGACATCGGCACGTATTTCCTGCTCAAGCAGGACGGTTCCGACGGCGAACCGCTCAAATTCGACGGTCCGCACTATGTTCAGCACGGGCTCAAAGGCTACGAATACTTGCTGAACGAGGGCGTTGACGAATCGATCGCCCAGTTCGCACGCAACCACACAGGTGTGGGCCTCACCCGCGAAACCGTGGAATCGCAGGGATTGCCGTTGCCCCCGGCCGACTACGTGCCGATGAACCTCGAGCAGGAGGTCGTCATGGTGGCGGACAAGTACAACAGCAAGTCGATTCCGCCGAAGTTCCTGACCGCCGAAGCCTACACGCGCAAGGCCGCCCGTTTCGGCGAAAGCAACAAGCGCGAATGGCTGCGCCTTCTGGAACGCTACGGCGTCCTCGACGTCAAACCGCTCGCCGAGCAGTACCACATGCGCATCGCCGAGTAGCGAACCTACTTATCTCGCTTATGAATGGCGGATTTCGGTGTCTGCCGGATGCTATCTCGCTTATGAATGGCGGGTGTCTCAGAAAGACTAGGTGTTAGGGGGCAAGTTCAATCCCCTCTAAGTCTCATGCGGCAAAACCATCCGCCATCTATAAGCGAGATAGCACGCGTCGAGCGGAAAAATCCGCCATTCATAAGCGAGATACACCCGAAAATTCCTCGAAGCCTGGCCGCCGCCCGAGTTTTGCGCACTGAAAACCGCTATCTGTGGCAGATTCTCCATCTACGGAAAAGTGAAAGCCGCTATCTGTGGCACTTCTCTTTCCCGCCATACATTAGGGGGCATAAAACCGCCCCTCTAACTCACGATGCGTCAAACAACCTGCCACACATAGCGGTTTTGAGATTCCAAAGATGAAAGAATCTGCCACACATAGCGCATATGACATGCGCCCAGAATGAACCGGAACGAACCAGCACGAAAAAAGCCTTGCGGACTGGCATGCAACACCAGTCCGCAAGGCTTTCGCCTCGCAGAACGCCGCTCGCTACTCAAGCTCCGCGCAATGCTCCATCTGATCGGCGACCTCCGGATTATCGGTCACCACAATAATCGCACGCTTACGATCCTCATCGCGCTTGGCCTTCTTCAGCAGCCCCAGCACCACGGCGGCGGCGTCACGGTTCAATCCAGCGGTCGGCTCGTCGGCAATAATCACCTCCGCCTCGCAGCTCAGCGCACGCGCGATTGCCACACGACGCTGGTCCAACGCACTCATCTTGCCCACCGGCAGACCGGAAGTCACTTCCTCGAATCCCACGCGCTTGAGCAGCTCGCGCGCAATCACCGGCTTGGGCTGCAGGAAATTGCGGTTCGACGCGTCCATGGCGTACAACACGTTGCCTTCCGCGTCAAGGTCGCCGCGCACGGCGAACCGCTGCGGAATGAAACCGATGCGGTGTCCAAGCACGTCGACCGGTGTCGCGTCGGCGAGGTTCGTGCTTTTGTGCATCACGTTGCCGCTGGTCGTCCGCATCATGCCGACCATGGTGGCCACCAGCGCCTGATGCTGTTCGACATCTTCGGCATCCACCAGCACCGCGTGGGTCGCGCCGGCATGGAACGCCAGGGAAACGTCGTCGAGCACGTCACG
>ENA-OXVM01000408-OXVM01000408.1-human-gut-metagenome-genome-assembly--contig:-NODE-408-length-15459-cov-8.2957_pt1 | contig 15459 bp, 15 predicted proteins | sample MGYA00249574_ERZ652691 | MGnify/ENA primary metagenome ERZ652691 (study PRJEB26925, sample SAMN05826508) | human gut metagenome | biome: ENVO:2100002; feature: ENVO:00000062; material: ENVO:00002003...
CCTCTCTATTCGTCGGCAGCGTCAGATGTGTATAAGAGACAGCAGCCAGCCACCATTTGCCCATGATCAGATAGCGCATACTTTCTGATAAAATAACTCCAATCGCCGGCTGCTCCGTGGAAAGCCCGAAGCCCAGAAATGTAATACTGGACTCATGAAGAATTGCGTGTGGGAAAAGCAATACCAATCCAACAATAAACTGGGGCAGAACATGGGGAACTATGTGTTTTTTCGCAATCTCCCATTTGCCCAGCCCAAGCTTTCCTGCAATCTGAATATATTCACTTTCCCGAAGCTGCATAACCTCTCCTCGGATCAGCCTTGCCAGAGATGTCCAGTGCGTCAGCGCCACACCTGCAATCACTCCCTTCAGCCCTTTTCCCATAGCATAGGAAATTAGGATCAACAGCAGAATATGCGGAATTCCCATAACAGTGTCAATTGCAAAAGAGATGGCAGAGTCCACCTTTTTCCCAAGAGTTGCTGCACAAATTCCAAGAATCAGTGCCATAACTGCGCTTACACCTGCTGCCAGCACGCCAATAAGAATACTCATAGATAAACCGGTAAGAGTACGGTAAAACATATTTCTGCCCAGCCAGTCCGTACCAAAAGGATATTTCAGACAGGGAGCAATATTTTTTCTGGAAAAATCAGTCACCATAGCGGCATCATGAAGCACCACTCCAAGTATGGCTGTCACCGCCAGAAAAGCTACAGAAAAAATCAGCAAAAGCCTTGCTTTCTGCCGCTGGTTCAGCCTTGTCCTCTGCTTTTCCACGACTCTCGGACTGCCCTTTGAACAACTGTTTTTCATTACACCTTCGCTCATAGTCCCAGCCCTCCCTTCCGGATTCTGGGATCAACAACTCCATACAGTACATTTGCCAGGAAATTTCCCAGAAAAACAATGGCTGCTGTTATTAATGTAATCCCCATAAGAAGAGGCACATCACTGCCAGTTCCCGCCGCTACAGCCGCCTGTCCCAGTCCCGGATAGGAAAATACCTGCTCCACAAGAACCGAGCCTCCTATGATCTCACTGACAGATGCAAACTGCAGGGTCATGGCCGGAAGCAGCACATTACGAATGCCATGGTGAAAAATGATGTTTCCGGTTTTCTCTCCCCGCGCTTTTGCAAAAAGGATGTAATCACTTTCCATTATATCAATCATTTTTTCCCTGGTATGTAATGTGATATTCGAAATTCCGGTTATGCTTAAAGTGACTGCCGGAAGAATGGCATGACGCACTCTGTCCAAAAAGGTAACACCGCTGGCTTCTACTCCAATCGGAACACTAAGTCCAATGGGAAGGATTTTCATCCAGACTCCAAAAATGATCAACAGCAAAAGTGCCAGCCAAAAAGAAGGAGTGCTGGCAATCACCAGCGAATAGCCTTTTATGATCTTATCCGGCAGCCTGCCCTGAAACACCCCTGCAAGTACTCCCAGAAGGAAGCCCACAAGTCCGGAAACCACCCACGCCAGTCCCATAAGAAAAAGAGAATTTCCCAGCTTCACTGCAATGACCTTTGTCACCGGCTGCCGGTATAACAGAGAAATTCCCCCATCTCCCTTTATAAATGCATTCAGCCAGTTCAGATATCTCTGCACTGGCGGTTCATCCACGCCCCAGTAGGAGCGCAGCTTTTCTTTTTGTTCTTCACTCATACTGCCCAGGGCAGCCTGCCCCACATTGGCCTGTAACGGGTCAATGGGGGAAGCTGATACAAGGGCAAAGGTAAGAATGCTTACTGCAAAAAGCAGTAATATGATTCGTAGCAGGTTCTTTCCTGCGTAAATACCTATACGTTTCATCTTAATTTATCCGTTTCGTTTTTTCCTACTCTTCATACCTGATACATGTACAAAAAGCATTCCTTATTGCTTTCTTTATTCCCACTCCCACTGGTCAACATTGTTTACAATAGACCAGCCATGGCCATGAGGATGTAATTTCTGATCTGCCACTTTCAGACCGTCACGTACAAAATAAAGATGGTCAATATTGCACAGCCAGATCCACGGAATATCCCCTTCCTGTGTAATTCCTGTGTTTCCGTCCCACTGGGCTTTTTTCCAGAGATCGTAGGATTCTTCCAGATTGCTGCTTGCAAGTGCTTCGTCCATATATTTGTCAACGGTCTCATTTGCATATGGAGAATATTCCGCACTTCCGGTATCTTTGATGGTGTGATAAATATTGTAAAGCTCCATAGGGCTATGTGCTCCCCATCCCCATATAAGCGGTTCTGACTGTGCCTGATCGTAGGCGGTATCCCAGCCAACACCAGAAGTAGTTACATCAATTCCAAGCTCACGCAGCTGATTGGCAGAGTCTTCTGCAAGTGCCTGACGCACAGAATCTCCATTTGAAAACATAATGGTAAGCTCTGCTTTTTCCCCATCTTTTTCTCTTATTCCGTCATCTCCTTCAATCCAGCCTGCTTCTTCCATCAAAGCCTTCGCTGCATCAAGGTCATACTCTGTAACAGCCTCCTCGTTGTACCATGGCATTTTATCACAAACGCTATAGGCTACTGTTCCATAACCATTGAGTACATTTTTGATCATCTCTTCTCGGTCAATAGCAAGATTAATTGCACGTCGTACCTTCACATCGGAAGTCAGACTGTTTCCATATGTGATACCGTCCTTTTCTTCTGGTTCTGTACATGGAAGATTAAAGCCACGGTTATCCACAGTTGCCACACTCAGGAGTTCATATCCGTCAATTTCCTGATCACTGTAAGATGCTGCTGTGTGAGCTACATCTGCCTGTCCGGACATTGCCGCTGCCATGGCTGCATCTTCTTCCATAAACAGCACGGTCAGTTTTTTAATCTTTGGTTCTTCTCCGTAGTAATCCGGGTTTGCTTCAAAAATAACCTGCTGTCCTTTGTCCCACTGCTTCATAATATAGCGTCCGGAACCAATTGGATTCTGTCCATAATTTTCATCATAGGCATGCTCTGGTACGATTCCCACAATTGCCATGGTGTATGGCCAAATGGAATATGGCTCATTCATATGAAACTCTACCGTCGTATCGTCCACTGCAACCGCTTCCTTCAACATGGTAAAATCGTTTACAGAGCTTTCATCGCGACAGGTATTAAAGGTAAAAGCAACATCAGAGGCGGTCAATGGCTCCCCATCTGTAAACTTCACATCATCACGGATTTTTACAGTCCAGGTAAGACCATCGTCACTGCAGGAATACTCTGTAGCAAGGTCATTTTCAATTCCAAGGTCCTTGGTGGTACGAACCAGGGTACTCTGGATCAACGGCTCATGAACATGCTCTCCGGCTCCCCATCCGTAAGCCGGATCAAAACCGGATTCCGGTTCTGATGTGGTTGGCATTGTAACTACCACAGACTGATCCTCCGCACCCGCATAAACATTCCCGGCTGGTACAGCCAGCAGCATGGCCGCTGTACATAATAAACTGATTACTTTCTTGATTTTCATAGCAGTTCTCCCTCTTGTTTTTATTATCAGCAGAAATATTATTTTCTGAAGATTACTGACTCTTTTTTCTCCATCCCTCATTTCTTCTCAGCGCGCGTCTGAAAAAGGCTTTCTGCAAGATGTACATCACAATTTGTGGAGATTTTGCCCGAATCCGGGTGAAATATACCGCAAAGTGGGGCGTGCAGACTGCGGAATTTTTTCAAATACGCTCCAGATAAGAAAGGCAGTTATAAGCTTTTGTCCTATAACTGTCTTTCTATAGAAGGTCTGTATTTACATGTAATAATGAGTGGAGGTGTTACATGTAACTATGTATAAAAATTCGCATTTCAGGCGTTTTCTGCCTTACTGCTGAAACCTATTGTACCAGAATCAACAGGTATCACAAGCTCCCCAGGGGGATATTTACCCATTCCCATTTTGCATATTTTTCTGCTTTTATGGAATATCTTACAAGGAAATTTCAAGAAAAAAAATCCTGCTCGCAGGATTCTCCGACTGCGGTGGGGCGCCTCGAGCGGCAACTCCCCTATCGTCGCAGTGCAATCCTGCCCGGCAGGGCTTTCTTCTGTGCTTATTTTACTCAAATACTGCATCCACCAGCTTCTTTGTATACGCCTCTTTCGGCTCATTGATAATATCATCCGGCTTCCCGCTCTCCACCACTTTTCCGTCATACAGAACCAGCACCTTATCGCAGAAGCTCTGTACAAGTGCAAGATTATGGCAGATAAATATAAAGGATAAGCCATGTGTATCCTTCAGCTCTTCCAGAAGCTCCATGATCTGCTTCTGAATGGTCACATCCAGTGAGCTGGTAGCTTCATCGCAGATCAGCACCTTCGGTTCCACTGCCAGTGCCCTTGCAATTGCAGCTCTCTGGCACTGTCCTCCACTGACCTCATGTGGATATCTTTTAGCCAGCTCTTCTTCAAGTCCGCACTGTTCCAGCAGTTCTTTCACCCTTATTGCAATATCTGCCTTCTTCATGCCACGATTTCGAAGGCTCTCTCCAATTCCGTCTCCCAAAGTTCTTCTCGGGTCAAAGGAACCTGCCGGATTCTGAAAAACCATCTGGATATTTCCATATACGTCCCTCAACTGGCTCTGTTTCAATTTCGTAATGTCTTTTCCCTGGAATTTCAAAGTACCATCTGTAATATCCGTCAGCCTTGTGATCATCTTCGCCAGTGTACTTTTTCCGGAGCCGGATTCGCCAACGATTCCAAGTGTTTCTCCTGCCTGCAAAGAAAAGCTTACGTCATCCACAGCTTTAAAAGGCTCTTTTCCCCTCTGCGCAAATACCTTCGTTAAGTGTTCAGCTTCCAAAAGTGTGTTCATGATCTTTCCTTTCTCTTAAGCCTTGGAACTGCTGCCAGCAGCTTCTTCGTATAGGGATCCTGTGGATGGTTCAACACCTTTTTTGCCTCTCCATATTCCACCATTTTTCCATTCTTCAGAACCAGAACGGTATCCGCCATTGCCCGAACTACACCAATATCGTGGGTTACAATTATAATTGCTGTTCCAAACAATTCCCTGAGCTTTAACATTTCTCTTACTACCTGACGCTGAACCGATACATCCAGTGCACTTGTAGGTTCGTCTGCCAAAAGAATCGGTGGATTCATCAGCATGGAAATGGCAATCCCTGCTCTCTGATTCATTCCACCGGATAATTCAAAGGGATAGCTGTCCCACACGCGCTGGCTGTCTTTAAAATTCAGCTTTTCAAACAATTCCATGGCACGATCCTTTGCTTCATTTCTGCTCACTTTCTTATGGGCGCGCATACTCTCATAAATCTGGTCACCAATCGTACGGATAGGGCAAAGAGAGGCTCCTGCATCCTGAAAAATCATGCCGATTCCTGCCCCCCGGATTTTTCTTTTTTCCTTCTCTGAAATATCCAGAATATTCTGTCCCATATAACAGATGTCGCCTCTGGTTACCAGGCCTCCTGAACCAAGAAGTCCCATAGCAGCTTTGATCAGTGTACTTTTACCACTTCCGGATTCTCCTACAAGCCCCAGGATTTCGCCCGGTGTGAGTGAGAAGCTTACATCATGGACTACCGCTTCCCCGTCAAAGGATATCTCCACCGAATCATAGGTCAGTATTTTATTCTCCATTGTCGTGCAAACTCCTCCTTGATATCCAAAAAATATTTCTGCCAGCTGCCTGTATTATCCATACATGGCAGCTGGCTCTCATTTACACCATAGGCAGGTCAAACTCACAAAGCGTATTTTTCCTTAGTTAATATCCAGATCTGCTGTCAACTCATAGTAATCACAAGGATGGGACACAAGACCGGTTACATTTGACTGCATGATCATGCTCATTTTAAGATGAGAACAGAACACATAAGCGTTGTCGTCCAGAACGGTCTGCTGCATCTGAATTCCCAGTTCGGAACGTTTTTCCACATCAAATTCTTTTCCCATCTCTTTTGCAAGCTCTTCCAGCTTATCACTGTGATAATGTCCATTATTGGAAACAGAGTTATCCAGAGCACAGGTTGTGAAGAAATACTCCGGATCTCCTGTTGGGGCTGTTACCATGGCACTTGCGTATACGTCCCACTGCGCAGGATCTTTGCGGATGGTATTGCTGTCAGATGTGCAGTTAACCTGAACATCCATACCAATCTCTTTCAGAGTTGCCTGGGCTGATTCTGCCAGCAACGGAAGCTCCTGACGGCTTGGATAAGTAAGCCAGCGGATTACAAGCTTCTCGCCATCCTTTTCACGGATTCCGTCACCATCTGAATCAACCCAGCCTGCATCCTCCAGAACCTTTTTGGCTCCATCCGGATCATAGCTCTCTGTAGTCAGATTCTGTCCGCCAAATGAAAAAGTATCCGGGAATGCACCAACTGCCGGATATCCGTATCCATTCAGAAGTACGGATACGAAGCTCTCTTTGTCAATTCCCATGGCAATTGCCTTGCGGACTGCCGGATCAGAAGTTACCGTACTTTCAAAATTCATCCATGCATAGAATGCGCGGCTTGTTGCAGCACTGGAGAACGTAAAATCATCATTCTCAAATAAAGGATAGCTTGCATATGCCATACCATAGGCAGCATTGATTTCACCTGCCTGAAGTGCAAATGCCAGTGTATCACCATCGGAAATGGTGCGGACGGTAATTTCATCTACATTTACATCACCATTCCAGTAGTTTTCATTTTTTACAAGATCAACATGATCGTCTGTTACAAGGTCTGTAGCCACATAAGGACCTGTACCGATTACAATGCCATTGTCGGTAATTCCCGCCTGCACATCAATAATACATCCATACGGGTCACACAGATAATTGATCAATGCCGGTTTCGGCTCTTTGGTCTTAATGGTAACCACATTTCCATCTGCCTCAATACTGTCAATGCAAAGGTCACCTGCTGCTCTTTCATGATTTTCAACCAGAGACTCCAGGCTTTCCTTTACCGCCTGTCCATCACAGGCACGTCCATTGGAAAATACAACACCATCATTCAAAGTAATTTTCCAGGTGAGCTCATCTACATTTTCATATTCTTTGGCGATCCATGGTTCAATTTCCATGGTATCGGAATAGTGGAACAGGGTTTCGCCGACACCATAGCGGATGCAGGCCCAGCCGGCGTAGGTGTTCTGTGGATTGATATCCGCTTCTTCATTCTCCGCATTAAAGGTGGTATCACCAAATACAAATGTTTTCTTTTCTTCAGCCATTGCAGGCACTGTAGTTAATCCCATTGTCATACAGACAGCCAGTGCAATTCCAAGAATCTTCTTTGTTTTCATTTACATTCCTCCTCGTGTTTATTCATACTCTTATATTTAACATGCTTTTTTCCAAAGCTTACATATTTCATTTCCGCTTTGACAGCACAAAAGAGTTCAAAATTGTGTTTTGGAAGCCGCGTATTTCAGCCTCTGACTGTCTCGCATCACTTGATCCGGCTATTCTTCGGATCCAGGTAATCCCGGACGGTATCTCCCAGCAGATTAAAAATAACCACCGATATAAAAATCGCAATTCCCGGCGACAGAACCACCCATGGATATGTCTGGATCATACTTCGTCCACCGCTCATCATGCTTCCCCACTCAGCCATTGGAATCTGCGCTCCAAGACCCAGAAAGGAAAGTCCTGCAAGCTCCATCATCATGGTTCCAATATCCAGCATAGCTGTTACCAGAACCGGTCCGATCATATTGGGAAGAACATGTCTAACAAGGATCTGAGCGGAGCTGTCCCCGGCCAATATCGCCGCATGGATATAAGGTTCCTCTTTCAAAGCCAGTGTCTGGCTTCTGGCAATGCGTGAATACTTTGGCCAGCTTACCACTGCCAGCGCAATAATGGCATTCTGGATACCGCCCCCAAGAATGGCCGCGATCGCCATTGCAAACACCAACCCTGGAAATGCCAGACAGACATCAGAAATTCTCATCATAACAGAATCCAGAATTCCGCCATAATAGCCACAGCATAATCCCACAATCGTACCGAAAACGGAAATCACAGCCACCAGTATAAAAGTGGAAAAAATACTGGCTCTTGCTCCGCTGATCACCCGGGACAGCATATCCCTGCCATAGGTATCTGTTCCCATGGGATGCTGAAGGCTGGGTGTCTGAAGGGCGCTGGAAAGATCCTGGGCGTAAGGGTCATAAGGACAGAGATGGTCTGAAAAAACTGCCAGGACTACAAGACAGACAGCCAGAACGCTGAAAATTATCAGCTTTTGTTTTATATGGATCTTTCTAATCCTCTGCACACGCACGGTTACGTGCTTTCCATTATCTGTGCTTTGCCCATTTTTCAGCACTACACTTTCTTTTTGACATCTACCTTGTTCTTTCTTACCCATCTTTGCCAGTATTTTACTTTCCGTTTTCTTTTCTGACACTTCGTCCATTTTTTTTACACTCACTGCTTCGCACCTCCCAGACGGATTCTCGGATCAAGGAACCGGTAAGACAGGTCTGTGAGCAGATTTACCAGCACATAAATGATCGCCATCCACATAACATACGCCTGAATAATGGGATAGTCGCGCATGGAAATAGCATCTACTGCCATTTTTCCAACACCGTCCCACATGAAGATGGACTCCACAATTGCCGTACCGCCAAGGAGGTTTCCCACTGACAGCATTAACAGGGTAATGACCGTAACCAGGGATGCTTTCATAATACTTTTCCATAGGGTAACAGAAAACTTCACCCCACGGGCACGGGCACCTGTTACATAATCCTTACTCAGCTCATCTAACACAGTAGCCCTTACCTGCCGCAGATATTTCGCAGACATGGCAATGGCCAGGGTTATGGCCGGCATTGCAACACTTTTCAGACTCACATCCTTGGCAATAACAGGAAAAATCCTGACTTGGATTGCAAGAAAATACATAAGCAAAAGTGATACAAAGAAATTAGGAAGACTGTTTCCTATAAAACTGCAGAAACGAATCAGGTAATCAACAATTGTATTCTGCTTCACCGCAGACAAAATTCCCAAAGGAATCGAAATAATAATAGTAAGCAGAATGGAAGTAGCCGTAAGAAGCAGGGTTGCCGGCAGTTTTGATATAAAAGTATCAAAGACCGAAACTCCTGATACATAGCTGTTTCCCATATCTCCACACAGCAGTTTTCCAAGCCATACAAAATACTGGGTTAAAAATGGCTTATCCAGCCCCAGTTCTTCTCTTGCCGCATCCAGTGCAGCTTCCGATACTACCCCTCCTGTATTCTCCATTTTCCGCGTTACAACATCACTTCCTGCAATGCGCATCATTCCATAAGAAAGAAAAGTAATTGCAAACAGAATGGGAATCAGCTGAAGGATACGTTTGATTGCATATTTTTTCATTTAATTGTCTCCATTCCATACTGTACAAGTAGGTTTTTACTCATTCTTTCATCCCTTGGTGTAGTTTAGCAAAATAAAAAACAGCCTACAACCCGCCCAGGGGGTTATAAGCTATTCTTATTTGGAATATATTTTCAATTTTTAGGAATATCTTTTCTCTATTTATGCAGACCGGCACACGTTCCTTTAGCCGATTCTGCTTCGTTTTTCTTTTATTCCTCTCATATTCAGCTGCCATTCTCCAGCTTCAATTTTTCCCTTAAAAATCCCAGCAATTCCTCCATCAGCTCATCCATCTCGTCATTCTTTCTTCTGATGTATCCGAAAACCACCTTATTCTTTTTAAATTCCAGCGGAATGCCTTTGTTTGCTGCCTTTTTATCATTGGAAAGATAACTGCCGCTGATATTGCAAAGTTCGGTCTCTTTCAACATCTTTTCCATAATGTAGTCGCTGTTTGTAATAATGGAAACATTCAGATTTTCCCAGCTGAATACACTACGTTTTTCTTTCTCTCCCAATTCCAGAAACTCATCACGGAAGTTCTGGATAAATCGGAAGTTCTTCATCGCTTCCATATTTACGGTCTGTGCTTTCTCTCTGTCAGCTGCTTCCTGATCCAATATATTCAACTTTCCCGGATAAAATGTCGCCGTACTTTCCTGCATAACGGTAAAAACCAGCTTGTTTTTCGCCAGCTCATACTGGAATTCCTTTTTTTGCTGTTCCATCACGTATACAAAGCCAATATCTGAAAGGTAATCCCGCACACGTTCCATGACCGTGCGCACACCGGCTGTATAGATTTCAAAATGATAATCCTTGTCATAATTTTCCTTATAAAACTCCACAAACTGATTCGTAAACCAGGAACTGGGATTCAATGAAATCCGTAGATATTTTGCCATATTCCCATGGCTCATCTCTTCCAGTATCCGGGAATCATTTATGATCCTGCACGCATATCGGTATGCCTCCTGGCCTTTCGCCGTAAGCGCAATACCCCTTGGCATACGCTCAAACAATACAATTCCCATTTCCTCCTCCAGCGCTTTGATTGCCTTGCTCACACTGGGCTGAGTCGTATAAAGAAGCTTGGCAGCTTCGCTGATAGAGCCAGTTTCAGCACACACTATAAAATATTTCAGTTGCTTCAGATCTAACATAGCTATTCCCTCTCTGGCGAAAACTTCAGTCTTTTTACATCTGCTTTCGTTCTGTTTTTATGTTTCCTCATCTACATCCAGCGCAAATCTGCAAAAATCCCCTCCACTGACTGCAAGATCAATGTCACTCGTCCTTTTGAAATCTCCACGCGCCCTTGCCCCAAAGAGAATTATCAAGCCTCACTCCCACCAGATTTCTTTCTTCCACTTTACCATATCTTCCTATTAAGTCAAGCTGTGTACTTTCAATTTAAGCAGGTTATAGGAATTCCCTATAGCCAGCTATCTTTATTCCATATTAGACAAGACCAGATTTCTATGCTATCATTCAATTCATATTAATCCTAGTTATTAAATAGGAAACAAAATAAGAGGAGGATACAATTATGAGAAAAAGCATCTTGACTTTAGGAATTGCAGCAGTATTAACAGGAGTTCTGGCAACATGCAGTATGACTTATGCAGCTGATGACGAGCTTGCACAGATTCAGGAATCAGGAAAACTGAAAGTCGGTGTGGAAGGAACCTATCCTCCATACACCTATCATGACGACAACGGAGAGCTTACCGGATTTGACGTGGAGGTAGCAAAGGCAATTGCAGACAAGCTTGGTGCGGAAGCAGATTTCACAGAATCTGACTGGGATTCCCTTCTTGCAGGAATTGACAGTGGACGTCTTGATACAGTTATCAATGCAGTAAGTATCACACCTGAGCGTGAAGAGAAATACGATTTCGCAGGACCATATTTCTACATCACACAGCAGATCGTAGTAGCCAAGGACAATGATGATATCGTAGATATGGCTTCTCTGAATGGAAAAAAAGTAGCAAACACTGCCACAACCGCTTACCTTGATATTCTGGAAGACGCCGGTGCATCTCTTGTACAGATCAGCACAGCTGACGAAGCGGTTTCCCTGATTGAATCCGGACGTGCCGACTTCACAACCTTTAACTCTGTTGTATTCAATGAATACCTTCAGCAGCACCCGGATGCAAATCTGAAAGTTGCTTTCGTAATCCCGGACGTTGTGGATACCTACGCTGTCCCGCTCAAGAAAGGGGAAACAGCTTTATATGATGCAGTTCAGAACGCTATTGACGAACTGAAAGAAGACGGAACTTTAAGCAAGCTTTCTGAGGATTACTTCGGCACAGACTTCACACAGCCACAGGATGAAAATGCAGCAAATACAGACACCGCTTCTGAGGATGCAACAGCAGAAAGCACTGATGAAAACTAATTACTTTTCCACAGCCGTTGTCCAGAACAACAGACAATCATCCAACAATTGAAAGTAAAAGGAAACAATTATGAGTGAACGTTTAGCAGGGATTCTGGTATCTTCTTTCACCAGAATCCTCATACCCGGAATAAAAGTTACAATCCCCCTTACCTTATTATCCTTTGTTTTTGGCTGCATCATCGCCCTTTTTCTGGCCCTGGTACAGATTGCCAATGTAAAAGGACTGAAGCAGTTCGCAAGATTTTACATATGGGTCTTCCGCGGAACCCCACTTATTGTACAGCTGTTCATCATCTTCTTTGGCTTGCCGTCTGTCGGAATTATCCTGGACGCTTTTCCATCCGCTGTGATCGCCTTTGCCCTGAACCTTGGCGCTTACAACGCTGAGATTTTCCGATCTGCGATCCAGGCGGTACCAGAAGGACAGACAGAAGCTGCTTATATGGTGGGTCTGAGTTACCGCCAGACCATGACCAGGATTGTAATGCCCCAGGCATTCCGAATCGCTTTTCCACCACTGTTTAACTCACTGATCGGACTTACCAAGGACACTTCCCTTGCCTCCAGTATCACAGTTGTGGAGCTGTTCACCACCGCACAGCAGATTGCCGCCAGAACCTACGAGCCCTTCGCCCTGTACTGCGAGGCTGCTGTTATTTACCTTATGATCTGTACCGTACTTACATGGGTACAAAACTATTTTGAGAAAAAGCTGGTATGGAATGCTCCAGCACCAGTGAAAGGAGAATAATCATGTCTTATATTTCAAAAATTGACCCGGAAACAGCAGGCGAAAAAGAGAAAGAAGTAATCAGGAACCATCTTGCACAAGGATACAGGCTCACTAATGAAAAGCTTACTCTTCTCCATAATGCAGAAGCCTTTAAAGCCATTGAAGACAGCTCCTACTCCCTCGACCGGGAACTGCAGAGACTGATTGGAAAAAGAGCCGGTGACTTCTTTGAATATGCAATTTCCGAAGAAAATGACTGCCTGGTATGCAGTACTTATTTCAGAAAGCTTCTGAAAGATAATGGTATTGATTTCGACAATTTTCAATTTACAAAGAAGGAAGAATTACTTATTTCTTTTGGCCGCGCTCTTGCAAAAGATCCGAAAAACATTCCGGATGAAATCTATACTGAATTAAAAGAAGAATTTACAGAAGAAGAAATCGTAGTTATCACAGCTATGGGTGTGCTGATGGTTGCCAATAACTACTTTAATGATATTTTAAAGGTCGAAGTATAATCAATGTCGCCTTCGGCAGCATCACCATATGTGAACAACTCGTATTTTATATCATTTACTACAGAAGAAAGACTTTTAAGTTTTTTCATAATACCCTGTTATCAATTACCAAATTTCTATATAAGAATGTGAGAAAAAAATATGCTGGAAGTAAAGAATATCCATAAAAAATTCGGATCAAACGAAGTATTAAAAGGTGTTGATTTCAAAGTTGAAAAAGGTTCTGTGATCGCAGTTCTGGGAAACAGCGGTTCTGGAAAGACAACCCTTCTCCGCTGTATCAGCTTTCTGGAGCAGGCAGATAAAGGAGAAATCACCTTTGATGATTTCCACAAAGATATCACTGCTGTGACCAGAAAAGAGATCCGGCAGTTACGAATGAAAATGGGCTTTGTCTTCCAGGGATACAATCTTTTCCGCAACAAAACAGCACTTGACAATGTACTGGAGGGTCTTACCATTGCCCGTAAGATTTCTCCCGAAGAAGCGAAGAAAAAAGCTATGGAAATGCTGGAAAAAGTAGGCATGGCAGACCGCGCCAGCTTCTATCCGGACCAGCTTTCCGGTGGGCAGCAGCAGCGTGTGGCTATCGCACGAGCTATCGCCTACAATCCGGAAGTAGTTCTCTTCGATGAACCCACATCTGCCCTCGACCCAAGACTTACCGGCGAGGTTCTGGATGTTATGCGAAAGCTTGCCGACGAAGGAACCACCATGGTCGTAGTCACCCACGAAATGGATTTCGCCAGAAAAGTTGCCAACTGGGTAGTCTACATGGAGGACGGTGTTATCGTAGAAGAGGGACCATCCAAAGAGTTCTTCTCACAGCCCAAGAGTGAGAAAACGATGGCATTCCTTCATATGACAAGTTCGGATTATGTGATTTGATAACTTTCTTTTATTTTGATATCCCTTTTTCCAAAAAATGTGCCTGGGAAATAAATTCCGGGCACATTTTTATGTCACCATATATTTTTCAGGCTTGTATAACTATGATACCTGCGGATTGTTTCGTCCGTTGCACTCCCATAACCTACTCAATTCGCATATCGTGAAGCATACGCTCCGCTTTTATGCTTTCTTTGCTGCAATGGCAAACATCGGAGTTGGATTATAAAATTCATCCTTCTCTTTATAAACCCGTCTGCTCAACCCCAGATCAATGGAAATCTGCTCCATTCCTGTTTTTCCAAGCTCTTCCACGTCCCAGGCAGGGCGGAGGTAAGAACTGATGGGCAGCTGACGTTTAATATCTTCGCACTCCTGCATCAGGGAATTTCCAAGCTGGTTGTGGGCATGGTTTTCCGGGAGATCGGAGGTTTCGGCGAAGTTTGTGGCGCCGTAGTTGGCATCAAAATTCAGGAGAAGTCCGCCTGGTTTTAATACTCTGGACCACTCTTTGTAAGCCTGGGCTGCTTCTGGTAAGGTCCAGGTCAGGTTTCGGGAAATGACTACGTCGAAGCTCTCGTCCTGGAAAGTTAAATGCTCCGCATCCATCACCTGGAAGTCGCATGTTACCTGCTCTTCTTTGGCAAGGATCCGGGAGTTTGTGATCATATCCGGAGTAAGGTCGGTGCCTGTTACCTGGTGTCCCTGTTTTGCAAGAAGGATTGTAAAGAAACCGGTTCCACAGCCCACATCCAGGATTTTAAGTTTACCATTACCAGTCTCTTTTTCCTTAATTTTTGCAACTGCATCTTTTCTTTCCTTGCTTTCATCCTCAATTTTTTTTTCAGGACTTAATGCCTTTTTAGGTAGGTATTTCTCAATTTCTTCCAGCCATCTCTTTGCCAGCGGACTATGTAACTCTGCCCTTCTCTGCTCCAGAAAGCTGTCGCTTCGCTTGGTCCAGTAGGCCGCAATCTTCTCTTTTCGGTCGTCTTCCTCATAACTGATCCGGCCATAAGCTACCATCGGACCATCCTTAATCACCTGCAGGGAACCAGTCTGATACAGGATCACTCCATCCCCATAGGAGGTACAGGTTTCCAGAATATTGTCCTCGTAATCCTTTACATATCCAAGGATTTCCCCTTCTGTAAACAGGTCTCCTGCCCTCTTCTGGGGATACCAGAGTCCCGTATAAGAGGCAGATTGATACTGCACATCCGTTACGTTTAACGGATAATATTTCCGCATACTTCTATGACCGTCATAAATACCGAGGAACCGTAAAATACTGCGTACATCACGCTTCATAGAACGCACTTCTTCTGTCTCCCAGGCTCCCATTCCGCCCCGCTCCAGAAGAACGGAAGGAATGCCGCAGGATGCTGCATAATTATAGCTTCCACCAGACGATACCTCAGATTTTACCATGTAAGGAACATCCACCTGCTCTGCCATCTGACGGGAAATTTTCATCACTTCCGGGGCTGCTTTACCTGCATAATACACATCTGTCTCTTATACACATCTGACGCTGCCGACGAATAGAGAGG
>ENA-OXVM01000437-OXVM01000437.1-human-gut-metagenome-genome-assembly--contig:-NODE-437-length-14586-cov-8.11011_pt1 | contig 14586 bp, 9 predicted proteins | sample MGYA00249574_ERZ652691 | MGnify/ENA primary metagenome ERZ652691 (study PRJEB26925, sample SAMN05826508) | human gut metagenome | biome: ENVO:2100002; feature: ENVO:00000062; material: ENVO:00002003...
CTCGTGGGCTCGGAGATGTGTATAAGAGACAGCATATAATACCTTGAAATGGCTTTCTTTTTTCTCTAAGGTCTCAAGCACTTTGTTTGCAAGTGCAATACCACCTTCGCCACCTTTTTCCCAGACTTCGGAAAGTGCGAACTCGCAGTCTCTCTCATGGCAGAACTGCTCTACATAGTCTGTCTCTGCCTTGGTATCTGTCACAAAGGAGTTTAAAGTAACAACCACCGGTACTCCGTATTTCTGAAGATTTTCGATATGTTTCTCCAGATTTACAATGCCCTTTTTCAAAGATTCCAAGTTTTCCTCTGCAAGATCAGCTTTCGCAACTCCTCCATTATATTTCAAAGCGCGGATTGTTGCAACTAAAACCACTGCATCCGGTTTCAGATCTGCCTTTCTGCACTTGATATCAAAGAACTTCTCTGCGCCGAGGTCTGCACCAAATCCTGCCTCTGTGATCACATAATCTGCAAGTTTTAATGCTGTCTTTGTGGCACGGACAGAGTTACATCCATGTGCAATATTGGCAAATGGACCACCATGCACAATGGCAGGTGTGTGTTCTAAAGTCTGGATGAGGTTTGGCTTTAACGCATCCTTTAACAATGCAGCCATTGCACCGGTTGCCTGAAGATCATCTGCCGTCACCGGCTTTCCATCATAAGTATAGGCAACAATAATGCGTCCTAATCTTCTTTTTAAATCGTGCATATCAGTTGCCAGACAGAGGATTGCCATGATCTCAGATGCAACGGTAATGACAAAGTGATCTTCTCTCACAACACCATCCATTTTGCTTCCAAGTCCAACAACAGTATTGCGGAGCACACGATCGTTCATATCAAGACAGCGTTTCCATACAATCTGTCTTGTATCAATGCCAAGTTCATTTCCCTGCTGAATATGGTTATCAAGCAAAGCAGCCAGCAGATTATTTGCAGAAGTAATCGCATGGAAATCTCCTGTAAAATGAAGATTCAAGTCTTCCATCGGAACGACCTGGGCATAACCGCCTCCTGCGGCGCCTCCCTTGATACCAAAACATGGTCCTAAAGATGGTTCACGCAATGCGATCACTGCCTTTTTCCCCAAACGGCCAAATGCCTGTCCAAGTCCGACACTTGTCGTTGTTTTTCCCTCTCCAGCCGGAGTTGGATTGATTGCTGTCACAAGAATCAGCTTTCCATCCGGCTGATTTTTTACCCGCTCGATCAGTTCATCGGATAATTTAGCTTTGTATTTTCCGTATAATTCGAGGTCATCCTCTCCGATTCCAAGCTTTTCTGCTACTTCTTTGATTGGGAGCATTTCTGCTTCCTGTGCAATCTGAATATCACTTTTCATTCCAAAACTCCATTCCTGCGATTCTCTTTCGCATATTGTATTTGTCCTACACAGGACTTATAAGTTGATATTATAATACAAGTCTTATTGATAAGCAAATATCAATTACAGATATTCTTCTTCATACTGCTCAAATTGTTCCGGCGACATCAGTACTTTTCTTGGTTTTGTACCTTCCTCCGGTCCGACAATTCCGGCTTCCTCCAACTGATCCATAATCCTTGCTGCGCGGTTAAAGCCGACCTTAAAATACCGCTGCAGCATTCCGATCGAACCCTTTTCTTTATCGATCAGAAGTTTTGCTGCATCTGCAAAATAAGGATCTCTGCCGTCCCCTGTCTGTCCGGAATCAATGCTTACAGTCGTATTTCCTGATTCAATGCTGTTCATCTGCTCTTCCACAGATGAATTGTAGCTTACCTGCCCGTTTTCTTCTTTTATGTAAGCGACGACATCCGCTACTTCTTTATCCGATACAAATGCGCCCTGAACACGCAGTGGTTTCGGTACTCCCTGTGGATCAAATAACATGTCACCTTTTCCGAGCAGTTTTTCTGCACCGTTCATATCAAGGATGGTTCTCGAATCAATTCCGGATGTCACCGCAAAGGCGATCCGGCTTGGCATATTCGCCTTGATCAGTCCGGTAATGACATTGACGGACGGACGCTGTGTTGCGATGATCAGATGGATTCCACAGGCTCTTGCAAGCTGTGCCAGACGACAGATAGATTCCTCCACATCGCTCGCCGCAACCATCATTAAATCTGCCAGCTCGTCTACAATGATCACGATCTGTGGTAATTTTTCCGGCTTGTCCTCCCCATCCGGCAGATCATCGATTTTGGCATTATAGCCTTTTAAGTCACGGACATTTGCCTCTGCAAACTTCTGATAACGGTCAGTCATCTCTGCGACTGCCCAGTGAAGCGCACCTGCCGCTTTTTTCGGATCTGTCACAACCGGAATCAGTAAGTGTGGAATTCCGTTATAAATACTAAGTTCGACCACCTTTGGATCGACCATGATCAGTTTTACATCTTTCGGATCTGCTTTGTATAAAATACTCATAATAATCGTGTTGATACAGACAGATTTACCGGAACCTGTTGCACCGGCAATCAGTAAATGAGGCATTTTTGCAATATCTGCAACCGTTACATTTCCTCCAATATCTTTTCCGACGCAGAAAGAAATGTTGGATGGATGATTTTTAAATTCCGGCGAATCCACAAGTTCACGGAAAGAAACCATCAGTGTCTCTTTATTTGGAACCTCGATTCCAACTGCCGCCTTTCCCGGGATTGGTGCCTCGATTCGGATGTCAGCAGCTGCGAGATTCAGTTTGATATCATCTGCCAGATTCACGATTTTACTTACTTTAACACCCATTTCCGGCTGGATCTCATAACGTGTGACCGATGGTCCACAACTGATATTCGTGATCGTAACGTTAACGCCGAAATTCTTTAATGTCTGCTGTAATTTCTGTGCCGTCTCCTGAAGATGCTGTTTGGAATCTCCCTGCTTATTGCCTGGCGGTTTTAACAATGATACTGGTGGGAACACATACTTTCTTTCCTTCTGTGCCTCCAGATGAATCTCTTCCTCGATGGATGAGACATCATTTTGAATATCTTCCTCCGTAGCCTTAACATTTTTCTTCGGTTTTTCTGCGGCATCATACGGAATAGATTCTTCTACTGGATGATGTTCTTCATAAGCCGGCTCTGTATGGATACTCTCCTGATATGCCGGCTCTGTGTGAAAGATTGATGCATCCTCTTCCAGCTCTTTTGCCTCAAACGCTTCCTCAGAAAATGCGGACGGAGCAACATACGGTTCCGTCTCCGGTTCCATAGCAGGAAGTTTTTGATATTCTGCGCCTCCGGCTGTGAGTGTCACATGCTTCTCCGCCTTGATTTCCGGCAGATTGGTGTTCGACTGCTCCAAAAGTTTGTCAATATTAATTTCACTGACTTCATCCGAACCCATAGGCTCTGCCTTCCTGTCCGGAAGAACTCTTGTGTCGACTGCCACGCCTTCCACCTTGCGGTCCATGCGGCGCAGCTCACGTTCCTCACGTCGCTGTTCTACAAGTTCACGATGACGTTCATTGCTCTCTTTTGCCGTTTCATAAACTTTACGGCTGCCTTTCTGCACACCCTTCAATGCGGAACGTTCTGTGATCAGCACCAGACAGATAATCATTGCCACAACATCGATCACATAAGAACCGAGGAGTCCAAAATTTGGACAAAAAATCCCGGCAAGAAGACCACCTAAAAATCCTCCGCCAATTTTATGTACCGAACAATACTGATAGGCACCTGCCGCTCCGGCAACTTCCGCGCCACAGCGCACGATCTCGATAAACATACACAAAAACAGCACAAAAAAGACAGCCGCAGCAATTTTTACCGTTGCGATCCGATTGCCTTTATTGGACGCCGCAAAAAAAGTACCGATCACCAAAACAACCGGAAAAATATATGCGATCAAACCAAATACACCAAAAAAGAAACTGCTGACAGCATTTCCAATTGCCCCGCCGATTCCAAAATTACTGATAAAAAGTAAAATGGAGATTGCAAGGATCACCCACAGAATCACTTCCTCTGTAAAGCTCTCCTGCTGTATATCATTCTTCTTACGTCCTGAATTCGTTTTTCTGCCAGAAGTTTTTCTGCCAGAGGAACTCTTTCTTTTCCCTGTTGCCAAAATATTACCTCCAAAAAATATCTCCTATAATGTATAGAAAAATCCGCCGATTGAGAGCAGTCCGACAATCAGACAATAAACTGCAAAAACACGGAATTTTCGATTACGCACAATGACAAGCATTGTTTTAATACAGATATATCCGATCACTGCAGCAATCACCATACCAACAATATAGCAGGTGATATCCATGCCGCTCACAGACAGGTCTGCAAAATCTTTTAACTCTAACACCATGGCACCTAAAATCGCCGGTATCGACATAATAAACGAATATTTCACTGCAAACTTGCGGTTAAATCCGCTGAGCAGACATGCTGTGATCGTTGTTCCGCTGCGGGATAATCCCGGCAAAGTTGCCACGCCCTGAGCAATACCAACGACAAACGCATTGGTGTATGTAATGTCCTTCGGAAGCTTGTCTCCGCCCTTGCAGCGGTCTGCGATAAAGAGCAGGATTGCGGTTGCGATCAGACAGATGCCCGGCACGATCAGAAGTTCTGATGCCTGCTCTACCACGTCTTTTCCAACAAAACCAATGATTCCGGTCGGAATGGTTGATACCAGGATCAGCACCACAAACTTGCGGTAACTGCTGTTTACAATTCTGCGGTACGGACTGTAATCAACATGATCTTTTCCTCTGTCACGGATCGATAGAAAAAGGTTTTTTATAAGTGCTGCAAAATTGATCAGCACATCTCTCACGATACAGATTCCCTCCACAAAAAGCCTGACGATATCTTTATAATAAACTGCGCAGATCGCGATCAGAGTTCCAACATGCAGCAAAACATCAAATAACATTCCTGTATCCGTCTCAACATGGAACAGGATTTTAAAAAGTGCAAGATGTCCGGAACTGCTGACCGGAAGGAACTCTGTCAATCCCTGTATGATCCCCATCAAGACCGCCTGTAATAAAGTCATAAGCTTTTTCCTCCGCTGTATCGTATCTCATATTTTCTAAAAAATATCAGTTTTTTCCATAAGTCACCGATTTTCATACTTTTTAAGTATACCATATTTCATTTTGATTGTCATTAAAAGCTTTTTTTGCCGCCGGATTTTGTCTCTTGTATGAGCTGGTGTAATTTTGCAAATGCCTCATGGATTCCACCGATAGAATCAATGAGTCCTTCCTCGACCGCCTGTCCTCCAACCAGGATCGTCCCAAGGTCTTTTGTGAGGATTCCCGTATTCATCATAAGCTCCTCCAGCCGGTTCTGTTCTGCTTTGGAATGCTGCACAACAAATTTTAAAATACGATCCTGCATCTGCTTAAAATAATCATACGTTGGCTGCGCCCCGATCACAGTTCCATTCATCCGCACCGGGTGGATCACCATCGTACCGGATGGCACGATAAAAGAATAGTCCGTGGAGACTGCCAGCGGCACGCCGATGGAATGGCTGCCACCGAGTACCAGTGAAACCGTTGGCTTATCAATGGATGCTACCATCTCAGCAATGGCAAGCCCGCTCTCCACATCCCCGCCTACCGTGTTTAACAAAAGCAGTAATCCATCCACATTTTTATTTTCTTCCACCTCTGCGAGTTTTGGAAGCACATGCTCATACTTTGTCGTCTTTGTCGCCGCCGGAAGGCACTCATGCCCCTCAATCTCTCCTATGATCGTCAACATGGAGATCCTGTCTTCCCCATGCTCTAACTCCACCTGACCAAAATCCCTGATCTGCTCATTCACAGCCTTCTCTTTCTCATTTTTTTCTGCCATACAATCTCCCTTCCCTCATAAGACTGAAAAAACAGGATAGATTTTTCTACCCTGTTCTTTAGTATTGGAGATTCTTTTTATTTTATACAGTATATCCAAGCAGATAATTATAAAGCCCTTCGTATTTTCCTTTGGAAGACTTCCATGAATAATCGTTTGCCATGCCCCGTTCAACAATCTGATTCCACTGTTTTTTCTTATCAAAATAAATATGCTTTGCATAATTGACAACACCGAGCATCTCTTCCCCATTATAATTTGCAAAAGAGAATCCATCACCGGTATTTTCGTATTCGTTATATGGTCTGACTGTATCCTTAAGTCCTCCGGTCTCACGGACGATTGGAACCGTACCGTAACGGAAAGAGATCAGCTGCGTCAGTCCACATGGTTCAAAGCGGGATGGCATTAAAAATGCATCCGCAGCGGCGTAAAGTTTGTGAGCCAGGTCATCAGAATAACAGATATTGGCAGAAACTCTGTCTCCGTATTTCCATGCATAATGGCGGAACATGTTCTCATACTGTGGATCGCCGGTTCCAATCACAACAATCTGTGTGAAATCATCCACCAGGCGGTCAATCACATAATTGATCAGATCCAGACCTTTCTGATCGGTGAGTCTTGAGATCAGTCCGATCATGAACTTCTTCTTATCGACAGTCAGATCCAGTTCCTCCTGTAATTTTAATTTATTATTGACCTTCTTCTTACGGAAGTTTGATGCGTTATAGTTGGTATAAATTTTCGGGTCTGTCTCTGGATCATATGTTTTGTAATCAATACCGTTTACAATGCCCTGCATATCAAAGTGTCTGGCGGCAAGCAGTCCATCCAGCCCCTCGCCATAGTAATCAGTCTGGATCTCCTGTGCATAAGAATCGCTTACAGTTGTAATATAATCTGCATATACCAAACCACCCTTTAACATGTTGGCATCCTTATGAAATTCCAGTTTATCCGGTGCAAACAAATCTGCTGAAAATCCTGTCAGCCCCTTCATCGTCTTCACATCCCATACACCCTGGAACTTCAAATTATGTATGGTAATGATTGATTTCATCCCCCAGTAAAAAGAGTCTGCCTGAAATTCATTTTTCAGATATACCGGGATCAGACCTGTCTCCCAGTCGTGACAGTGGATCAGATCCGGACGGAAATCGATCTGTTTTAACATGGATAAAACAGCTTTATCGAAGAAAACAAACTTCTCAATGTCATAACGGATATCCCCATATGGTGTATCACAGGTAAAATATTCCTGATTATCAATAAAATAGTAGGTAACCCCATCCAGTTCATATTTTAAAATTCCAACATATTTATTCTGGATATAATTTCCTGCACACATATAAAAATGTGTCACATACTGGAACTGGCTTCTGTACTTTTCCGGAATACAGCTATAATTTGGGATTACTACCCTGACATCCCATTCCTCTTTTGAAAATTCCTTAGGTAATGCACCACACACGTCCGCAAGTCCCCCAGTTTTTATAAACGGAACGCACTCTGACGCTGCAAAAAGAATCCGCTTCATGAATTATACCTCCTCATCATCCTTGTATTATTTATGATATAACATTTCCCCCCGGATTTCTACCACTTTATTGTAAAAAAGTGTCCATATGAAAAAACTCTGTTCTTGGATTGCGCCAAAAACAGAGTCTGTCTCATATTATTTATTCATCCCAGTTGTGGTAAACCTGCTGAACATCATCATCATCATCCAAAAGATCTAAGATACGGTTGATGTTTGTGATATCTTCGTCTGCAGATAACTCTACATAGTTCTGAGGAATCATGGTTACTTCTGCTTCTGCCATTGGAATGTTCTCAGCTTCCAATGCGCTTCTTACAGCTTCAAAATCATCTGGAGATGTCAATACTTCAAAGCAGTCCTCCTCCTCATTAAAATCTTCTGCGCCTGCATCTAAAGCGATCATCATAAGATCGTCTGCATCCATCTCACAGTCTTCTTTTGCGATGATGATCTGTCCTTTTTCATCGAACATGTAAGATACACAACCCTGTGTACCGATGCTTCCATGACCTTTTGTGAATGCATTTCTGACATTTGCAGCAGTACGGTTTTTGTTATCTGTTAAACATTTTACAATGATAGCTGTTCCGCTTGGTCCATATCCTTCATATGTACAGAATTCGTAGTTGACGGAGTTTCCATCACCGGCAGCTTTCTTAATACCACGCTCAATCGTATCGTTTGGCATATTGTTGCTCTTTGCCTTTACAATCACCTGTGCAAGTTTGAAGTTATTGGATGGATCCGGGCCACCCTCTTTTACTGCAACTGCGATCTCTCTACCGATAATCGTAAAGATTTTACCTTTTGCAGCATCATTTTTTTCTTTCTTATGTTTAATATTGGCAAACTTTGAATGTCCTGACATAACTTTATCCTCTCTTTTTCTTGTATTTTCGTCTGTCAAACTTTTTATATGTTTTGTGTGTTTCTCACACAATTACAAAATCTCTCAGAAATATTATTCTAGCACCGTTTCTTCTTTCTGACAAGAGTTCTCTTCCTTATCTGTGGAAACGCCCTCGGCAAGTTTTGTGATCTTCACTTTTTTGATCATCTTATTTTCCACCTGTAAAACTTCGAAATGATACCCGAAAGCATCTGTCTCAAACTTCTCATCATCATTTGGAATACGGTCTAACAGAGAGATCAGTATACCATTTAACGTTTCAAATTCATCTTCCTCCGGAATATGAATTTTCAAAATTTCAAGTGCCTCCTCAGCAGAAGTCATACCATCCATCAGATAACTGCCATCTGGCAGTTTCTCAATCATCTTTTCTTCCTGGTCGTGTTCATCCTCGATGTTTCCTACGATCTCCTCAAGGATATCTTCCATTGCAACAATCCCGGAAGTCTGTCCATACTCATCCACCACGATGACCATATGCGTCTTAGCATTCTGCATCATCGTAAATAAGGTATTAATATTTCTCGTTTCCGGAATAAAATCAACCTCACGGATCAATCCCTTAATATCTTTGATCGCCGTGTGATAAATCTCCTGTTTCTGGCACAGTGCAAGTACCTCCTTAATATGAAGCACTCCGATTATATTATCAATATCATCTATGTATACCGGATATCGCGAATAGTTATTTTCAATCGTGAAATCCAGCATTTCAAGGAACGTCATCGTTCCATCAATGGCAATGATATTCTTGCGGTGCACCATAATATCCTTTGCATCTTTGTCTCCAAATTCAAAAATATTATGGATCATCTCCGCTTCATTCGCCTGCAGGACACCCTGCTCATGTCCTTCATTTACCATTGAGATAATCTCTTCTTCTGTCACATCATCGGTGTCTACTCCGAACAGCTTCATAAGCCTGTTACTCAACTTTTTCATCCCGGTAGTGGGACTGCCACCATCGTCCATAAATCCTCCTAATTTATATCGAAATTGTATTAAAACATTTGAAATAATACCATTTTGCTCCAGAATAGTCAAGTTATGTAAGAAGCTCTAAGCTTATTTCCAATGCTTTATCAATTTTGATCAGTATCTGATTGTCAAGATGACATACTTTATCTTTCAGCCGCGTCTTGTCGATTGTGCGCAACTGTTCCAGTAAAACAACGGAATCCTTCACCAGTGCATACTTGGTGCAGTCTAACTCCACATGGGTTGGAAGTTTTGCCTTGTTCATCTGGGAAGTGATTGCTGCACAAATGACCGTAGGACTGTGTCTGTTTCCAACATCATTCTGTATAATAAGAACCGGGCGGACTCCACCCTGCTCAGAACCGACCACTGGTCTTAAATCTGCATAAAAAATATCTCCACGCCGAATTAACATATGCTTTACACTCCATAATCTTACTCAGTATTCTCTCTACTGTTGTTTCTTACGGATAGTATTTCCATATTTAACGGTCGTATTCTGTTTTCAAAAATATTTTTCCAGCCTATTCCTCGTCAAAATATTCCTGGCTTGCAATTCTTTTTCCATCCCGATAAAAAACACGCGGAATACGTTTTCCAAGCACGCAGACAAACTCATAATTAAATCTGCCGGAAAGGCTGCCGACTTCTTCCATGGTAATCACTTCGTCACCATCCCTGCCGATCAGTGTCACTTCATCCCCAATCTTCACATCCGGAATATCAGTCACATCTACCATGAACTGATCCATACAGACTCTTCCGCAGATTGGCGCACGTTTTCCGTGGATCAGGACACTTCCTGTATTGGAAAGTCCCCTGCAATATCCATCTGCATAACCAACCGGGATCGTTGCGATGCGGCTGTCGCGCTTTGTGATGAAAGTTCCACCGTAACTGATCGCTCTTCCAGCCTCTAAATCCTTAACGTAAGCCACATGTGTTTTCAATTCCATCACCGGTTTTAAATCAAGGGAATTCTGGTCGACTTCTTCCGATGGCCATAATCCATACAACGTGATTCCCGCTCTTACCATATCCATATTTGCCTCGCGGATTTCTGCGATTCCTGCGCTGTTGGAACAGTGCTTGACGGGAATCGAAACACCTCTGTCTTCCATCATGGCAATCATTTTTCTGAATTTTTGAATCTGTTCTTTTGTGAAAGTTTTATCATACTCATCTGCTTTTGCAAAATGAGTAAAAATCCCCTCCACTATCATATGCGGAAGTTTTGCAATCTGCGCCATCTCATCTGCGGCTTCTTCTGTCACCTGATACCCGATACGGCTCATTCCGGTATCCACTGCAAAATGCATCCGGCAGTCTATTCCAACTTTTTCGGCAGCAGCAGAAAGCTCTTCTGCCATCTCAAGCGTAAAAACGCTTGGACAGATTTCTGCCTGGATCACTTCCTCATACTGATCCGGGAAGATATAGCCAAGAATCAAAATCGGTTTTTGGATTCCATTATTTCGAAGGATCATCCCTTCCTCAACCGTTGCAGCTGCATACCCATAAACATAATCTAAATGTTCAATCTCCTTTGCAATAGGAACAGCCCCATGACCATACCCATCTGCTTTGATCACCGCCATAATTTTCGTATTCGGATCAATGTTCTGATGCATGGCTTCCATATTGTGCATGATTGCACTCAAATCTATATTCGCACACACTCTGCTGTGTTTATTCATGTTATATCCATACCTTTCTATCGTAATGAATCTTTTTTATAATTGATTTTCTGCCAGAAAATCTTTCAAACCATTTACAACATCGCCTGCCATCATACCACGAAAACCACATTTTTTCAATGCAGTATCTCCGGAAAGTCCATGAAGATAAACACCAAGCGCGGCCGCAGTCTCTGTGTCTGCCCTCTGGGCCAGAAGTGATCCTATGATTCCGGTCAGCACATCCCCACTTCCCGCCGTTGCCATTCCATGATTTCCGGAGAGGTTCAGATAAGTCCTTCCATGTGAAGTGGCAACGACCGTGTGTTCATCTTTCAGAACACAGGTGACATGAAATTTTCCTGCAAACTTATCCGCAGTATCAATCAGCCGTGTCTGGATAAAGGCAATGGAATCCCCGGTCAGACGGCTCATCTCACCAAGATGCGGCGTGATCACAAGTTCTGTGTGCGCCAAAAGTAAAACACTTGTGTCCTCTGCAATGATATTTAATGCATCTGCATCAAGGACGACCGGAACAGATGCTTTTTGCAGCACTGTTTTAACAATCTGATGTGCTGCATCCCCGGTTCCGATTCCCGGTCCACACACAATCACATCTGCCCATTTCATTGCTTCTGAAAGTTTTGAAGCATCTAATTTTTCAGGGTGATAAGTAGTCAGAACTGCCTCTGGAATACTTGTCTGCAATGGAATGCGGTTTTCCTCAGGCGTAAACACACGCACCAGACCACAGCCTGCCGTATACGCTGCCTTTGCACTTAAAACAGCTGCGCCAGCCATATCCACACTTCCAGCGATCAGCAGTAATTTACCGAAGCTTCCCTTATTAGAATGTGAAGCTCTCTTTGGAAGGAATCTCAGATCTTCCATCTCGAACGCCATAACACCGGGCATTTGTGTCAGAAAACTCTCATCCGTGATTCCAATCTGCTTTGTCACGATCTCCCCGACATATTCATTTCCCGGGAAAAGATGCATGCCGATTTTTTCATAGGCAAATGTGATCGTGCAGTCTGCACGAAACGCACATTTTAAAACAGCCCCTGTGTCCGATGAAATTCCGGATGGCATATCAAGTGCGATCTTTTTTCCTGGTATTTCGTTCATTTTCCGAATTGTATCAGCAAAAATGCCTTCAACATTTCTCGAAAGCCCGACTCCAAAAATGGCATCCACTATTACATCATATGCGGTGTTCTCCGGAATGGCTTCCAATACCGGACATCCATAGGCAAAAAGGATCTCCAGCTGCTTTTTGCACTGGTCTGTCTCCTTCTTCCGGTCACCGATCAACACCGTATGCACCTCTGCTCCGTCCAAAAGTAACAGCCGGGTGAGTGCAAAACCATCTGCGCCATTGTTTCCCGTTCCGCAAACGATCAGAAATTTTTTGCTGCATGGGTACTGCCTTTTGATCTCATCAAAAACTGCAAGTGCGGCCCGCTCCATCAAAAGCAGGGATGGCACTTTAAAATGTTCTGTCGTGTTCGTATCATATTGTTTCATCTCTCTGCTGTTTACCAGATACTTCATAACCTTCTCATCCCCTCAGGCATATGGATAAGATAGAGCTGTCGTGCATTAAAAAATGCATGCGGCAGCTCTATCGATTTCATCCATTATTTATTCTGCTTATTTTTTACGATATTATAGGACAACTGCATCAGGCTGTCAGAAAGATGTACATTCTCAACAACCACATCTTTGTCGATCAGATCAAGGTCCACATGGGCAAAATTCCAGATTGCCTGAATTCCAAGATTGACCAGACGGTTTGCAATGGCATCAGCCTTCTCCTTCGGCATGGTAAGGGCTGCAATATCAACAACGTGATCCTTGCAGTAATCTTCCAGTTCATCTAACATGTGGATCTTAATTCCGCGGACTGTCACACCCTCTAACGCCGGATTGACATCAAAAAGTGCTGTGATCACAAAACCAAGTTTTTCAAACTTCACATAATTTGCCAGTGCCTGACCTAAATTACCGGCACCGATGACAATAATATTATGTTTCTGGTTTAATCCTAAAATCTTACCAATCTCTTCATATAAAAACTTTACATTATATCCATATCCCTGCTGTCCGAAACCGCCAAAGTTATTCAGATCCTGACGGATCTGCGAAGCAGTGACATTCATTCTTTTGCTTAGATCATTGGATGAAATACGTTCCACTCCATCCTCCAGCAATTCACCTAAATACCGGTAATATCTCGGCATACGACGGATTACTGCCTGGGAAATTTCTTTTTCCTGCATTTTTTGCCCCTCCCGAAGTATCTCTCTTTCACGGCTCTTTTCTTCTTATGCCGCGATGCATCATTTTTATTATAGTAATTTCAACTGTATCTGTCAATCTGTTAAACTTTTAACAGAGTAAATTTATCTGCCGTATCACCACATTTTCCAGATTTTTACGCGTCCAGCTCCATGGAAAGTTCTTCCCACACTTCATACTGCTTTTCTAATTCTTCCTGATACTCACTCTGCTGTTTCGTCAGTTCTCCTAACTTTGCAGAGTTCACAGCCACTTCCGGCTTTGCACATTCCGCATCGATCGAAGCAATTTTCTCTTCCAGCTCCGCAATCTTTTCCTCTGCCTTTTTCAGGGCATTCTCTATCTTGCGGATCCGTGCCTGTTCTGCCTTCTGTGTCTGCCAGTCCACCTTCTGGGCAGTCTCTTTCACAGAAGCCTCTGTCTGTGCCTCATCCTCCGGCTTTTTGACATATAACGCAACCATCTGGTCATGTTTTTCCAGATAATAATCATAGTTGCCGATATAATTCACAACCGTCTCTCCGGTCAGTTCCAGAATACGTGTTGCAGTCTGATTAATAAAATAACGGTCATGCGATACGAAAAATACTGTTCCAGTATAACTTTTTAGTGCTTCCTCTAAAATTTCTTTTGAAGTGATGTCCAGATGGTTGGTCGGCTCATCGAGGATCAGAAAATTCGCATCGGAAAGCATTAATTTTGCCAGTGCAACACGTCCTCTCTCACCACCGCTCAAGTCTTCGATCCGCTTATAGACATCATCATCTGTAAATAAAAAAGCTGCCAGAACATTACGCACTTTCGTGTTATTCAGATTTGGATAATCATCCGCGATCTCATCAAAAATGGTTTTCTCCATGTGAAGCTGCTGATGTTCCTGGTCATAGTAACCAATATGTACATTGCTTCCAAGTGTTACCGTTCCCGCATCCGGGGAGATCAGCTCGTTGATGATCTTAAGGATCGTTGTTTTACCGGTTCCGTTATTTCCAATTAATGCTACACGCTCCCCGCGTTTCACTTCGAAATTAATTCCCGAAAAAAGCTGTAATGGCGGGAATGCCTTGGCAAGCCCTTCCACTTTTAAAACATCATTTCCACTGACCACATTCGGCTCTAACACAACCCGGATATCTGTGTTATCCTCGGTCGGCTTCTCAATGCGTTCGATCTTATCCAGCAGTTTTTCACGGCTCTCTGCCCGCTTAATTGACTTCTCGCGGTTAAAAGATTTCAGTTTTGCGATCACTTCTTCCTGATGCCTGATCTCACGCTGCTGATTATAGTACTGCTTGATCATGGCTGCACGGATTGCTGCCCTGTCTCTTATACACATCTGACGCTGCCGACGAATAGAGAGGTGTAGAT
>ENA-OXVM01000452-OXVM01000452.1-human-gut-metagenome-genome-assembly--contig:-NODE-452-length-14181-cov-7.79747_pt1 | contig 14181 bp, 9 predicted proteins | sample MGYA00249574_ERZ652691 | MGnify/ENA primary metagenome ERZ652691 (study PRJEB26925, sample SAMN05826508) | human gut metagenome | biome: ENVO:2100002; feature: ENVO:00000062; material: ENVO:00002003...
TGTATAAGAGACAGACTTGTTGGTTGGATTATATTATAGTATGCGTACAAAGTCAAGGACGGTGACAGAAATAAATTATCCATCTCTGACTTTCTCATGCGAAGCGAAAAGAATTTCCTGTTACTTTTCCTTTTGCAATTACAAAACAATCAGAAACCAATCAACTTATTTTCACGAAATGCTTATACCTTATAGAACAATATGATCAAATTCAGGAGGAAACTATTTATGGAACAGAACATGTTTTGTTTTCAGTGTGAACAAACTGCCGGATGTACCGGCTGTACAGGTGCCAAAGGAGTCTGTGGAAAAACCGCTGATACAGCCAGACTTCAGGATGAACTTACCGGAGCTCTCATCGGACTCTCCCATGCAGCAAATGAAAATACACCACTTGCAGAAACCACATGGAAACTGATGGTGGAAGGTCTGTTTGCTACCCTTACCAACGTAAGCTTCGATGACAAAGCCATCGCAGAAATCACAGACCGCATCCACCAGGAAAAAGCCCGGCTTCGCCCAGACTGTGGCGGCTGCGCTTCCCCTTGCGGACATAACGACGACTACGATATGAAGCTTCTCTGGAACGCCCAGGAAGACATCCGCTCCCTGAAATCTCTGATTCTCTTTGGAATCCGCGGAATGGCGGCTTATGCCTACCATGCAATGACACTTGGATATACTGACACAGAAGTAAACGAATTTTTCGCAAAAGCACTTTTTGCACTGGGCGAGGACTGGGATATGGACCTGCTTCTTCCTATTGTAATGGAAACAGGTAAATACAATCTTTCCTGCATGGAGCTTCTTGACCGCGCTAACACTGCCACTTACGGCACACCAGCTCCTGTTACAGTACCTCTTACTGTGGAAAAAGGCCCATTCATCGTCATTACCGGTCACGACCTGCATGACCTGAAACTTCTTCTGGAACAAACAGAAGGAAAAGGCATTAATATTTACACCCACGGTGAAATGCTTCCCTGTCATGCTTATCCGGAACTGAAAAAGTACAGTCACCTGAAAGGAAACTTCGGTACTGCATGGCAGAACCAGCAAAAAGAATTTGCAGAGCTCCCAGCTCCTGTTCTTTTTACCACAAACTGCCTGATGCCGCCGAAACCAAGCTACATGGACCGGGTATTTACTACAGGAACTGTCACTTTCCCTGGAACTGTTCACATTAATGAAGAAAAAGATTTCACACCAGTTATCCAACGTGCCCTGGAGCTTGGCGGATATCAAGAAGATCAGCATTTTACCGGAATCAACGGCGGAACTTCCGTTACAACCGGCTTCTCCCATGGAACCATTCTTGGCGTTGCAGATCAGGTAATTGAAGCTGTAAAAGCAGGTGCTATCCGCCACTTCTTCCTGGTAGCAGGCTGCGACGGCGCAAGAAGCGGACGCAATTACTATACCGATTTTGTAAAGCAGTCTCCTTCTGATTCTGTAATTCTTACACTTGCATGTGGAAAATACAGATTTAACGATCTGGACCTTGGAACCATCGGTGGGCTTCCAAGACTGATGGATATGGGACAGTGCAATGATGCTTACGGCGCGATCAAAGTTGCGGCCGCTCTTGCAGAAGCATTTGGATGTGGGGTAAATGAGCTTCCTCTTTCCATGGTGCTCTCCTGGTATGAGCAGAAAGCAGTTTCCATTCTGCTTACCTTGCTTCACCTTGGAATCAAAAACATCCGTCTCGGCCCGACCCTTCCAGCATTTTTATCACAGAATGTGCTCAATTATCTGATAGATAACTTTGGGATTGCTGCGATTACTACGCCAGAGGAAGATTTGAAAACGTTATTGGGATAAGGAGGATACTCTCATGATCAGAAAAATCATTCATATAGATGAAGAAAAATGCAACGGCTGCGGGCTCTGTGCCCGCGCCTGCCACGAAAGTGCAATTGGAATTATAGATGGAAAAGCAAAACTGCTTCGGGAAGATTACTGCGACGGTCTGGGAGACTGCCTCCCTGCCTGTCCAACAAATGCCATTTCTTTTGTAGAAAAGGAGGCAGCTGCTTACGACGAAGCCGCAGTTCTGGAAAATAAGAAAAAGCTGGAAGCACACTCCCAGCTTCAACAGTGGCCGATACAGATTAAGTTAGTTCCCATCAATGCTCCATATTTTGACGATGCTGACCTTCTTATTGCTGCAGACTGCACAGCCTATGCTTACGCAAACTTCCATCAAGATTTTATCAAAGGTAAGATTACTCTTATCGGCTGTCCGAAACTGGACTCTGTAGATTACAGCGAAAAGCTCACCGAAATCATCCGTCAGAACAATATCAAGAGTGTTACCATCGTGCGCATGGAAGTTCCATGCTGCGGCGGAATCCAGAATGCAGCCATAAATGCCATGAAAGCCAGTGGAAAATTTCTTCCATGGCAGGTGTACACCATTTCCACAGATGGAAGGATTCTTGCCTGATTTTGCCCCACAAAAATCCGGACTGCTCCACACAGCCCGGATTTTTTATCCCTGTAATCCCTTTGATTGATGAATCATATCTTCCACTACAATATCAAAGATTTCTCCAATGGAATTACAAAATTGAATGTACTCCCATTTCTTTATTCTTCTTTTCTCTTATAACTCCAAAATCATCTTTAACACATTCAGCACACTGTCCGGGCCTGGTTTCTCCAGTACGTATCTGGCGGCCTGCTTGGCTTCCTCACGGGCTGTGGTAACCGCATAGCTCTTTCCAGCTTCCAGAAGCATGCTCACATCATTGCAGTTATCTCCGAAAGCAACAACCTCTTCTCTCTTCGTAATTCCAAGACGGTTACAAAGTTTCTGAAGAGCATTTCCTTTTCCGGAATGTACATCCACGAAATCCACCCAGTAATCACCGGAAGCCATGATCTGAATCTTATCTCCAAAACGCCGCTTCGCTTCCTCTGCTCCTACAGTTGCATCCACTTCTTCATTGTACATGGCAACTTTTGTCATAGTTTCTGGAGCATTCAGTACATCGTCCACTTCATTTACATGAAGCTTGTACCCTTCCCGAAGTTTCTTCACAAAAGCCTGGTCTGCCCGCTCCACGTATGCCTGGGCACTGCCTGCTGTCATGAAAGAAGCTCCCTCCTGGGCTCTCACATACTCCACAACCTCTTTGAGTATATCTGCAGGAATTGCCATTTTCTCAATAATTTCTCCCTGATAGGAAATGATTCCACCATTTCCTGCAATAAAATAAATATCATCTTTTACAGGTGCAAACACTCTTTCAATACTGTCATATTCTCTGCCGCTGACAGCCGCAAATACAATTCCCTTAGCCTTCAGCTTTCGGATAATGTCATAAATTTCCGGATTAATATCCATGGTGCCTTCTTTCAGAAGTGTACCATCCAGATCTGATGCGATCAGTTTTATCATAGCTCTACCTCATGTATTCTGCTAGTACATAACAGGGGATTCCAACATATTTTCTATTCCATAAAAAAACCACAGAACTCCCAACCTTTATCTGTCAGAAATCCTGTGGACTATTATACTATGAAAGGAACACTTTATCCAGAGTATATTAAAAAAATCATTCCTGCAATTCCAAAGACAGTGTTACTGTTCACTCCGTTCACAGTAACACGCTTCGCGATGCACAGAAAGACGAACCTTCTTGTGACAAGCACAAGAAGTAGCGTTTGCTGCGCAAACTTAATTCTCGGGTTTTCTGTGAACTTTGTTCACAAAAAAACACCTCGCGGAACGTTACCAGTGAACAGTAACAAGACAGTTACTGTTCCTTCTGTACTTCTATAATATTGGCACAATCTTCATAGCCAGACGGAATCCTGTCTGTAATTATCGTAGATCTGTAAAAATCTGCAAAAGTCACAGAACTGATATTATCAAACTTGGAACTATCGCAGAGCACATAGCACTCCCTGCACTGCTCCATGGCAGCAGCTTTAACTGCCGCTTCATTGGCATCCGGGGTAGTACAGCCACTCTTTCTGGTAAGTCCATTGGTTCCAAAAAAGCCTTTGGTAAAATGATAACCACGAATTGTGTTCATAGCCTGATTACCAATTACTGCTTCTGTAGTGCTCTTCAGCTCTCCACCTACAAGAAGAACCTTAAAGCCTCTTCCTGCCAGTGTCTGGGCATGTACCACTGCATTGGTAACAAATACTGCCCTTGTAACCTTAAGAAACTTCAGGATATCCCCAGTAGTAGTACCTGCATCAATATAGACAAAATCCTCATCCTGGATAAGACCTGCTGCATATTTTGCGATCCGGTCCTTCTCTTCCAGCTTCAGTCCCATTTTCTCGGCAACTGAATATTCATATGCAGTTACCCGCTCCTTCAGTTCTACGGCACCGCCGAAGACTTTCTCTAGCTTGCCTTCCTTATCCAGTGCAGTGATATCTCTTCTCACTGTTGACTCTGATGTATCTAAAAGATCCTTCACTTCTGTGACAGTAATACTTCCTTTCTCTCTCAGAAGCTCCAAAATGATCTCATGTCGCTGCTGTGTTAACATTCTTTTCCCGCCTTATAATCTGTAACATTGGTTTCCAGAATGATCTTACGCAGTGGAAGAATACTTCCCGGTGAAACAGAAAGCTCGTCCACTCCCATTGCCAGAAACTCTTTTGTAAGTGACTGGTCAGCACCAAGTTCTCCACAGATTCCAGCCCAGATACCAGCCTTATGAGCATTCTCCATAACCAGGGAAATCATGCGCAGCACTGCCGGATGATGAGGATCAAAAAACAGGTCAAGCTGAGGATTCTGACGATCGATTGCCATAGTATACTGGCTGAGATCGTTGGTTCCGATGCTGAAGAAATCAACCTCTTTCGCAAGATCATCACTGATGATTGCTGCTGCCGGAGTCTCAATCATAATTCCCTGTTCCGGATTACCAAACTCTACGCCCTGAGAGGTAAGCTCCGCTTTCACTTCCTCTACGATTTCCTTGATCTTACGCACTTCCTGTACGCTGGTGATCATAGGATACATAATTGCGATCTTGCCAAATGCACTGGCACGGAATAAAGCACGAAGCTGTGTCTTGAAAATCTCCGGTCTTGTCAGACAGATACGGATTGCCCTGCATCCCAGTGCCGGATTCTCTTCATGCTCCATGTGGAAATAATCGCATTGCTTGTCTGCACCAATGTCCAATGTACGGATGATCACTCTCTTGCCTGCCATAGTCTGTGCAACCTGTCTGTAAATCTGGAACTGTTCTTCCTCTGTTGGGAAATCTTCCTTCTCCAGATAAATAAACTCACTTCTGAAAAGACCGATTCCACCAGCATCATTCTGAATGACTGTTGCCAGATCCTTGATGTTGCCAATATTAGCGTACAGCATTACTTTCTGTCCGTCAAGTGTAACGTTCTCTTTTCCTTTAAGGGTCAAAAGAAGCTGCTTTCTGGAAAGATCTTCTTCCTGGCGCTTCTTCATCTCTGCCAGAGTCTCCTCATCCGGATCTACATAAAATGTACCGTCTGCCCCGTCTACAATTCCAAGTCTGCCATCCATCTCACTCTCAAGAGACACGGAAGTATTTACAAGTGCAGGAATCGCCATGGTCCTTGCAAGAATCGCTGTATGGGAATTCAAGGAGCCTTTCACTGTAACAAAAGAGAGAACTTTATCCTTATCCAGCTGTACAGTCTCTGATGGCGCCAGATCCTCTGCCACAATGATCTTCGGCTCGTCTGCATCTACAGCCCCTGTCTCTTCTCCATTTAAAATGGTGAGAAGCCGCTCAGAAATATCACGAACATCAGCTGCACGCTCTCTCATATAATCGTCGTCCATTGCCGAAAACATCTGCGCATAATTGTCACCTGTAGTTGCCACTGCATACTCTGCATTTACGCCCTGGCTGCGAATGATATTCTCTACAGATTCATTATATCCATCGTCCTCCATCATCATCTGATGAACTTCGAAGATTGCTGCATTGGCTTCCCCGACTTCTCTCAAGGCCTTATCGTAAAGTCCCTGAAGCTGTTTAATCCCTTCTGCTTTAGCTTTCTCATAGCGCGCCATCTCCTGTTCCGGATCATCAATCTTCACACGCTTAACCTGCTGCTCTTTTTTCTGATATACGCTGATCTTACCGATGGCAATACCACCGAAAACACTTTTTCCATTATATATCTGCATTTTTTCTCTCCCACTTATTTGATCTGCTGACAGGAGACCAAACGCTCCTGCCATCCTATCCCGTTCTCGTGATACTCACCAAAGTCTCACGCAAATATCACTTTGACAAGCTGTTTACAAACAAACAGGGACATACCCGCAGGTATGTCCCCTTCCTGTCTTACAGAGTTTCCTGCATGAATTTGCTCACTGCCTCATATGCAGCGTCTTCATCTGCACCTTCAAATGTAAGAGTAACCTCGTCACCTTTCTTTACTGCAAGTCCCATAATTCCGAAGATTGCCTTACAGTTCATAGCCTTGCCGCCCTTTGCGATCTTGATATCAGAAGAAAAAGCCTTTACTGCTTTTACAAGCTCTCCTGCTGGACGTGCGTGGATTCCTTCCGGGTCTGTTACAACATATTTAAATTCTCTCATGATTCATTCCTCCATTTTTCTTTTTATCTTTGGTCTCTATTGATTTTCTTATTATTTGATTTCTTTATATCTGATTTCACATTCTGTGTCAATCACTATTCACGATTATGTTACCGTTCATGACCTTCACAATAACACGATTATACCTGCATATCTTTTCCAGACATGAGTTACCATTCATTCCGCAGCCAATATTAGAGCCTGTTTGAACATCCATTGTCAGGCATTTTTCTTTTTCAGAACTCCCAGGAGCACTGCGGAAACAACAGTTCCCACTACCAGTGCACTCACATACTGCACTGCATTTCCCATAACCGGAACTACGAAGATTCCACCGTGAGGTGCCATCAGGGTACAGCCAAATGCCATGGACATTGCACCTGCAAGACCAGATCCCACAATACATGCCGGAAGCACATGAAGCGGGTCGGCTGCTGCAAAAGGAATGGCTCCCTCTGTGATAAAGGCAAGTCCCATAATAAAGTTGGTAGGACCAGACTCCCTTTCTTCTTTCGTAAATCTGTCTTTAAAAAGAAGTGTAGCAAGTGCGATGGCGCATGGCGGAACCATACCACCAACCATAACGGCTGCCATAATATCATAGTTACCAGCTGCAATCGCTGCAGTACCAAATACATATGCTGCCTTGTTAAACGGGCCACCCATATCGATTGCCATCATTCCGCCAAGGATCAGTCCAAGAATGATCTTACTGGAGCTTCCCATGGAGGTAAGTCCGTTATTCAGTGCTGTATTGATACCCCCCATGATGGGCTCTACAACAAACAGCATCAGAAGTCCCATGATCAGAATACCAACAACCGGATAAATCAGAACCGGCGCAATCTTCTCAAGGGCTTCCGGAAGCTTCTCACATACCTTACGAAGTCCCAGAATAATATATCCTGCTGCAAAACCAGCTACCAGAGCACCAAGAAAACCTGAAGTTCCGCTGTGTGCCATCATTCCACCCACAAAGCCAAGTGCAAGTGCCGGTCTGTCACCGATTGCCATGGCAATAAATCCCGCCAGAACCGGAAGCATAAAACCAAATGCCACATCACCGATTTGTTTGAACATAGCTGCCGCCGGAGTAATAGACCCAAAATTAGAGCGCTCGGCTACATCCAGGGCATTCATATCTACCATAAGACCATCGATCAAAAAGGCAATGGCGATCAGAATACCACCGCCAACTACAAACGGAAGCATATGGGAAACACCATTCATCAGCTGGGTGTAAATCTTGTGTCCCACACTGCCGCCGGCCTTATTCTGACTCTGTGATGAGTCTGATGCATTTCCGCTGTGATAAACCGGTACGTTTCCAGACATGGCAAGCTCTACAAGCTCATCAGCCTTATTGATTCCATCAGAAACCTGACGCTGAATCACTTTCTTGCCATCGAAACGATCCATGGGAACCTGGGCATCGGCCGCAACGATAATGCAGTCTGCATCCTGAATCTCCTGCTCTGTAAGCACATTCTTGGCTCCGCCAGAGCCTCTTGTCTCAATTTTCACAAAACAGTTCTTCGCCTTGGCAGCCTTCTCAATTCCTTCTGCTGCCATGTAGGTGTGGGCAATTCCTGTAGGACAGGAAGTAACAGCCAGAATCTTAAACTGATCCGCTTCAGCCTCTCCCATATCGGCCAGACGCTCATCTACGCTCTTCTTCTCCTCATCTGCCTGATCAATGATCGCAAGAAATTCCTCTGGTGTCTTCGCTGCACGAAGGCTCTTGGTAAAGTCCTCATCCATCAGCATCATGGAAAGCTTGCTGAGCACATCCAGATGAACATTATCCTCTGTATTCGGCGCAGCAATAAGAAACAGCAAGGTAACCGGCTCTCCGTCAAGAGAGTCAAAGTCAACCCCTCCCGGGATCACCATAGCGGCAAGTCCTGGTTTCTCTACTGCATCACATTTACCATGAGGAATGGCGATTCCCTCCCCGATTCCTGTAGTACTTTCTTCCTCTCTGGCATAGACCTGCTTACGGTACGCTTCCTCATCATTAATCTTGCCACTTCTGGTCATAAGGGAAACCGCTGCATCCAGAGTCTGAGACTTATCTGCTGGGGCAGCATTTAACGAAATACTTCTTACGTCCAGTAAATCTGTGATCCTCATTTCTTCCTTTCCTCCTGATCCTTTCCTGTGATCTGCTGATATACAGCTTCAATCTCTTCTCTGGTAGCAAGATTCTCAGAAAACGCACTGGCACTTCCAGCTGCGATTCCCATGTGGAACGCATATTCATAATCCTGCTTCTCCATATATCCTGCCATAAATCCGGCAACCATGGAGTCTCCGGCTCCAACACCATTGATCAGCTTGCCTTTCGGTGCAGGCTCCTCATAAACGGCTCCATTCTCAGCAATAAGGACCGCGCCCTCTCCTGCCATGGAAATCAGTACATTCACAGCTCCCATCTCCTGGAGTTTCTTACCATATGGGATCACGGACTGGCGGTCTTTCAGTTCTACGCCGAAGATCTCACCAAGTTCATGGTTATTTGGCTTAATAAGAAATGGATGATAGGGGAGAACCTTCATCAGAAGATCTCTCGTCGCGTCCACTGCGATTCTTACGCCTCTGCCGTCCAGCATAGCCATGATCTTCTGGTAGGCATCATCCGGCATGGATGATGGAATGCTTCCGGAAAGGAAAAGTACATCGCCTTGTCCAAGCTCTCCTAACTGCTTCATCAGCAGATCCACCTTATCAGTTCCGATCTTCGGTCCCTGTCCATTGATTTCTGTACCGTCTATACTCTTCAGCTTCAGATTGATTCTAGAAAAGCCTTCCCCTACCTGGATGAAACCATTCCTCACACCCATCTCCTCAAGACGTCTGATAATCTCATCTCCGGTAAATCCGGCTGTAAATCCAAGGGCTGTACTCTCAATTCCCAGATTCATAAGAACTGTAGAAACATTAATTCCCTTGCCTCCCGGCAAAAGCATCTCCGAACTGGTTCGATTGGTAAGACCAAGCTGGAAGTTCTCTACCGACACGATGTAATCCAGTGACGGATTAAAAGTCACAGTGTAAATCATTTCTGCCTCCTGCTTATTTTTGCTTGTTTTTGATTTGTTGTGCTTATTATGCTTTCATATACAGTCAAAGTCAATCAATCTTTTTCACAAGATTTTCACTTATGATTTATTACAATTGCACAAATATGAATTATTTTGACTGTTTTTGATTTTTTATATGCAACGATGTGCCAGAGCATGTTCAAAAAAGCTTTCTGCAAGATGTACGTCACAATTTGTGGGAGATTTTGTCCGGATGAGGGCGTCGTAGCAGGCTACGGCAACCGAATTCGGGCGAAACATACCGCAAAGTGGGGCGTACAGATTGCGGGAATGATTTTTCAGACGCGCTCCAGTACAGTGAAAATTAAGTATCAGCCACATTGGCGCAGTATATGACAGATCAGACAGGTCAATATAGCGGTTATTTACTATTGGCTGTACGAATAGTAATATCCATAAATCACAAAAAAATGCAGATATCAGGCTGTGCCCCAACCTGAACCCTGCATTTTTCTGTATTTTATAATGATGGTCAAAATCAGTCATCAAATTCTGTTATTTTAATCAGTTCGAAGCGCTGTCACCGGATCACTTTTAGCAGCTTTTCTTGATGGGATCAGTCCGCCAAGAAGAGTCAGAACCACGCTCAGTCCGATCAGAACTACTGCTGCTACAGGAGGAAGAGCCGCCTTCACATTCACTCCGTCAGCCAGTGACCGGATAATGCTGTTCGCAGGAATGAGAAGAAGCAATGTAATTCCAATCCCCATAGCACCTGCGCAAAATCCGATAATAAACGTCTCCGCATTGAACACCTGTGACACGTTGTGCCTGGAAGCACCAATCGCTCTTAGAATACCAATTTCTTTTTTCCTCTCCAGAACACTGATATACGTGATAACACCGATCATAATGGAAGAAACCACAAGGGAAATCGCTACAAAAGCCACCAGAACATAACTGATAATATTTACAATATTCGTAACTGACGACATCAGCGTTCCCACAAGATCCGTATAAGTGATCACCTTCTCATCCTCTCCTGCCGCTTCCATATCCGCGTTATACTGATCCAGAATACCTACAATTTCTGATTTACTTTCAAAATCCTTTGGATAGATATTAATTCCGCCAGGAACATTTAGATCTGCATATCCAAGCTTTTTCAGATTTCCGTCATAAGAAGAATTTTCAGATGACAGCAGGGACATCATGAGCTCTGAGAGGTCGTCCTCATTCATGTTCATCTGAATTGCTTTTGCAAAAGCCTCCGGATTAATGGAAAGCGCATCTTCCATATTTCCCATGCCGCTTCCCAATCCGCCAAGTCCGCTCATAGCCTGGCTCATGGCAGAAGTAAGACTCGATGATACACTGGTCATCACAGACTGCATTGCCTCCTGCATACCGGAACTGATATTTCCCATCATCTGCTCCATAGCAGTCTGGATTCCCTTTGTAAGCTGTTTTTCCACCTGTTCCATTATCTCTGTAAATTTTGACTCAATCCCCTTTGCGATCGCATCTGTGAAAGAAGTCATCATGGCTTTCATGTAAGTTTCCATTGCCTGGGAAAACTGCGTCTGCACCTCGCTGGTATCCACAAGAGTCATAAGTCCATTCATGAGACGATTCTGCCCATCCTCTGTCTGCATATATTCCAGAAAATAGATTCCCAGATTAGCCGGGTCCGGAAGGGAATTATTCCTGGCATACTCCGGATAAGCAGCTACAACGTCCTGCATAAGAAGATCCCGTATCTGTTTTGTGGTAATATTCACTGTCACGCTGTTTTTAACCAGATTCTCTGCTTCCTCTTTGATCTGCTGCTGGATTTCCCCCTGACTTAAAAAGGCAAGAATGCTAGCCACATCTGTCTGGGTGATACCATTTGCCTTGGCATACTCCTGATACTGGTTCATCAGCCCCACAGCCACTGCGATCAGTTTTTCCGAAGACATATCCACGTTCACGTTATTTTTCACCAGCTCCTGCAGATCCTTGCACAGACGTTCGTTCATCTCTTTTGATGTCAAATACTGCTTCAATGCTGCCTGCATTTTATCCATATCTGCTTCCGGTTTATCTTTAATGCTTTCCTGATAACCAGTAAGAACCTCTTTCAGCAAAGCAGTTACCTTCTCTTCTGTAAAATCAAACTTCACTGACTTCAGCGCCTGACTCATATCCGGAACCTGGTCTGCCGGAAGATTTTTCAGAATTTCTTCCGGATCAATCATATGGGAAAGATCCAGATCAAGGTCATCCAGCTTGATAAGCTTGGAAAGATCCGGCATACTGCTCTCATCCAGATTTATATTTCCAGCCAGAGCTGACATGTCAGGCATATCCGGCATTTCCACATTCAATCCGGAGGACAGCCCCGAAAGACTGGACAGGTCCATATTAAATCCACTGAGATCTACCTGAAAGGCCTCCTGCAGGGCATCCGCATTAATGGAAAAAAGGGATTCCATGTCAAACTTACTGTTCTCATTGTCTTCTTTTCCAAATTCCTCTCCGGTAAAAACATTTATCTTTTCATCCGCCAGCTGCTGCTTCACAATTTCACTGGAAGCAGCCTTCTCGATCACATGTCTGGTAAGCTCCGGAGTATAACAGATTCCAGCAGTGAGCATGGAAGCAGTGGCACCTTCCACAGGCTGGACAATTCCCACAACTGTCAGGTCTTCTCCTTTTTTCACCAGTTTTTTCATATAAGAGCTGTTGTCTGATTTATCCTTCCAGACCTTATATTCTTCATCAAATTCATAATAATCGGTACTGCTTACCAGCTTAAATTTCTTCCCCAGGATTTCATCATAGGTGTATGATTCCTCGTTCTCTGGCGTTTCCACTGCCTCTTCTGCCATAAATTTCTGAACCATATCATCCAGTTCTTTACCGTCCCGAAGTCCAAGAGTGTACTGGAGAAAATCACTGATATCGCCCTGTGAAGTAAGCACCAGCACACATTCTTTATAATTTTCAGGCCATCTTCCCGCTTTCACGTCATATTGATCCTTATAAAGATCAGCATCTTCCGGCATTTCATGAAAAACATCAGTGCTCATGGTAGAAGACATAATGCTGTTGGAGGAACCAGAGCCCAAGCCCATAGCAGAAAAAGATTTGTCCGGATTTACCTGTCGGATATTTTTTCCATTTTCCAGAAAAATCTGGGGAGATACAGAATATGTACACTCCACTGAATTCGCATACTGGGAAATGCTGCTTTCATTGCTGTCCAGATAAGCTTTCAGAGACTCCAGATCATTGGAATTCATTTTGGAGAACATATTAGTCACCATCTGGGCAACACCTACTTCCCCATCCTTTTTTTCACTCTGGGCTGTGGCAGCTCCCATCATCATGGAGGTAAGATCTACACCTGTACTTTGTATCTGCAACGGATATTCCGAAAGTGTTTCTTCTTCCATATTTGTAATGTATTTGTCTACACCATTTGATATGGAAAGGATCAGCGCAATTCCGATAATACCGATGGAGCCTGCAAAAGAAGTAAGTAAGGTCCGGGCTTTCTTAGTCTTCAGATTCTGAAAGCTAAGGGAAAGTGCAGTAAAAAAGGACATGGAGGATTTTCCCATATTCTTGTGAACAGGAGGTGCCATGCTCTCGCTGTCTATCACAAACGGATCTGTATCAGAAAGGATTCGCCCATCTTTTACCGTCACGATTCTGGTGGCATAAAGCTGGGCAAGCTCCGGATTATGGGTGACCATTACTACCAATCGTTCCTTTGCGACCCCTTGCAAAAGATCCATAACCTGTACACTGGTATCTGAATCCAGGGCTCCTGTTGGCTCATCTGCCAAAAGAATTTCCGGGTCATTTACAAGTGCTCTGGCAATTGCCACTCGCTGCATCTGACCGCCTGACATCTGACTTGGCTTTTTGTGGATCTGGGCACCAAGGCCTACTTTTTCCAGAGCTTCTTTTGCACGGCGTCTCCGCTCACTTTTTGATACACCGGAAATGGTAAGGGCAAGCTCCACGTTTGCAAGAACTGTCTGGTGTGGGATCAGATTATAACTCTGAAACACAAATCCTATGGTATGATTTCGATAAGAGTCCCAGTCCCTGTCTTTATATTTTTTCGTAGAAATCCCATTGATGATCAGATCGCCACTATCGTACCGGTCAAGACCACCAATAATATTCAGAAGAGTGGTTTTTCCCGAACCGCTGGGACCAAGAATTGCCACAAATTCATTGTCCCGAAGACTAAGGCTCACTCCGTCCAGGGCACGCTGTACCAAATTTCCTGTTCTGTATTCTTTGTGTATGTCTTTGATCTGAAGCACTTACTACTTCCTTTCTGTCGCATAATAAATGTTTATAACCATTCACCAATTCAGGCAAAATATACCGCAAAGTGGGGCGCCGCAGATTTCGATTTTTATGCGAGCCAGGTTCACATAAAACACCTTGCGGAATAGTATCTGCTGAATAGTTCAAATATTTTTATTATAATCTTAAATTGTGAACATATTGTGTTTTTAAAATAAAACCATTCTCTTGAAATCCAACTATTTCTA
>ENA-OXVM01000498-OXVM01000498.1-human-gut-metagenome-genome-assembly--contig:-NODE-498-length-13262-cov-7.62315_pt1 | contig 13262 bp, 9 predicted proteins | sample MGYA00249574_ERZ652691 | MGnify/ENA primary metagenome ERZ652691 (study PRJEB26925, sample SAMN05826508) | human gut metagenome | biome: ENVO:2100002; feature: ENVO:00000062; material: ENVO:00002003...
AAGAGACAGGCTTTTGACTGCCGGCATAAAGCACTTCTGCCTTGGGATTAATGGCGATGCCGCCGCACGTGTAATGCACTTCGAACCGTTCTCGGCCAAAGTAAAAGGGCGGCTCCTTCAATTCCTGCAGAAACCGCGTTCGTCCGAAATCCGGATCCGCGCCAGTCCTTGCCGCTTCGTTATAGCGGGCAAACACTTCGGAGAGCTGAGCTGACGAAATGTTCATCTTTTTTGCAAGCTCTTTGAGTGATGCTGCACTTTCCACCAATCCCTGCTGAACCTTCGTCGCAAAAGTCGACCCTTTTCGGCTCCGGCTGTCCGTAATCACCCAAAAGTCACTTCCTCCTGCAGCAGTCAGATCGGCAAGCACGGTATCCCACGAGGCCGTTTCATCGGTGAATCTTTCGCCGCGGGCAGTGAGGAAAATTTCTGCTCCGGGATAATCGAGCACTCGTCCGCCCCAGAAAGGAATGGCAAGGACATACTCCATGCCGACCAAACCTGCACCGACAGCTTCGGCCATGCGGATGCCGTCACCGGTTGCCGGATCTTCTTCAATTCGCCCGGGGCTGTAGGTAGTCCCCAAATCCATGGAAATCCATGGTGCCCACCGAGCACGCATCAGGCGATTGGCGCCGAAACCGCCTGAAGCAATGACCACCGACTTGGCCATCAATGTTTTGTGCTGGGGCGAATCCGCATCCATATCGGTCAATTCAACGCCAAGCACGCGGCCGTTATGCATGACGAGCGCTTCGACCCGTTGGCGGTAGCGTACCTCGACGCCGAGCTTGCGGGCACGACGCATTAAAGCTCGGCTGTATGCCATGCCGCTTCGCGCTTGGATTGTTCGATGCGCGCGAGGATAGACACCGGTATAGGCTTCATAAAGCGCGGGATCAAATTCAACTCCCAGGCTCTTGAGCCAAGCAAAGACGTCAGCACTCGATCGCACCATCGTTGCGATGAGGTCCGGATCACCCAGACCGCCGCCGCCCTCATAGGTGTCGCGAAAAAAATGCTCCACTGAATCGGTTCGGCCAGAACGCTTTTGTCCTTCAGGGTCAACGGCATTGAGCATGCCGGAACTCACCATCATGTGGCCGCCCGCAAGTGCTGTTTTTTCGAGCACGACCACACGAACCGCTCCCGCTTCCTTAGCGGCGATTGCTGCCGCAAGTCCCGCAGCCCCAGCCCCGATGACCGCCACGCTGCAGCTTTCAGCATCAATCGTTTCAGGCTCCGAACCATTCACTGCGGGGGAAAGCGTGAAGGCGGCAGCAAAAGGAGGCAACAGACCCGCCGCTCCAACGAGCTTCCTGCGGGAAATCGTCATGACGAACCTCCCGCTTTGTCGGTCTCGGCAAGAAGCCCTGCCATCTCCAATGCCTTGGCCATTGCGACAGCCGACCGCACGCCCAGCTTTCTTGCCGCATTGCCGCGATGGAGTTTAACGGTCGGCAATGAAATAGACAGTCGATCGGCGATTTGCTTATTGAGCAGTCCTTGAGCCACAAGCCTCGCCACCTCCAGTTCACGTTCAGTGAGGAGCGCTGCTTTTTGAGCTAAGTCCACCTGCCCGGCTTCGGCAGCGATATCTGCCAAATTTTTCTTCACGGCTTTTTCCACCGCAGCCAGAAGCACCTCAGGCGCAGCGGGCTTTACCAGAAAATCCATGGCTCCGCGATGCACGGCCTGCATAGCCATGGGAATATCGCCATGGGCGGACAAAAAAATCACAGGGAGCAGACTGCCTCGCTCAACGAGCGTCTCATGGAGCTCCATCCCAGTCATGTTGGGCATGCGGTGGTCAAGGAGCAGGCAGCCCGAGCGCCGCGGATCATCCATTTCCAGAAATGCAGCTGCACTTTGGTAAGTCATGACCTCCCAGCCGCCCATACGCAGCAGGAATGCCAGACTTTTCAATTGCTCGGCATCATCATCCACAATCCGTACGAGCGGCGTATCCAAAGCTTTTGTCATTGCACTCCTCCTTTTCCTTTTTCAGCCGCAGCGCTTGAGGACTGACTGCTGCCTTTATCCGTCTCATGCGTCCCTTCCGGCGGTTCTGCAGCCTCAATCACGGCTTCAGCGCAGACACCCTCTGTCGGGAGCTGATAAAACTTCAGCTGTCCGCCGTGGCGATCAGCAATCCCGCGGCAAATAGAAAGACCGATGCCCATGCCCTCCTGCTTCACGCTGTCGCCGTATCCGGTGAGTCTGGCAAATCCTTCCGACGACAGCTTGGGACCGTTGTCTGTCACATGCAGCACATAGTTGTCTCCTTCACGCGCAAGCGATACGCTCACGAACCCTTTGGGATTTTTCTGTGCGGCATGCGCTGCATTGCGAATGAAGTTGAGGACGAGGAGCTCAAGCTCCAAGGCGTCACCCAATACCCAGGCAGGACGATCGTCCTCGGGATCGGCAGCGAGATAGGGGCCCGGGGCCGTGTAAATCGGCACCCGCCGCGCATCATGACGCTCAACGATCAATTCCGCCCGCCGCACAACTGCAGTCCAGTCGGTGGGTTTAAGCGGTTCGGTAGAAGCTTTGGCATACCCGCGCACTCGGTTGACAATTGCCGTAATGCGGTTGGCTTCCTCCGCCATCGCTGAAAGTGCATCCTCGGCTAATGCACGGTCCGCATCATTGGTCTGTCGATGAGCGTTCCAGAGCTTCAAACCTCCCACGTAGTTGGAAAGCGATGAGAGCGGCTGCTTAAGTTCATGCGCAAACATCGAACTCATCTGCGAAAGCATGCCTGCTCGTTCAATGGCCGAAAGCTGCTCGCGCGACACCCTTGCTTCATTTTCCATCCGCTCTTTCTCTTCCAACGCAGTGCGCAGAGCTTGAGTCTTCATGCGAACCAGATAGCGGGATCGAAGCGCATGGAAAAGTACGAAGAGAAACACCGCAACGAGCGCAGCGAACCATTCTGCGTGGCTCTTCATGAAACCTACGACCGTTTGTTCATCCAAATAACTGTAGGGCCCGAAATGGAGCGCTTCCATTAAGCTGCGTACGCTCGACAGATCCACGCGCAGCCCCCAGCGCCAGCCGTCGTTCTCGGGCAAGCTGAAGGCAACGGCAGCCACTCGGCGAACCTGATCCCCGTCCGCCCACGCCATGTATCCAAGCGTCCAATCTGGGTAGAGCGGTGTGCTCGATAAACACGCGCCCGGCGTTCGTTTTAGTACTGCTGCCGGACGAAAGGCTTTGGGATCGATCATCCCTTCAGCGGCAAGCGCCTCAAAAGTGCACACGCTGATAAGCCCTGCGTCCGCACGCCCCGAAAGAACGGCATTAAGCACCTCAGGGACGTCGTGCGGCCGCCAAACTGCCTCGGAAAAGAATTTCCGCGGATCATGGTGATCCGCTAAAAGCCGCCCCGCCAGCCACTGCCAAGGCCCAAAGGAAACACTGCTTTCTACCGCTATGCGTGCGCCTTCGAGGCTCTCCAAACTGCCCAAATCCCTGCGCTTGGCGTCAACGACAAGCAGTCCGCCGGCAGCACTCTGCGAGGATTCTTCTGCATGAGAATTGAGTCGTTCCCGTGCGGCGAGCGGCACTGCGCCAGATTCATTGACAAGCGCCACCATGGTGCCGGCAGTCGCGAAAACAAACGGAATTTTTTCCGCCCTGACAATATCAATAAATCCGCGCGAAGGAATTTGGCGAATGTGTGTGCGGCGATCCGGAAAAGCCACGCGCAGCCCTTCGGCAAGACTGGCCAGCATTCGGATATACGACTCATTGCGATCTGTTTCCTCGACCGCGAAAACGAAATCATCGGGACCGATTGTCGTCGAGGCTTCAAGGCGAGACACGCCTTCGACGCCCGTGTCCTCACGAAAGTGCATTGCGCGGACTTCCGAAAGGTTGAAAGTTGCGCCGGAAACAGCCGCCACCTCGGATACCGTTTGCGCTTCACTCTGACTGGCGGACGCCGTCGGAACATCCGGCGATGCGGATGCCGTCACCGCAGCCAATATCAGCCCGGCAGCAGCACTGCGCATGAGGATTGTGCAGCCAATCGATTTAAAAAAATGCGAATGAGGATAAGCAGCCTTCATCGTCCACCAAATCGGTGTTTTGCCAAAGCCGGCGCAGCATCCAGACAGCCAGCGAAATTCAGCTTCCGTGAGCGCAAAAGTCTGCAGCGAATACTGGCATCCGCCGCTTCGTCATTGTACCGGCGCCGCGGCTGTCAACTGCAGCTGTCTCTCAGAGAGATCACCTATACCTTGGTCTAGCCGCGGTACTTCAGAAACGCTTCAGAATACCTACATCGCTTAGGACGCAGGAGCTGTTTGGGCTCCCGTCGGACGAGCTTCTCACAATCCGTAATCCCCTTGAGACTTGGAGCGCTCTGCTCCGAGTTGAACGGATCACTCTTCAAAGGAAGATAAGAATGTCCGAAATGAATCTCTGCCGCCGCAACCTCCTCAAGGCTGGCGCCGCTGCCGCCGCCGGCATTATGGCGAGCGCTGCCGCCAATGCAGGCATTCCCGCTGCCAAGGTTGAGAAGTATGACGAAGAATACGATGTCGTCATCATCGGCTCCGGCTTTGCCGGTATGGCCTGCGCCCTCAAGGCTGGCCGCGCCGGCAAAAAGGTTCTGATGCTCGAAAAAATGCCGGTCGTCGGCGGCAACTCCGCCATCTGCGGCGGCAACGTTGCCTGCCCGGTCAACCCCGTGCAGAAGGCTCAGGGCATCAAGGACAGCCGTGAACTCTTCATCGCTGACTGCCTGAAAGACGGTCTCGGCCTCAACCACGTTGAACTGCTCTCGAAGATCGTTGACCGCTGCAACGACACGATCAAGTTTGTCGAGGACTGCGGCGCCGAATTCGTGCCCAACCACATGCTCTTCGAAGGCGGCCACTCCGTTCCGCGTTCCTATGAAATTAAGGCCGGCACCGGCTCTGGCTACATCCACCCGATGTACGACCAGATCAAGAAGCTCAGCAACGTCACGGTGAAGACCCGTGCCAAGTTCGACGACTTCATCATGGACGGCGATGCTGTTGTGGGCGTCACCTACCGCGAAGGCTATCGCTTCAATGCCAAGCTCCAAAGCGATGACCTCGAAAACAAGACCGGCAAGACCAAGACTGTCCGCGCCAAGCTCGGCGTCATGCTTGCCGCCGGCGGTTTCTCCCGCGACATTTGGTTCCGTCAGATTCAGGACCCGCGCGTTGTTCCGACCACGGACTCCACGAACCAGCTCGGCGCCACGGCCGGCGTGCTCGTCAAGTCTCTCGGCATCGGTGCTGCTCCGGTCCAGCTCTGCTGGCTGCAGTTCCTCCCCTACACCAACCCGCGTGAAAAGGGCTTTGGCGTTTCCGTGAACTTCACCAACCACGCCTGCATGGACTTCGGCATCGTTGTTGACCGCAAGACCGGCAAGCGCTTCATGGATGAACACGCTGGCCGCAAGATCAAGTCCGACGCGCTCTTCAACGTCATCGGCAAGGATGAAAATTATCCGATCGCCATTGCCAGCGAAGAGATCGTCAAGGCTATTAATCCTTCCTTCGTGAAGCTGCCGATCGAAATGGGCACGGTTAAGAAGTTCAATACGCTCGAAGAACTTGCCGACTACTTCAAGATCAATAAGGCTCCGTTCCTCGAACAGGTTGAACGCTTCAACGGCTTCGTCGCCAAGCAGGAAGACCCGGAATTCCACCGTATCCTGAAGTTCCAGAACGGCCTCAACCTGGCCAAGGGTCCGTACTACGGCATTGAAGTCGCTCCGAAGATCCATCACACGATGGGCGGCGTCATGATCAACCCGGATTCGCAGGTGATCTCCGCCACGACCCATGCCCCGATCAAGGGCCTCTACGCCGGCGGCGAAATCACGGGCGGCGTGCATGGCGCTTCGCGTCTGGGCACGGTTGCCGTGATCGATGCGCTCACGTTCGGCATGATCGCCGGCGAACACTTCGCTGCGATGTAATGCCTGCCTGAATATTCAGGCTTAAAAGAAAACCCGCCTGTCCAGACCAAGCGCTCCGCGCGCTTCCTGTCAGGCGGGTCGTTCGGTAAACAAAGAATAGTTAACCGTCTAAAGCAGTGTTGAACTATTCGTTTCCCGCTCCAGACCTCAGACTTTCGCCCATTCCAATCGTTAAGGTTTTTCTTAGCACTTCATTCCGGCGAAACCTATTTCTTAAAGCAAAGCACCGCCGACCCCCAAGATTAGGCAGCGCCTCTGCTTCTTAACTCCCTTTTGGAAGACCCCGCCATGAACCGCACGCTTACCGCGCTCTGCTTGGCCGCTGCGCTGGCCTTTGCAGGCACTGCTTCAGCCGGCGAGAAACTCGCCGAACAGCATATCGCCAAGGGCCTGCAGTGCCAGACCTGCCACGGTCCTGACATGAAGAACCCGCAGATGCCTGAAATGGCTACCTGCACGGGCTGCCACAATGTTGATCAGCTGGTTGAAAAAACGAAGAATGTGAAGCCCGTCAATCCTCACGTCTCTCCGCATTACGGCAAAACGCTCGAGTGCACGAACTGCCACTTGATGCATCAGGAAAGCGAAAACTACTGCAATCAGTGCCACGAATTCAATTTCAAAGTGCCTTAATTCCAGCTTGAGTCTTCAGTGAGCGGCGCCTCGGAGCCGCCGGCTGCAGCGAAAACTTCTCCTTCTTTTCAAGCCGTTTGAACATCGAATGTTCGAACGGCTTTTTTTCGTTTTCCTCTAGCGTTCGCTTGATGCGCGTGACATCACAGCCACCACACTCTTGCCCAAGGCGAAAGCAGTGCCTCCACCTCTCGAGCGCTGCCTGCTGCCGCAACTAAGGATCGCCCCTCAGCATCCTTTGGCGCATTCTTCAGCAAATCCTCCGCCCAAGATTCTTGGGTACAAGCCTGCCAAAGAATGACAGGGCGTCCGATGGCAAGCGCAGCCTGAACTTCAATCAGCGTGCTCGACCCCGGCCGCGCAGCCATAACCAGCGTTCCAGTGCCTAAAGCCGCCACCAAACGATTTCTGCGCTTCAGTGAACGCGCACGGGCTTCAGGATCAAAGCGCCGGCCTTCTGCCTGCGGACATTCCGAAAGAATCAGACCAGACTCGGCAATTTCATCGGCTAAACGCGCATTTTCCGGCGGCCAGGGAAAAGACAGCGGCGTCCCTAGAACGGCAATTGTTCTGCCGGCTCGTTTCTGGGGCGTCCAAGCGGAAAGAGCCCCGCGATGAGCCGCGGCATCAATGCCTCGGGCTAACCCAGAAACGATAACGGCTCCGCGGGCCGCCAAATCAGCTGCGACGAGTTCGGCAGCTTCGCACCGATCAGAAGATGCATCACGCGAACCCACAATTGACACTCGAAGCTGCCGCTCTGCAAGCGAAAGATCACCGCGGGCGCAGAGTACTTTTGGAGGATCAGCCAAGTCTTCAAGCACCGAAGGATAATCTTCACTGCCAAAGCGCAGCGCTCGAGCGCCGTCAGGAAATGTCGCAGACAGCTCCGCCTTCAGCTCCGAAACACTTTCCACTTGACCGAAAGCTGACTCAAGGGCCAAGAGGGCCTTGAAGGTTTCTGGAGAAAGTTTCGACATGGTGATCAGCCTCTTTCAATTTTGGACAATCCGTGTTAATCAGCTCAGCGGTCAAGCCGGCTGCATATTTTCACATGCCGCGCCAACACTCACAATGGAGTGAGACTGTTACACACAGAAGATGGATGGATCCATCCTCTTATTCATTATTCGCAAAAAATCACAAGAAAAGACATGCCATCGCTCACTCTAATGGAGTAGGAACTAACACCGTACACGATGCAGCATAGACATAAACGAATCCATTAGGCTTATAGAAAGGATGCATGGATTTTGTAGTGCACACAACTCGTTAACCGGAATATCACGGTTTTGAGGCGTCAGTTCTTGTTTGTAAAGTTGACCTTATTTTTGCCCTTAATGAGGTACGCCTAAACGAAAAGACTATCTTAGATTATTGGGCCTGGGTTAAGATCACCGCTTGAATCACGGGTGTCCTCACCCGGGTTTGAGTCTATGGGCGTCCTCGGAATGGCGAGCAAACGCCCAGCAAACACAAAAAAAGGAAATATCCAACATGAAGAAGATTCTCGTTGCTGCCGCTGTGATGGCCTGCTTCGGCACGGCCGGCGCCGCTGAAGACATCACCGTTGACGTTGCCGTGATCGGTGCGGGTGGTGCAGGCTTGTCCGCCGCCGTTCAGGCTCACGAACTCGGCGCCAACGTCGTCGTAGTGGAAAAGATGGCCATGGTCGGCGGCAATACGGTCCGTGCCGCGGGCGGTCTGAATGCTGTTGGCACTGCTCTGCAGCAGGCCAAGGGCACGAAAGACTCCGTCGAAATCATGTTCTATGACACGATGAAGGGCGGTCATTGGCTCAATGACCCGGCGCTCGTTCGCACCCTCGTCACGAAATCGGCCTCTTCCGTCTACTGGCTGCTTGCTCACGGCGGCGATCTCCGCGACGTTGGTCTGATGGCCGGCGCCTCTCAGCCCCGTACGCATCGTCCGACCGGCGGTGCACTCGTCGGCCCGGAAGTTGTCCGCACGCTCTACACGGCTGCTAAGAACCTCAAGATCGACGTGCGTACCAACACGCATGCCGAACAGATCCTGACCGACAAGAGCGGCCGTGTGGTCGGCCTGAAGGTCAAAGGCAAGGACGGCACGTACACCATTCACTCCAAGGCTGTGGTTGACGCAGCCGGCGGCTTCGGCGCTAACAACGAAATGGTTGCCAAGTATGTGCCTCGTCTGAAGGGCTTTGCTACGACGAACCATCCGGGCGCCACCGGCGACGGTCTGCTTCTGGCTGAAAAGATCGGCGCTCAGCTGATTCAGATGGATCAGATTCAGACGCACCCGACCGTTGTTCCGAACGTCGGCGAAATGATCACCGAAGCCGTCCGCGGCAACGGCGCTGTCTTGATCAACAAGGAAGGCAAGCGCTTCTTCAACGAGCTCGAAACCCGCGACAAGGTTTCCGCCGCCATCTTGAAGCAGAAGGACGGCGTTGCTTACCTGTTCTTCGACAGCGATATGCAGAAGTCCCTGAAGGCCACGAACAACTACATCAAGCAGAAGTACTGCCTCAACGGCGCTACGCTCGATGAAGTCGCCGGCAAGATGGGCGTTCCTGCCGACACGCTGAAGGCCACGATGGATGCGTGGAAGGCCGGCAAGGCCGCCAATAAGGACGCTTTCGGCCGTGCCGATATGCCGCGCGACCTCGACAAGGGCCCGTTCTACGCCATTCTGGTCACCCCGGCTGTTCACCACACGATGGGCGGCATCAAGATCGACCCGCTCACCCAGGTCTACAACACGAAGGGTCAGGTTATCCCGGGCCTCTTCGCTGCGGGTGAAGTCACTGGCGGCGTCCACGGCGGCAACCGTCTCGGCGGCAATGCTCAGGCTGACATCGTCACGTTCGGCCGCATCGCCGGCGAACAGGCCTACATCTTCGCCAAGCAGCTTGACGCTGCTCAGGCCAAGAAGTAATCCTTCCGGCTCATTCGTCTGAAGTGCTGGAGCGCTTCGTTCTGTCTCGGCAGAAGCGAAGCGCCTCACAGGGGAAAGGTGAAGTCCGAAATGCACGGTTCGAACAACATTGATTCCCAGAGGACGCAGCGCTTCCGTTAAGGACAGCAACTCCGCGCCAGCTATTCAGACTGAACCCGAAAGACTCTTAAAGACCGCTGATCTGCATCAGATCGGCGGTCTTTTTCTATCTCTCGCCGCTCTCCTGCATCACATCATGACTGAGATAGACTGTCGGGCACTTCACCATCGTCTCTTATCGTTCTAAGGACAATTTCGTCATGCAGGATCTGCTGCTGGTCGGTCCGGCACTCCAGCTGTCCGATTTTCTGGATCTGTGTCGAGCTGCAAAACCTGAATCGGTACTTTTTCATCCAGAGACGACGGCACTGCGGATAAAAGCTATTAACGCCCCAGCAGCCGATCAGCTTGAAGCGCAGGCTCAGGGAAAAGCGGTCGACTGTCTGCGGCTTCCCGCAGAACTCTCTATCCAAAATGTCCGACTCATCGCGCTTGATATGGACAGCACACTCATTGCGAACGAATGTATTGACGACATGGCCGCTATTGCCGGCTGCGGACCGGAGATGGCCCGCCTGACGAGAGAGGCTATGGAAGGTCTTTGGCCGTTCTCCAAAAATCTCGTTGAACGCGTGCGCCTTCTCAAAGGCGCCGACGCCGGAATCGCACTTCAAACCTCAGAAAGCATCCGTTTTTCGCCTGGTGCTCAGCGACTGATGCGCTTCATGCAGGCTCATAGCGTTGATCGCTGGATCATCTCCGGGGGCTTTTCTCAAATCGCTCGGCCTGCGGCTGCCAAATTAGGTATGACAGGCGTCATCTGCAACGAGCTTGTTATCGAAGACGGATGCCTCACCGGGGAAGTTGTCGGACCTGCAGGCGGACGCATTCTGGACGCAGACGGCAAACGACGCGCACTAGAAGTTTTGTCGAGCGCCGCAAAAGCCGAACTCTGCGAAACGATTGCCGTTGGAGACGGTGCAAATGATGTGCAGATGATCCGTGCTGCTGGCAACGGCTTTGCCTATCATGCCAAGCAAGCAGCCGCACAGGCCGCCCGGCTGCGCATTAACCATGCGGGGCTAGACGCCATCGCGGCTTGTTATTCAGAGTATTGGACAGACGCACAGGTGCTGATCTAAGCAGTCCGATCGCAGAGGCGGCGAGGGTTTGATCCACCAGTCAGGACGCCGCTTTGCCGCACTCATTGGAGTTCCGCGGGGTGCCGGCGGTGCTCACCGCTTTTCTCCTCTGGAATCCATTCATGGGCTTCCTGCGGCTTTCTTGTGAGCTTGCCAGAGGCGAGCAAACACTTTAAAGCGCTGCACTCATTTTGATGTGCGGGATACCGCACTCCTCAAAAACATCTCCCTCAGCCTTGAAGCCAAGCGCTTCGTAGAACGTGCGGGCATGCGTCTGCGCATTCAGCCGGACCGTCTGCAGCCCCTCCTTCTTCGCATAATTGAGCACCGCTTCCATCAGCACACGGCCGACACCGCGCCCGCGAAAAGGTTTAAGCACAGCCAAACGTCCGATTTTGCCGTCTGGCGTCATACGTGCACAGCCGAGCGTCATGTGATGTTCGTCCCATGCAACGAAGTGAGTACTCACAGGATCGAGATCATCAATCTCTTCGGCTTTCGGCACGCCTTGCTCAGCAACAAACACCATGAGCCGAATACGTTCGCAAGGATGCTGCAGTGTTTTCCAATCACCGGTTTCGATATGAATCTGCATATTGACTTTCCTAACAAGATTCAGGCCTTGCCAGCATACACTGACAAGGCCTGTTGACTGACTCAAGCTGCTATTTTAAGGCTGCGTGAAATCTTTCCCCGCAGCTTTCGCTTTGGCAAGATCACCCGCCAGTGCAAAGGTGAGTTTGGAGACATCACAGAAGCGGCGAAGCGCCTTATTGACGTCTTCAACGGTCAGCGCCTCAATGGCGGCTTCGGTTTCCTTGGAGAACTGCCACGTACGGCCCGTTTCCAAATTGTTCACCCAATTGGAAGCCACCATACCGTCCTGCGCGCGATTCACCGCACGCGAGCCGATGATGCCGCGCTTGGCTTCGGCAAGCTCAGCTTCCGTAATGCCGTCACGGTAGGCACGAGCGAGCTCATCCTTGAGGCTCTTTTCGGCTTGAGCGAGATTCTGCGGCGCAACGATGGCGCCTACAGACCACTTAGCACGGTTGCCAAAGGACGGCAGCGTGATGTTTGAACCCGAGCCGTAAGAAAGACCTTCCTTCTGCCGCAGACGATTGACGATGCGGTTAGACAATCCATCCGAACCGCCGATGATCCAGTCAGCCGTGATCAAGGCCGGCATATCAGCATCGGAAAGATTGGCCGGCAAGTCCACGCGGGCAAAAAGCATCGCGTTTTCTTTGTCAGGCGTATCAATCACGAAACGAGCTGGCTCCACCGGCCGATATTCCGCAACAATGCGCTCGAACGGAATCTTGGCAGCCTTTTGGTCAATCACGTCGGCTTTGAGTTCGGCGGTCACTTCCGCCGCATCGAAGTCGCCCACCACGGCGATGTAACCGAGACCGAGACCAAAGACATCGTTGTAGTAGCGCTTTACGTCGGCGAGCGTCACCTTTTCGAGGTCAGCGATCAGTTCCGCGGATGTTTCCGAATAACGGGCGTCTCCCTGAGGATAGGTATTGAAGTGCTTCGTAATGGCATCGCGGCCGAGCGTTGCCGGTTCATCTGAGCGAGCCTTGAGACCAGCAATCGTCTGGCTCTTGAGTGTTTCAAATTCCTTTTCCGGATAGCTCGACTGCGTAAAGAGCTCACCGACGAGCTTGAGCGCTGCAGCGAGATGCTCGCGATCCGTAGTGAAACTGAAGGGGGATCCGTCCATCTTATTGGCCGTGAATGCATCTTCAATCTGATCACGGGTCATCGTCTTCGTACCGCGCATGAGCATCGCCCCCGACAGCATCGGGATGGCGCTGCGGGCAAGCTCCTTATTGTTGCCCACATTGAAGCGCATCTTGACAACCACCGTGTTGCCGCGCGTCTGTTTGGGAAGCAGCGCCGTCTTAACGCCGCCCACCTCGATAATCTGCGTGCGCTTGTCGATGTTGTCCTGAGAAGAATCGAACGCTTCAACCTCAGCACCCGTTTCCTTAAAGGTAAAGCGTGAAATCAGTTCTTCAGCCGAAGGCGCCTGGGCAATTTCAGCGCGCTTTGGATGATCATCCGGCACAAAGAGCCCGACGACACGGTTGTCGCGAACAAAGTACTTCGCGGCGGCGGCATCGATCTGCGCAGGGGTGACGTTCTTCACCTGCTCGCGATCCACAAAGAAAAGGCGCCAGTCACCGAGTGCGATGTAGTCGGAGAGTTCAACGCCGAATTCCTCGGGGTCTGAGAGCGTGCGCTCAAACATCATCTCCTGATCGGCTTTCTGACGGTTAAGCTCCTCCTCTGTCACGCCGGAACGGGCAAAGGCATTCTCAATTTCCTCGATGAGCTTTTTCTTGACGGGTTCGATCGGGTCGCCCTTCTTTACCATGGCGCCGAACATTACAAAGCCGGGCTTAGCGGCGGCAACCGGCCAGCCGAAGACCTGAGAAGCCATTCCGGTATCCACCAGTGCCTTATAAAGACGACCGGTCGGAGCATCCGCAAGAACTGTCTCTTATACACATCTCCGAGCCCACGAGACC
>ENA-OXVM01000514-OXVM01000514.1-human-gut-metagenome-genome-assembly--contig:-NODE-514-length-12777-cov-9.8571_pt1 | contig 12777 bp, 8 predicted proteins | sample MGYA00249574_ERZ652691 | MGnify/ENA primary metagenome ERZ652691 (study PRJEB26925, sample SAMN05826508) | human gut metagenome | biome: ENVO:2100002; feature: ENVO:00000062; material: ENVO:00002003...
GAGATGTAGAGAGGTCTCGTGGGCTCGGAGATGTGTATAAGAGACAGATGCTCGACTGCGCAGCCTCCGCTGAAGCGCATCGCCGGGAAGCAGCGCAATATGAGGCGTCCCAAGTGCAGGCGCAGGCGCATCAAGCGCAGGCTCAGGCAGCCGCTGACGCAGCACGGCAGGCTGCATTGCAGGCTGCCGAGGATGAGGCAAAAAAGATTCCTGAGCTCGAGCAGATGGAAGAAAAGGACAAATGTCTGGCTATTGCGGACGCAGAAGCCCAAGCGAGCAGTGCGGCGCTTGCAGATGCCCAGGCGCGCAGTCTGCGGGCGGATGCCGAGGTGCAAAAGTGCGCCGCAGCGCTGAAGTCTGCAGAAGATGAGCGCCGCAGAGCACTGGGTGCGCTGGAGATGCTTCAAGGCGATCGTGAGCTAGCGGTGCATCTGCCGGCGGCCGCGGCCGCAGCAGAGGCTTATGCCGACGCCAAAAAACATAGTCTGAATGCAAAGTCCGCCGCCGCGCTTGGTGAAAAGAAAATCGCTGCTGACAAAGTGAAAGCGGATGAAGCTCACGATGCTGCAGTCAAAGCGCAGGCCGCAATGGAAGCGGCCGCCCTGCGGCTTCAAGATGCGCAGCGTCTTCAGGCTGCGGTTTACCAAGAGGGATCGATTGAGGCCAAACTCGTTGAAATGCGCCGATTTACCGGTCGAGCATGGGCGGCGCAGTGGCTCCTCGAATGCGGCGAACTGTTGGCCCTTTTGTCTGAAATGCCTTCTGGAGACAAGACATCACGCATGCGCGGAGTGCTCACTCAACGCATAGCAGCGCTGCGCAGTGCCTATCCGCAGGATTTTGCAGAGGCATTGACGCCGCAAAGGGCTGCCGGCTTCAATACGGTGCTCGACGCCATTGAAGCATGGTCGAAAAATGCCGAAGCGGCGGATAAAGGGCTGGCGCTCGTGCGTGCAGAAGAGGTCAAGGCGGTGAACGCCTTTCATGAAGCTCAGGCGGCAGACGTTCGAGCGTCGGCTCGCCTTCGGACCGCTCAGGAGAGTCTCGAGCAGCTTCAGGCACAGCAGCGCGAGAGCGCCGAGCGTTTGCAGGTACGTCGTGACGCTTTTCTGCTTGCCGCGAAACATTGTTTCGCGGCCGACACCGATTCAAAGTCGGTGCTCGCCGAACCGCAGACTTTCCTCAATGAGGCCGAGGCACGCCGCGAGCGTTATGCGGCTGCGGAAGTCTCTGCTCAAAAGACGCAAGAAAAATTAAGCGCGGCCTCAGCGGCAGCAAATGCAGCGGCTGCGCAGAAACGCGGCGCTGATGAAGCGCAGGCTGCCGCGAGTGAGCGTGCGCAAGCGGCGCATCAGGCTGCTCAGGATGTCCGTAATGAACGCGTAAACAAGTTTGGCCAGCGTTCAGCACAGGCTGAACGCCGAGCGCTCGCTCTCCGAGTGCGGTCGTTGCGCGAAAAAGAGCGTGATGCTGCACAGGCAAGTGCCCAGGCGGCACAACACCTGAAGACGATCGAGGCAACGCTCTCGGCAGAAAAAAAGGCAGCGCAAGAGTTTGCACAGAAAACGGAGGATGCTAAGGCGCGGTTCAGCGAGCTTCTGGCAAGCGCAGCGTTTGCCGATGAAGCCGCGCTCCTCGCAGCTGCACGCGATCCCGCCCGAATTAGGGAGCTCGAACAAACCGCAGAGGCTGCCGGCCAGGCCTATGCAGCGGCCGAGTCGAGCCGGGCGACAGCTCAAAGCGATCTGGAAGCGCTTTTGCAAACGCCTCGCCGTGACGTTCAAGAGGCAGAAGCGGCCGCGGAACTGGCCCAAGCCGAGGAGAGGGCCAGTGAGGCAGAGCGTCGTCTCGGCAGCCTTCGCCAGCAGCTCGAAGCCGATGATGCTGTTCGCCGGAAAGCGGCCCTGATTGAGGCTGAGCTTAAGACCGCCCGCACTTCAGCCGACAAATGGGCAAAGCTTTCAGGGCTGATCGGCAGTGCGGACGGCAAAACCTTCCGTCTGGCTGCTCAGAGCCTCACCTTTGCGCTTTTACTGCATGAAGCCAATGTGATTCTCTCGCGTATGCAAAGCCGTTATCAGCTGATACCGGCCGGTTCGCAAAAACTCGATCTTGCAGTCCGAGACTTGGAACTCGCGGGGCTCGAGCGGACCTCCTTTAATTTGTCGGGCGGCGAGACGTTCTTGGTTTCGCTTGCTTTGGCGCTTGCCCTTTCGCGCGTGAGTTCAAGCCGTATGCAGGTCGATACGCTCTTTTTGGATGAAGGCTTTGGCACGCTCGATCCCGATACGCTCGAAAAAGCTTTGAATGCCTTAGAGATGCTCCAGCAAAAGACTGGGAAGCTCATCGGCATCATCAGCCATGTGCGAGCAGTGCGCGAGCGCGTAGGGGTGCATATCGTGGTGAAACCCCGAGGCACATCCGGAGAAAGTGAAGTGTCTGGGCCTGGCGTCCGTTTTGAAGCTCAGCCAGCTGCATAAATGGAGCGGCGCTCCTGATTGTTGATTTGGGAGCGCCAATATTCCCCTGAGAACCTTGGGCTTCAGGGAGGGTTTTTGACAGGCTGCTGCCGGCGGGCAGCAAAAACTTAATGTCGCTTGTCTTCGCCGATCAGATGCGTGCTGTCGAATTCCCGCTGGTTGCGATGATGCTTCAGAATCACCAGCGCCATGGAAACCATCACGAAGCCGCCGAAAGTGAGCATCGTGGCGGGAACGGACAAGTCCAATTTGATGAGCAGAGAATAGACGCCCAGCATGGTGAGAATGGAGAGATTCTCATTAAAGTTCTGCACGGCAATGGAACGGCCGGCGCTCATCAGGACATGGCCGCGATGCTGTAAAAGCGCATTCATCGGCACGACGAAGAACCCCGCGCAGATGCCGACGGCAATCATGCCGATGCTGGCGATGATGACGGCCCATGAGAGACTCTGACCGAAAAGCTCGATGCCGCCCGCCGGGGCGTCGGCACGAGTAAAAAAGGCCATGCACATGACGAGCGCTCCCATGATGATGCCCATCGGCAGCACGGAGAGCGACTTCACGAGCGGCACTCGGGCGGCCGCAAGCACTGCCCCGACGGCAATGCCGAGACTGACCACTGCCTGCATGACGGCGCCCTCTGAGAGGCTCATGCCGAGCGCATGATCGCACCACTTGAGAACGAGGAACTGCAGGACTGCGCCTGCGCCCCAGAAAAGCGTCGTGACGGAAAGTGAGATTTGCCCAAGACGGTCGTGCCAAAGCAGCCGGCAGCTTGTCATGAAGCCGCGGATCGAATCAATCGGATCAAATTTCTGCTTGGGGTAACGTGCTCCGGTGTCTGGGATTGCCAGATTGACGATGGAGGCGGCTACATAAACGAAGGTAATGGCAAAAATCGCCGCTTCGGCAAACGACGTGAGGCCGATGGCATTGAGGTGAAACAGAGAAAGAATCGGGGAAGCGATTTCAGGCTTAATCAGCACGCCGCCCAGTACGACGCCGAGAATGATGGATCCGACCGTGAGCCCTTCAATCCAGCCATTGGCGATGACCAGTTTTTCGGCAGGAAGCAGTTCCGTGAGAATGCCGTATTTGGCGGGGGAATAGGCGGCAGCGCCAATGCCGACAATAGCGTAGGCGAGCAGCGGATGGCCGCCGAAAAGCATCAGCAGACAGCCGACGGCTTTGAGAAAGTTCGTGAGGAACATGACTCGGCCCTTGGGCATCGAGTCGGCAAAGATGCCCACCCAGGCTGCCAGAAGGACGTAGCTCACGACGAAGAATAGTTTGAGGAGCGGCGTCTGCCATTCTGGGGCGCCCAGACTCGCAAGGAGCGCAATGGCGGCGATGAGGAGTGCGTTATCTGCCAGAGACGACAGAAACTGCGCCGCCATAATGGTGTAAAAGCCGCGTTTCAACCTGTTCTCCTTATGCCTGAAACTGGGCGGCCGTCCGCGCTTGAGCGAAGACGGCGCATTGGGAAACTGCAATTTTAGCCAAGTGAAAGAGGACGACTGCAATGCAGTGCGCAAAATATACTTCCTTGAGCAGGGAGAAACACAGATGCGGATTTCGCAACACTCCGTTGCAGGCCGGCGACGCATGTATTCCCGGATGATGAGAAAATGTCAAATTCTGCGCGCGGCGCCTCTCTTTGACCTTCATTGAGTTGCAGACAGGACTTTTTTAGAAAAACGGCTGCGTGCTCTTCAGACAAGCTAATCGGGGAGAAACTGCGCAGATGCCGCGTCCCATATCCGCAGAAATTGATCTTGAAGCGCTTCGCCATAATCTCGGCGTCATGCGTTCGAAAGCCGCAGGCCGGGCGCTCTGGGCGGTAGTGAAGGCCAATGCATACGGTCACGGTCTCGACAATGCGGTGACAGCTTTTGCCGATGCAGACGGCTTGGCTACGATCGATCTTTGCGATGCTGAAATTGTCCGCCGCTGCGGCTGGCACAAGCGGATTTTGCTGCTTGAAGGTTTTTTCGATGCCGCAGACATTGAACCCCTGCAGACGCTCAAAGTTGAGACGGTGGTGCATTCACCTTGGCAGATCGCCATCCTTCGTGCTGCAAAGCCTAAGGATGTCCGTGTGCATGTCAAAGTCAACAGCGGCATGAACCGCCTGGGTTTCCGTCCCTCCGAAGCGCCTGCTGCTGCGGCTCAGCTGGCCGCGATTCCCGGTGTCCGCGTCATGGATTATGTGACCCATTTCGCCAATGCTGAACAGTCTGCCGTGCATGCGCCCGTGACGGTGGCCGACCAGCTTGCGGCCATGGGTGGTCTGGCGCGGGAGCAGGCCTGTCTGGCCAATACCGGTGCCATTTTGTTTCACCCAGAAGTTCAGGGACAGGCTGTCCGAGCCGGTGTTGCACTTTACGGCGTCTCTCCGGACGAAGCGGTAACGTCAGAGGCGCTCAGCCTTATTCCCGCCATGACGCTCGGCGCTGAAATCATCGCTCTCCAGCAAGTCAGCCCCGGCGAATCCGTGGGCTACGGTTCCCGCTGGACGGCGCAGCGACCCTCACGGATTGCCGTGGTAGCCTGCGGGTACGCAGACGGGTATCCGCGTTCGATGCCCGACGGCGCGCCGGTTTGGGTAGAAGGCTCTCAGGCGCCGCTTGCCGGTGCCGTTTCAATGGACATGCTCACCATTGACGTTACCGATATCCCGGAAGCTGATGTGGGTTCGAAGGTAGAGCTTTGGGGGCGGCATATCGCCGTGAATGATCTTGCCCGACGGTGCGGCACGATCGGCTACGAACTTCTCTGTGCGCTCGCCCGACGAGTGCCGCTTGTATTATTAAAAGGCTGACTGCATGGCCAAAAAGGACCGTATCGAATTTGTCTGCTCCGAGTGCGGCGGCACCACGGCCAAATGGATGGGACAGTGTCCGCATTGCAAGGCGTGGAATACATTGAAGGAATTCAGAGTGGCCACTGGCGCCGCGGCCCGCTACGGTGCGGATTCACGCTCCGGCCGCGGCTTCGTCGATACGACGGGCGCTCTGCAGGATCTGTCCGATGTGGCAGCAGAGGATGCTCCGCGCATCGTTACGGGGCTCTCCGAATTCGACCGCGTCATGGGCGGCGGTCTTGTCAAGGGCGGTGTTTCTCTGATTGGCGGCGATCCGGGGATCGGCAAGTCGACGCTTCTGCTGCAGGTGATGGCTCGCCTGGCGGCTGCGGGGCTCAGCTGCATTTACGTTTCCGGTGAAGAGAGTGCCGCACAGATTGCGCTTCGCGCTCAGCGGCTGCAGCTGCCGACAACGGGTCTCAAGCTGATGAGTGAAATTGAGCTTGAGCATATCGAAGCGGTCATCAATGAAAAACGCCCGGAATTCGTCGTCATTGATTCGATTCAAACACTTTTTTCCGGCGCGCTCGACAGCGCTCCGGGCTCCGTGTCGCAAGTGCGCGAATGCCGGCCAGACTTACCCGTGCGGCCAAGACTTCCGGCGCTTCGCTCTTTTTTGTGGGGCACGTCACCAAAGAAGGCTCGCTCGCTGGGCCGCGAGTGCTCGAACACATCGTGGATACGGTGCTTTATTTTGAGGGCGATACGCATTCGAACTTTCGACTCGTCAGAGCCTTCAAAAATCGATTTGGCGCGGTCAACGAACTTGGCGTCTTTGCCATGACTGATCATGGTCTGCGCGGCGTGACGAATCCATCCGCTATTTTCCTCTCTGAATACAAATCGAACGTTCCAGGATCAACCGTTCTCGTCACTCAGGAAGGTACGCGGCCGCTTTTGGTCGAAGTGCAGGCGCTCGTCGATGAGACGCATCTGCCCGCTCCCAGACGCCTTGCTGTCGGTTTTGACGGGCAGCGTCTGGCAATGCTCTTGGCTGTGCTGCATCGACACGCTGGCGTTGCGCTTTTTGACCAAGATGTATTTGTCAATGCTGTGGGCGGCGTGAAAATCTCGGAGACGGCAGCAGACTTGGCCATTCTGGCGGCTATCTGCTCGAGCTGGCGTAATCGGCCGCTCGAACGCGGGCTTGTCGTTTTCGGCGAGGTGGGTTTGGCCGGTGAAATTCGTCCTGCTGCTCGAGGTCAGGAGCGTCTGCGTGAGGCTGCTAAGCTCGGCTTTTCTAAAGCTCTGATCCCTCGTGCAAATATGCCTCGGCAGCCTGTTGAAGGCCTGGAAATTATTCCGGTAGATCGACTGTCAGACGCGCTCGAGGCGGTGCTTGGCGGATAAATTAGAAATCGGCATTTGTTTTCAGATTCGAGCAGGGACTGAACAATATAAAGATTAAAGTTTGGCAGAAACTTCATAAAGCAAAATAACTATCAGCGATTGGTGCTCGATACCCTAAAATAAAGCAGCTTTCATTTTTTCGGATGTGCTGCTCCCCGCAACTGCAGCACATCCTGATAACAGGATTAAATAGATATGTCCACGCTTACGAAGCTTTTGCCGGCCAACGCCGCTCCCGCTCAGACCCTGCTTGACAAGGCGCATGCACTGCCGCTCACATCCGCTCAGCGTGCTGAGCTTCCTCAGGTCATTCATACGCCGGAAGGCGAAGTTGAACTTGGCGTTCCTGCCGATCAGCTTCGTCCGGTTGAAGTCAATGATGTATTCGTTGATGAAAAAGGCGGCTTCTGGGCAGTTCGTCCGGCAGTTGAAAAGGTGCTCAACGTGACGGGTGACGTGAATGTGCTGCGTGAAGCTGCTGGTGCGCTGGTTAACCGCGGCGTTCGTATTGCGCAGATCGAAGATGGTTTTGCTGTTCTGCCCCTGCCCAATCTGGCCAAGATGCTTCAAATGGTAGGACTTGAGGTCACGGAAGCTGAATCGCCTTTTGATCCGATCCAGTTCAAGGCAGCGCAAGGCGGCTGCGGCTGCGGCTGTCACGACGATGAAGATTCCTGCGGCTGCGGTCATCATCATCACCACCACGATCATGACGGTGAATGCTGCTGCGGCGGACATGACCATGAGCATAAGCACGGCGAAGGCGAGTGCTGCTGCGGTCACGATCATCATGAGCACGATCATGAGGAAGGTGAATGCTGCTGCGGCGGACACGGCCATGAGCATAAGCATGGCGAAGGCGAGTGCTGCTGCGGTCACGACCATCATGAGCACGATCATGAGGAAGGTGAATGCTGCTGCGGCGGACACGGCCATGAGCATAAGCATGGCGAAGGCGAGTGCTGCTGCGGTCACGACCATCATGAGCACGATCATGAGGAAGGTGAATGCTGCTGCGGCGGACACGGCCACGAGCATAAGCACGGTGAAGGCGAAGGCTGCTGCGGCCATCATTACGAGAGCAACGAAGAAAAGAAACAGGACGGCTGCGGCTGCGGTTGCGGCGGCAAGCACTAAGCTTTCTTTAGTGCTCGGTCAGCTGCGGCGGAAAAAATATTCGCCGCAGTCTGAGTTCACAAAAGGCGGCATCTGCGGGTGCCGCCTTTTTTACTGCCGTTATCGCTTGACGGCCTAAATGATTACCCGAAACCATATGCAGCGACCAAATATAGACACCGATGCACTTTTTCTCTTTTCTGCTATTTTCCGAACGGGATCTTTAACGAAGGCTGCACAGGAATGCGCTATGTCGGTCGGCGGCGCCAGCCGCACGCTTGCCAAGCTGCGTGAGCTCCTCGATGACGATCTTTTTCTTCGAACTAATCGAGGTTTGGTTCCCACGCCGCGCGCTCGTGAACTCAATGGCGGTGTTGCTGAACTTCTTGTTAATTACGGCCGGCTTTTTGAGAAGGAAGTTTTTCGGCCAAGTGATGTGCGTCGAATTTTTCGAATTCTATGCGTAGATAATGCGATTTTCACTTTTCTGACGCCATCCGTTTCTGCACTGCTTGAAAAGGCGCCTTCAATTGGTGTTGAATTTCGCCATATTCGAGCTGATTTTGGAAGATTGCTTTCGTCGGGAGAGGCCGATTTTGCAATCTTTCCGTTTGTTCCGTCAGATCCAAATTTACATAGCCTTCGGCTTGCTGATGACGTTTTTGTTCTGGCCTGCGGAAGGCACCATCCATTGGTAAAACTCGCTCAAGAGCGGACATTGACTCGAAAAGACTTCAAGGCTTATCGACAGATTCGGGTGATGACTGGTCCGCTGAACGATTTAGATGATCCATGGTTTGATGCTGAAGCCGATATTCCGTTGATGGCGGAAAATATCGCCGTTTGGTCCCCGTTCTTTATTCCCATTGCACAGATTCTTTGTCAGACCAATCTTTGGGGAGCGGTGCCATTGCAGCTCGCCGTTCAGCTTCAAAAATTCATGCCCGATCTCATAATTTTGGGCAGACCGAAAAATGCAGTTGTCTACGGGCCGACACTCATCTGGCACAACCGAACCCATCAGGATCCGGCATCTGTCTGGGTGCGCTCGGTGATCGTGAGTGCACCCAAGACCTTGGCGGATGTGAATTCCATTCATTTTATTGAGGACTGACAGTTTTCTCTTTTTGAAGAAAGCGATCTTCGAGATCCGCAACGCAATCCTGCGCAAGCCCCGATTTAGTTATTTCGGCTAAGTCTTCATACTGAGTTTCGTCGCGTTCCGCTTGAAACGGAACGATTTCAACGATGCAGTTTCTTTTGTTTCTGCACTCGCTAAAAGGAGATTTTGTAATGAAGATGAAGTGGATCGCTCTGGCCGTCGCTGCTGCCATCCCTGCCGCCGCTATGGCGATCGGCGGGGCCTCTGGTCCGAAGATCGATTATGAGGTGCAAGGCCACATCGGAGAGGTGATGGGGAATCCCTATGGCATTGCGCCGCTCACTGCTGTGATTCGTGACGGCGGTTACACGCTCGCGGATGTGACGGTGCACATTGTGCCTAAGCAGGGCGGACAAAAGATCAGCTACAAGGTCTCACGCTCGCAGCTTCTCACGCACGGCGGCGTTCCTGTCTTCGGGCTGTATCCGGACTACCTCAACACCATTCGTGTTGATTACACGAGAATTGACACGACGGGCAAAAAGGAAAAGTTTTCAGACGAATATAAGCTCTATGCGCCTCCTGTTTACTTTGAGCCTGCAGGAAACACCATGGAGCGCATGATGCCGTTTGAGGCAGAAGTGAAGAAGGCCGATCCGGAATTCTCTGACCGCCTCTACTTCGTCAACAACTTTGGTCAGAAATCCAGCATCGGCACTCGTGCAGTTTGGAACAATCCGACCGGCGGCGCACTCGAATGGAATTACTGGCCGCAGAACACCGTTATTGATACCAAGGGTGAAGTTCGTTGGTTCATGTTCGCCAACCCGATCTATGACCTCAATTCACTTTATTCTGCGGGCGTCATGATGGGCTTCAAGCAGAATGCAGACGGTCTGCTCACCTGGGGCTTTGGCCAGCGCTACGTGAAGTACGACATTTTGGGACGCGAGGTCTTCAATCGCCGTCTCCCGATGCGCTACGGTGACTTCTCGCATTCCATGGACGATGCGGACAACGGGCACTATTTCCTGCGTGTCTCGAGCTCCAATTGGAAGCGCGCTGACGGCAAGAACGTACGCACAGTGCGCGATGTGATTGCTGAGGTCGATCAGAACGGCAATGTGGTAGACGAATGGCGTTTGGCTGAAATTCTTGATCCGTACCGCGACAATGTAATGAAGGTCTTGGATCAGGGCGCTGTCTGTCTCAATATTGATGCTTCACTGGCCGGCAAGACGCTCACGGCGGAGGAAATCGCCAAGCTGGATGCTTCCGATAAATTCGGTGACATCGTCGGTACGGGCCCAGGCCGCAACTGGGCACACGTCAATTCAGTCGATTACGATCCTGAGGATGATTCGATCATTATCAGCTCTCGGCACCAGTCCGCCATTATTAAGATTGGCCGTGACAAAAAGGTGAAATGGATTCTCTCCTCTCCGGAAGGCTGGAAAAAAGGCTGGGCAGAGAAGGTGCTGACGCCGATCGATGCCAACGGCGGCAAGATCAAGTGCAGCGGCAGCAAGTGCGAGGGCGAGTTTGACTGGACCTGGACTCAGCACACCGCCTTTAAGATTGATGAGAAGAGCAAGGGCGACATTATTTATGTCTCGGCTTTTGACAACGGCGATGCCCGCGGCATGGAACAGCCGCCGCTGTCCGAGATGAAGTATTCGCGTTCTGTGGTCTACAAAATCGATCAGAAGAAGATGACTGTTGAACAGATCTGGGCATACGGCAAGGAGCGCGGTCACGACTGGTACAGCCCGGTAACTTCGCTCACGGAATATCAGGCTGACAAGAATTCCATCTTCGTCTATTCCGCCACGGCCGGAGCAAGCTTTGACATGGCGAGCGGTGCATTCACCTCCGCGCCGAATCCCTATATTGAAGAGTTCAAGTGGGGGGCAAAAGAACCTTCTGTTGAGATTCAGCTGAAGAACTGCACGGGCTATCAGGCTTGGCCGTTCTCAGTGGAAAAAGCCCTTTCTCAGGAAGTGAAGTAACAGTGTCTCTTTGCTGAGGCATGATTAATCGAAGACCGGTGCAATGAATTTTGCGCCGGTCTTCGTTTGGGTGAGCCCGGTATGGGCCTGATTCTGGGAGAATGCCCGGTCGGTGAGGAGGTTCAAGGCCTGATGCTCGTAACTCGACATCTGGTGAGAACCCTGATCAGCCCAATAAAGGGCCAAAAGACACTGTCAAAAAGGCCTAGCCGCGGCCAGTAAAGCAAAGCTCAAAAAGCTACGAGCGATAGCGGCTGAAACGCGTTGCGGCACAAGTTGCGAAGAGCATGAAAGACTCAACTTGCTAGGATTTCTGAGCAAATTGCGCTTAGATGAGACATGAATGCTTTAGTGTCAACGAAATAATTAGGATACGCTGTCCGCAAATCCTTCAAGTCGCCAGCTACGGCGAGAACGACGTCGACAGATGGATTATCCTTTTCAGTTCGCTCCATGAGCATGTACATCTGTTCAGCAAGTGGGGCCTGATCCGAGGCAAACGGAATGAAAGATGATGTTTTCTGTTCCGTATTGAGAATCAGCAAGTAGTATCCATTTTTTGCCTTATTTTCCACGCCGGAGGTAGCTTTAATCACGTTGGTGAAGGCAGATAGCTTGTCAAATATCCCTAGCTGACTTTCAAGATCTTGGAACTCCTGCGCAATCACTTTTGGTGCTTTGTCGCGTAATGAAGCGACAATTGGTTTTCGTTCTTTGATAGAGAATAAAGCGCTGCAAAGCTTGAAGAATTGTTTGAAATCTTCGTCGCCTGCGCCCATCTTGAAGGACGATTTCTCTATGACCCCAAGGGTTTCAACTGCAGTAGCCCAGTAGTGCTGAAACTTTGTACGGATCTGGACCTCAATTTGTATACCTTCCAGTTCCTCATGCTGGATAGTGCTGTACTTGAAGACCTGATGAATCCCGCGATATCCATCCGGCTTTGGCTCTGCAATGTAGTCTTTGGGCGGCATTACAGGACGGTGTTTGTGTCGTCCTTTTATCAGGGATTCGTGAATAAAACGAACTTCTCTGACATTATTGACGACAGCGCGAATACCGCCAATGTCCTGCATGCGATCGAGTTGCATGCTAGGGAAGCGCTTCAGTTTTGCGACGATGGATGGTGTTCGCTTCAGTCTTTGTGCAACGATCGCAGATTTAATTCCGAGTGATGAGATTTTCTTTCTAATGAGCGCCTGAAATGTATTGGTTGGTTGGTAGTACAAAGCTCTCCAGGAAGACAGAATCTCCAATGCTTCAGCTGTCTCAGATTCAGATAAATCAGCGTTACGAAGAGCCTCGCCGACCTTCCTCACAGACTTCTTAGAAGGAGTAATCGGCGTGATTTTGAACATGATTTTGAGCTGTATGAATAATGTATTTTGGATGGTGTAGAAACGAAGCTCGCTTAGTCTTCTGAAGACGCACTTTAAAGTACAGTATGTTTCATCAGTACAAAGAGGCACTCTTTTCACGGACGCAATTTACCTCTTCTACACTCATAACATATTGTTATAAATAAGAAAATGGTGAGACCGTATTAAAGGTGCAGTTGAGACGGTTGAGCGAAGGAGTGGCGTTTCATGATCGCCAGGTCGACGGGTTCGTGACAAGGAACATCAAGTCGGGCAAGCCGAACTCCGCATTGAAAGAAAAGTTCGCTGTCGCTTTTCTGAGGGCAGGCTCCGCAGTCATTCAGGCTTCACCGGAACTCCCGGATAACTGATCCCTAATTTTTCAGGACCCGGGGCGGATTTTCCAAGCCAAGCAGCGCGAGCATATCGCGCTGCTTTTTCGTAATGGTGCGGGTCACCCATGCGTTGGCCGTGCGGCGCTTGTCAGCCTGAATCT
>ENA-OXVM01000534-OXVM01000534.1-human-gut-metagenome-genome-assembly--contig:-NODE-534-length-12475-cov-7.47512_pt1 | contig 12475 bp, 6 predicted proteins | sample MGYA00249574_ERZ652691 | MGnify/ENA primary metagenome ERZ652691 (study PRJEB26925, sample SAMN05826508) | human gut metagenome | biome: ENVO:2100002; feature: ENVO:00000062; material: ENVO:00002003...
CCTCTCTATTCGTCGGCAGCGTCAGATGTGTATAAGAGACAGATTAAAAGATATACAAAATTCATTATAGCCCATTTTGCTCTGAATTGCAATAGTGCATTTCGTTCTGATTTATACTTTCTGAAAGGATTCGGGGACAGACGGTTTTCGTTGTTCGTTGCATTTGGTCCCTGTAGATTCTACAGAAGAAAAAGAGGTGAACCTATGAAATTTCAGAGAATTCAAGACCTTCGGACAGACGCTGATCTGTCCCAGAAGCAGATCAGTGATATCCTTCACATCAGCCAGCGTTCCTACTCTCACTACGAAACTGGCTCCAGAAACATTCCAATCGAAATGCTGATCCGCCTTGCAAATTATTATGAGACCAGCATTGACTATCTGGTTGGCCGTACTGATAATAAAAAAATGCCGTAATTGTAAAGATACTCAGCAAGTACAAAAAGAGGGGGATGCGATTTCCCCCTCTTTTTGTAAACCATAAATAAAGTTATTACCATTCACTCATAACATTCCGTAAGGTGCTTTTCATATATCAGTTACTTTCCTTCACTTCGAAGCTTCCCTTCCGTATCTGCAATTTTCTGAATATTTGCGACTTCATATTCATTAAATACAGAAGTATCTGCATCAAAGGTCTCCGGCTCCACAGTTCCCTTATACCAGGATTTACTGTTAAAATAATCCGCAATTCTCTGTGTCACAAATTTCCTGCCATGTCGGGCATAAATCTCATTTTTCGCCAGTTCCAGCTGATCAGATGAATAGCCTGACAAATCCTCATCTGTAAGGTATCGGCTGTTACTGTCCGGGAATATGTAATCCCTGGAAGAGAGATCCGTTTTATCTGTATTATCAGCCGGAGTCACTGAAGGTGCCTGTGTCACAGAAGCGGCTTTCTCCCTTGTAAGAACCCCATCTACCTTTGGTGTCACCCCGGCACCCTCTGCAGGGGAAGCTGTATTAAGACGCAGATAAAGTTTGCCCTGATCAAAGGTCATATTTCCACGCACCTGGTTTCCCCAGGAATCTGTAAAGGAAAGCTTTGCTGCATTTCCAGCCACTTTTGCAGTGTCCGAAGCTTCCGAAACCTTTGTGCCGGCATTGTCACCAGCCTGAGAAAAAGTAAAAGTAACAGACTTCAGGGTAAGGTCGTCTATCGACAGTGTCACCAGTCCATCCTTGCTGTACCAGGTTCCCATATAATCATTAGCCATGAACGCCGGTGCCCTGGTAATCACTGGAGTCGGTGTCACTGTGGCTGTAGGCTCCGGTGTGGGCGTAGCTGTAGCCGCTGGAGTCGGTGTCACTGTGGGCACCCTTTCCAGAGCCTCAATGGCAGCCTTCTTCTGCTGCTCCTTCTGAATCTTTTTCTTATGTTCGGCAAACAGAAGCCCCGCTGCTCCAATCATGATAAATATGGCGATCAGAGCAAACAGCGTTGCTTTTAGTACATCTTTGTTGTGCTTTTTCACAGGCAGTCACCTCCTGTTTATTCCTGTCCGTTCCAGCAATAAGTGCAAAGCTTGCACGGTTCAATATCAATTGACTTCTTCAGATCATCCAGACGATGATATTTCAGGGATGTAAAATTCAGTTCCTTGCGGATTTCTTCCAGCATTTCTTTGTAGTTTGTAGAATCCGGATTTGCATAATCCTGCAAAATCCTGTCTGATACATTGTCCCCTTCACGTTTCGCAATGATCCTTCTTGTGATCAGATCCATCTCTGACTTAGAGCGTGAGAAATTCAGGTACTTACATCCATATAAAAGCGGCGGGCAGGCAGGTCTGATATGAACCTCCTTAGCACCATTGTTATAGAGGAATTCGGTTGTCTCACGAAGCTGGGTACCTCTTACGATAGAGTCGTCGATCATAAGGAGGCTTTTATCTTTGATCAGTTTATGTACTGGGATCAGCTTCATTCTGGCGATAAGATTTCGCTGGCTCTGCTGGGTCGGCATAAAAGATCTTGGCCATGTGGGCGTATATTTAATAAACGGACGGGCAAACGGCACACCAGAGCGGTTAGCATAGCCGATGGCATGTGCAATACCGGAATCCGGTACTCCTGCAACCAGATCCGGATTCACTTCTCCGGCATCTCTTCCTGCCAGAATATCGCCGCATTTGTAACGCATTTCCTCTACATTTACCCCCTCATAAGTGGAGGTTGGATATCCATAATATACCCAGAGGAAAGAACAGATTCGCATCTTGTCTCCTGGTTTCTGCAGAACCTGAGCGCCCTCCGGAGTGATAAAATCAATCTCTCCTGGTCCCAGCTCTTTCAGATCTTCATAGCCAAGATTAATGTAGGCATGACTTTCAAAAGAAGCACAGCATGCATCTTCCTTCTTGCCGATTACAAGAGGAGTTCTTCCATAACGGTCACGGGCTGCATAAATGCCCTCCCCGGTCATGAGAAGAAGGGTCATAGAGCCCTCGATCATCTCCTGGGCATAGCGGATTCCCTCAACAATACTGTCCTTCTGATTGATCAGCGCTGCAGTTACCTCTGTAGGATTCACACTGCCACCGCTCATCTCCAGAAAATGGGTATGCCCGTCTTTGAAGCATTTCTCTACCAAAGCTTCTATATTATTGATCTTGCCTACTGTTGTAATTGCAAAATTTCCCAGATGGGAGCGCACCAGAAGAGGCTGCGGTTCATTGTCAGAAATACAGCCTATTCCAAGATTACCTTCCATCTCTGCCACATCTTTGTCAAATTTGGTACGGAACGGTGAGTTCTCAATATTATGGATCACGCGGTTAAATCCACTGCTCCTGCTATAAACGGTCATTCCGCCCCTTCTTGTACCCAGATGGGAGTGATAATCAATTCCAAAAAAAAGATCCATTACACAATCAGACTTTGACGCAACACCAAAAATTCCACCCATTTTTCCTTAGTCTCCTTATTTTTTCTCCTTTATAACGCCTTTTCTGTAGGCATCCAAAAGCTGTTTCAGCTCCTGAATTCGTTCTTTCAATGCCTTACCGTTATCCGTATCTCCCACAAGGGCACGCCTTGGATTATAGCGGACAGCCACACGGTTGGACACAATGTCCCTCTCTGTTTCCACTGCATCTTCTGCCGAAGTAAAAGGCTCATGGGCAGTCAGGCTCAGACCATAGGAACTGTAAACAAGAGTATATCCGGCAATACCGGTCACATTCCGGTATGCCTCACAGAAACCACCGTCAATTACGATCACCTTGCCATCACATTTCACCGGATTCTCTCCCTCCAGCTGATGAACAGGCACGTGACCATTGATAATATGCCCATCCTCCGGATCCAGTCCGAATTCTTCCAGCATACGATTTACTACCTCTTCTTTTTCCCAGAGGTGATAGTAGGCATTCTTTTTCTCTTTGTGTGTCTCTTTATCTGCGATAAAATAGCGCTCAAAGGTGGTCATTTTATCTTTTCCATAAAGGGGAGAATTAGGTCCGGCCCAGATATACCACAGAATATCCTGGCTTGCCTTCTTCTCCTTCTCATCTACGGTAAAAAATGCTTTTCTTACGTAGGCTTCCAGTTTATCATAAAGTGCCTTGCCTTTACAAGTCTCACCGTAAATCTCAACTTCTTTCAGAGTTCCATCCTCGTTCAGCGGAATACTTCCATGGAAAAGAAGATTCCCGTTATAGGTCTTATAAAGGCCGCCTTTATCCAGAAGCAGCTGCATGTGGTTCTGAAGCTTCTCGCAGTTCCGAAATGCTGAGCTCAGACGCTCCACTACTTCTTTTTCCCCATCTGTCAGCTCATAGGGATGTTCCCAGTCAATGGTAGGGAAATGATAGTCCAGAAGCTTATGCACGCTTCCATCCGGCAGCTGCACAGTGCCCTTCTCCGGATCAATCCCCTCCAGAACGCATCGATTCTCCATATGAAAATCCGGATGTTCTTTCGCCAGTACCCCTTCCAGCTTAAACTGGATAATGGAAATGGCTTTGTGCATTTTCCTGCTCAGCTCTTTCTCAAGAGCATTGTAATTGGATGGATTGCCATGTACTTCAAATACCTGGCAGGGATCATCCCCGTAAACCTCCATGGCAAAAGCAGCAAGAGGCATCATATTGATTCCATAACCATCCTCCAGAATATCCAGATTGCCGTAACGGATACTGTTACGGATCACTGTGGCCATACAGGCGGCCTGTCCTACAGCAGCGCCCATCCATACCACATCATGGTTTCCCCACTGAATATCCAGAGAATGATAATCCATCAGTCTGTCCATAATAAAATGAGGACCAGGACCTCTGTCATATATATCTCCAAGCACATGAAGATGGTCTACAACCAGTCTCTGGATCAGTTCAGCAAGAGCGATAATGAAGTTCTCTGCCCTGCCGATATCTATAATGGTATCCACAATGGAATCGTAATAAGCCTCTTTATCCAGAACTTCTGCTTTCTCCGTGATCAGCTCTTCGATCACATATGCATAATCAGAAGGCAATGCCTTACGAACCTTGGATCTGGTATATTTGGAGGCAGTTGTCTTGCACACCTCAATGAGACGGTACAGGGTGATCTTGTACCAGTTCTGCATATCAGACTCTTTCTTCTTCACATAGGCAATTTTTTCCTTCGGGTAATACACAAGGGTTGCCAGGGAACGCTTGTCACTGTTGCTTAAGGTATGTCCAAATACATCATCTATCTTCTTTCGCACAGCTCCCGAGCCGTTTCGAAGCACATGGGAAAAAGCCTCGTACTCTCCGTGGATATCGGAAAGAAAATGCTCGGTACCCTTTGGCAGATTGAGAATGGACTGAAGGTTGATGATCTCTGTAGAAGCCTTCCCGATGGTGGGGTAGAGCTCCGCCAGACGTTGTAGGTAACGCAGTTCTTCTGTTTTCATGGAACCTCCTAAATTCATATTACTCTTATTTAACCAGCGTTAGTAATTGTGACGCACATCTTGCAGAAAGCCTTTTTCAGACATGCTTTAGAAATCAAACAATGAAATCTGATTGGACTGTGGAATATCTCCAAATAATCCAAGTTTATCCATCAGATCAATGACGGTCTTGCTGACCTTGGTCCTGTCACGGAAATCATCCTTGGAAAGAAATCTTCCCTGTACAGCAGCATCCACTACAGCATCCGCCGCCTTATCTCCAAGACCTTCTATAGAATCAATGGACGGCATCAGTTTTCCTTCTATGATCTGGAAGCGATGTGCCTTCGCACGGTAAATATCAATGGGCATAAAATCATAACCTCTTGCATACATTTCCTGAACAATACGCATATCTTTCAGGGTATCCTGCTCTTTTTTGGACGCAGCGTCCCCTTTCTTGCGTATCTCTGCCATATAAAACTCCAGCTTTTCTTTTCCCATACACATCAGTTCATAGGAAAAAGCTGTGGCACGGATACTGAAGTATGCACCGTAATAAGCCAACGGCTGGAATACCTTAAACCAGGCGATTCTGTATGCCATCATAACGTAAGCTGCCGCATGGGCTTTCGGGAACATATATTTGATTTTTTTGCAGGACCAGATGTACCAGTCCGGAACGCCATGTTCCTTCATGGTTGTGATCCATTCATCACGAAGACCTTTTCCCTTACGGACACTCTCCATGATGGTAAATGCCAGACCACTCTCCACTCCCTGGCCAATGAGATAGATCATAATATCATCTCGGGTACAGATTGCTGTAGAAATGGTAGCCTTTCCTTCTTCGATCAGAGTCTGGGCATTTCCCAGCCACACGTCAGTACCATGGGAAAGTCCGGCAATACGGACCAGATCAGAAAAATATTTCGGCTTGGTATCCACAAGCATCTGCATGGCAAAATCAGTACCAAACTCTGGAATTCCCAGACAGCCAAGCTTGCAGCCGCCGATATCCTTCGGATCAATTCCAAGAGCTTCTGTACTGGCAAAAAGTGACATAACCGCCTTGTCATCAAGAGGAACCTCTCTTGCATTCAGGTCTGTCATATCCTCAAGGGTACGGATCATGGTGGGATCATCGTGTCCCAGAATATCCAGCTTCAGCAGGTTTCCATCAATGGAATGGTAGTCAAAATGGGTGGTGATAAATCCACTGCTGGAATCGTTCGCCGGGTACTGGACCGGGGTAAATTTCTCTATTTCCTCTCCCATTGGGAGTACAATAATTCCGCCAGGATGCTGACCGGTGCTTCGCCGGATACCGGTACACCCCTGTACAATACGGTTGATCTCGCAGGAACGCTTGTGCTGCCCCCGCTCTTCAAAATAGTTCTTTACATATCCGAATGCGGTCTTATCCGCAAGGGTACCGATGGTTCCCGCCTTGAAGGTCTGACCTTTTCCGAATATAACCTCTGTATAATGATGGGCATTGGACTGATACTCTCCTGAGAAGTTCAGGTCGATATCAGGCTCCTTGTCTCCTTTGAATCCAAGGAAGGTCTCAAAAGGAATGTCAAAACCCTGTTTAGTCATCCTGGTGCCGCACTTTGGACAGATCCTGTCTGGCATATCGCATCCTGCCATGCCGGAAAATGCCTTGATCTCCGGAGAATCAAAGTCACTGTACTTACACTCCGGATTGGGGCACAGATAATGGGGAGGCAGAGGATTTACCTCTGTAATACCAGACATGGTAGCCGCTAGGGAAGAACCTACAGACCCTCGGGAGCCCACCAGATAACCATCTGCATTGGACTTCCACACCAGCTTCTGGGCAATAATATACATCACCGCATATCCATTGGAAATAATGGAATTCAGCTCTTTGTCCAGACGATCTTCTACAATCTTGGGAAGCACTTCACCATACATTTCATGGGCTTTCTGGAAACACATATCCTTTAAGTCCTGGTCAGAATTCTCAATAACCGGCGGATATTTATCTGGATGGATCGGTGACATTTTCTCTATCATATCCGCAATCTTCACTGTATTTGTAATTACCACTTCCTCTGCCTTCTCGCTTCCCAGATAGGAAAACTCCTCCAGCATTTCCTCAGTAGTGCGAAGATAAAGAGGTGCCTGATTGTCGGCATCCTTGAAGCCGCTTCCAGCCATGATAATACGGCGGTAGATTTCATCCTGGGGATCCATAAAGTGAACGTCACAGGTAGCAACAACCGGCTTGTTAAACTGTTCACCAAGCTTTACAATCTTTTTGTTGATCTCAATCAGATCCTCTTTCGAATGAATCGTGTCATTCTTTTCATCCTCCACCATGAACATGTTGTTCCCAAGGGGCTGGATTTCCAAATAATCATAAAAGCTTACCAGCCTTGCGATTTCCTGCTCCGGTGCATTGCGCAAAAGAGCCTGGTAAAGCTCACCAGCCTCGCAGGCACTTCCAATAAGAAGTCCCTCCCGATGTGCCTCAAACAGGCTCTTTGGCACACGGGGTCTGTGGTTAAAGTACTTGATATGGGACTGGCTTACCAGCTTGTACAGATTGATACGGCCGGTCTCATTTCGCATGAAAATAACGGCATGGTAAGTAGGCAGTTTCTTAATGGTGTCCGGGGAAACCTTTCCCTGCTCATTCAGCTTGTCTACATCCGTAATATCTCTTTCCCTGCACATTCCCACGAATTTCTCGAAAATACGTGCCGTACACTCTGCATCATCAACCGCACGATGGTGATGATCCAAAGAAACGCCAACTGCCTTGGCAACGGTATCCAGCTTAAAACGGTTCAGCGCAGGCAGCAGGAATCGTGCCATACCAACCGTATCCACATAGGTGAAATCATTTGGGATTCCCATGCGGTTACAATTCTCTATAATAAAACTCATATCGAAATCTGCGTTGTGGGCTACCATTGTAGCTCCTTCACAAAATTTCAGAAATTCCGGTAAAATTTCTTCAATTGGACGGGCATCTATAACCATGCTGTCATTAATACTGGTCAGTTGCTCAATTCGAAATGGAATTGGAACCTGAGGATTGACAAATGTGGAAAAACGATCTGTGATCTTTCCATTTTCCACCAATACAGCACCAATTTCAATGATCTTGCAGGTAAGGGGGGAAAATCCTGTGGTTTCAATATCGAAAACCACGAATCTGCCGTCCAGGGACTGTTTTTTCGGGTTGGTGACCATACCCTTTAAATCATCTACAAGATAGGCCTCCATACCGTAAAGCACCTTAAAATCAGAATCCTTTGGCACGCAGCCGCCCCATGCATCGAAGCAGTGGTTTGCCTCCGGGAAAGCCTGCACCACACCATGATCTGTGATGGCAATGGCAGGATGGCCCCACTCGTAGGCACGTTTTACCAGAGCTTTTGCCTCGGTTACACCATCCATATCGCTCATTTTCGTATGACAGTGAAGCTCCACACGCTTCTGAGGGCTGGTGTCCACTCTGGAGCTGCGGAAATCGGAGATTTTCTTAATTCCGGAGATGGAACCTATAGTAAGCTCACCATCGAAACGGTCAATAGAAGTAACGCCTTTGATTTTCAGGAAGGCACCTTTTTTCACATGCTCTTTGATCTCCGGCACCTGCTCGTTGCGCAGGAACATTTTTACTGTGATGGAGTCTGTGAAATCCGTAACCGGGAAAATCAGTATGGTCTTCTCATTTCGGATTTCTCTCGCTTCCACATCCATAACCTGGCAGCGGATGATAACCTCTCCCATTTCCTGCACAATATTTTCCAATGGAATAGGCTCGTCCTCGAAATCCCTTCCATAAATAACATCTGGATTTGGATCCTTGCGGAAGCCGCCACGGAAATCGCCCCATTTGCCTTTCTTTTCGAATGGCTTTTTCTCGAAAGACTTCTTTTCACTGGCTACCTCTGTTTTCTTCTCCGGCCTGGCCGCGGCTGTCTTGCCGGCTGCGGCCTCTTTTCCTGTTTTTTCCTCAGCTGCAGGAGCTGGTGCTGCGCTCTCTTCTTCTGCGGAAAGTCTGGCATGCTTCAGCACATTAGCTACCTCCTGACGGATCTGGATAGCTGCATTTTTGCGGTACCTGCTCTCCTCCGTCTGCACATAATCCAGAGAAACTTTCAGGTCCATTCCGCAACGCTCGCAGAATACTTTGTGAAGATATTCAATAAGTATCTCACTTTTCTGTCTGGAAATCACAGAATCCGGAAGTACCATATTCAGGCAGTTATCTTCTGGAAATGTGATCTGTGCCTGCTTGAACAGATTGTATTCCAGCATGTTGTAATTGCGAAGCTCCAGTTCCATGCTGGAGCGGTAGGTATCCAGGAAATTCTTTGGCGTGTACTGTCTGGACAGATGGAACTTCTCGATTACTTTCACACTCACTTCAAGACCTGGAAAGCACTGTCTCTGAATCTGCTCTTCCAGGCTAAAAATATGCTTTTTATGGATCCAGCGGTCGCTTTTCAGGTAAACCCGGACACAGGTTTTGGCAGAGTTGCAGGCAACCTTGGTGACGATCACCTCTTCCAGAAGTTCACTTAATTCCTGTTTCAACTTTAAATTTGGAAATACGTCAAAAAATTCTTTTTCCATTTATAGAATATACACCTTCTGTCATTTCTGTGTCTTATTGCTATCCCAGTTCATCAATTCTTCTCTCAAGGTATCCAGCAGCTGGTCTTCCGGCACTTTCTTTACAATCTCACCGCCTTTGATCAGAAGACCTACACCTACGCCGCCTGCAATTCCGATATCGGCTTCTTTCGCCTCTCCCGGGCCGTTTACCACACAGCCCATAACAGCTACTTTAATGTCAAGAGGGATATCCTGCACCATAGTTTCTACTTTATTTGCAAGACCGATCAGATCGATCTGGGTGCGCCCGCAGGTTGGACAGGATACTACTTCCACGCCGCCTTTGCGAAGTCCAAGGGTTTTCAGGATACGTCTGGCAGATTTTATCTCTTCCAGAGGGGCACCAGTCAGGGAGACTCGGATCGTGTCACCGATTCCCTGGTATAAAATAATGCCAAGCCCTATAGCAGATTTGATATTTCCGGAATAAAGGGTTCCTGCCTCTGTAATTCCCACATGGAGAGGATAACTGGTCTGTTCCGCAATCAGTTCGTGAGCCCTGGCGCACATCATAACATCAGAAGATTTGATGCTGATCACCAGATTGTCATAGCCAAGCTCTTCGATAATGTGCACCTTGTCAAGGGCACTTTCTACCAGACCTTCTGCGGTAACACCGTGATATTTCTCCACCAGTTCTTTCTCAAGGGAACCGCTGTTTACCCCAACACGGATGGGAATATTCCGCTCCTTCGCCACATCTACAACTGCCTTGATACGCTCTGTGCTTCCAATATTTCCGGGATTGATACGGATCTTGTCGGCACCGTTCTCCATGGCCGCAATCGCAAGACGATAATCAAAATGAATATCTGCTACCAGCGGAATGTGAATTTGTTTTTTGATCTCTTTCAGAGCCTTTGCCGCTTCCATGGTCGGCACTGCACAGCGGATAATGTCACAGCCAGCAGCCTCCAGGGCAAGGATCTGCTCTACGGTTGCCTGCACATCCTCTGTTTTTGTATTGGTCATAGACTGGATCAGGATGGGATTTCCGCCTCCAATCTTCTTATTTCCTATCTGAATTACTTTGGTATGGTCTCTGTACATACGAAATTCCTCCATATATTATGAACATGGTATTTTTTGCGGTTCACTTTTACACCGCAGGCGCTTATCAAATGTTTCTATACTAAAGGGCACAAAAGGGATGTCTCTGACACCCCTGCTGTACAGTTATTTTCACAGCATTCTGCGTGATTTCGCGCCGCAATTCTCGGGTTTTCCATGAACTTTGTTCACAAAAAAACTCCTCGCGGAACGTTACCAGTAAACAGTAACCCTGTTTTCTTTGCAATTTAATGCTGGATTTCCAACAATTTATTCTTCAAGTCTTCTTCCATCTTGCGCATTTCCAGTTCTGCCTGGGCTCTCTTGGCGCGGCCCTCTTTCTGAATATTCATGACATCATCCAAAGTGGCGATCAGCTCCTGATTGGTCTGCTTCAGAGTCTCAATATCCACGATTCCACGCTCAGATTCCCTGGCAGTCTCTGTGGATGCAAGGTGAAGTGCCTCCGCATTTTTCTTCAAAAGCTCATTTGTCAGGTCTGTTACCTGGCGCTGGGCCTGGGCTGCTTCTGTGGAATGGGCAATTCCAAGTGCCAGCACCATCTGGCTCTTCCAAAGTGGAATGGTATTTACAATGGTTGTCTGGATTTTTTCTACCATAAGGGTGTCATTGTTCTGCACCAGACGAATCTGCGGTGCTGTCTGCAAGGAAATGGTTCTGGTCAGTTCCAGATCATGCAGTTTCTTCTCGAAACGATTGCACTTGCTGTCCAGATCCTTGGCTTCCTGAGCCTCCTCCGGAAGTCCGCTGGCTGCAGCCTTTGCCTCCAGATCTTTTAATTTTCCCGCCCTTACTTCCTGCAGCTTCTGTTTTCCTGCAAGGATGTACATGGTCAGTTCTTTATAATAGTTCAGGTTCTGGGCATACATTTTTTCCAGGACTGCGGAATCCTTCATGAGACGCATCTGGTGATCCTGAAGAGAGGTAGTGATCTTCTGCACATTTACCTCAGCCTTGGCATAGCGGTTCTTCATATTTTCGATCTTACTGCCCTGTTTCTTGAAAAAGCCAAGGAAACCTTTCTCCTCCTCAGCAGCATCAAAATCGCGAAGCTCGCCTACCACCTGGGTGATCAGCTCTCCAACCTCACCCAGATCCTGTGTCCGTACATTTTCAAGAGCTGCATCGGAAAAATCAGCCATTTTCTTCTGGGTTCCGGCACCGTACTGGAGGATCTGGTTAGTATTCTCAATGTCAATTTTCTTAGCAAAGCTGTCTACCATCTGCTGCTCTTCCGGGGAAAGAACGGTCTGTTCCATTTCCTTTTTCACAGCTTCGGCTTCCGGCTCTGCTGCAACCTCTGCCTTTGACTCTCCCAAATCCGGTTCTAATGTAAGTGTAGGTGCGTTATCTTCAAAACCTGTAAATTCGTTTCCCATAGCATCCTCCTTGTGTATAGGTCTGCCCATATTTATCAGCAGACTTCAGTTTGGCATTTTCGTTATTTTTATAACAGGCTCTAGCCCCGCTGCAAATCTTATCTTTTCATATACTTAACATTCCGCACACTGCTAGAGCCTGTTTTTTTCAGCCTCTTTTCTCATACGGGTAAGCTCATCCTCAGTCAGCCCTTCCTGTGCCAAAACTGTGTTCAGAACAGAAATATCACTGGATACATCCATAGCCGTATCTTCAAATATGGAGTCCAGAAGCTTCTCAAAAGCCACATTCAGCGTATCAATAGTCTCTTCGATTTCTTTCTTGGAAGAAGTAATATTCTCTCCCTGAACCGGCTGGCTGTCCATTTCTTCATATGCATTCAAAAGCTTCACAGTCATGGGAAGATAATAATCCATAAGGCGGTTCAAATCCGGAATAATCTCCGGATGAGCCTTGGCGCGTTCGAAAATCTTCGCTATGATCAGCTCCATACCTGTCTCT
>ENA-OXVM01000545-OXVM01000545.1-human-gut-metagenome-genome-assembly--contig:-NODE-545-length-12179-cov-9.18096_pt1 | contig 12179 bp, 10 predicted proteins | sample MGYA00249574_ERZ652691 | MGnify/ENA primary metagenome ERZ652691 (study PRJEB26925, sample SAMN05826508) | human gut metagenome | biome: ENVO:2100002; feature: ENVO:00000062; material: ENVO:00002003...
CGGAGATGTGTATAAGAGACAGCTATTCCAACAATGAAATGATAAAATGATTCCCTATAAGGTCAATATTAAGATACCTTAGAATTAATTAAGAACAAAGCAGAAAAAATATTGTAAATAATCAGGTTATCGGAAAACGATAGAAAAAGGGACGGAATTATGAAAAAGAAATTTATAATACTTACAATAACAGGACTGTTGCTTGCATCATTAGCTGCGTGTGGAGGTTCCAAGACACCGGATGCGTCAAAAAATACGGCAGATCAGGAAGCGCAGAATCAGAATCAGGACAGTCAGGGAACATCTGACACTATTCAGGGTGACATAGAGGAAAATCATGGAAGCGATGATACGGAAGGCAGCAGCGACAGTGCAGAAAATGCAAGCGAAAACCAAAGTGGTGATCTGACATTCGCGGATCTTGCAAAATATTCATTCGAATTTTGCAGTGGTGCAGGTGGATGGTCTACCGATTTTGAAATTGAAAAAGATGGCTCTTTCAAGGGATCTTACCATGATTCTGATATGGGAGACACCGGGGATGACTATGAGAATGGAACGATGTATCTCTGCGGCTTTTCAGGAAAATTTACTGATCTGACCAAAATCAATGATTATACTTACCAGATGAAAATGGAGAATCTTACCTATGATGAGACTCCGGGAAAAGAAGAAATTGCAGATGGAGTGAAGTATATTTATACAGATGTTTATGGTCTGGAAGGAACGGACACCTTTAAAGTGTATCTTCCGGGGGCACCGGTGAGAGATCTGTCAGAAGATGTATATTTCTGGGTACGGTGGACAAATGACGATAGCGAGGAAGGAACGCAGGATACGTTGACGATTCCAATTATTGTAAATGAAGAAATGGGGTATGGAATTTATTCCTACGAAAGACAGACACCATATGAGGAAGCGCAGAGTACATTAAATACTTATCAAGCATCCTATGATGCAGCGGAGGAGGAGCTTAAAAAAGCAACTCTACAGTCCCGAATGGACGACTACGCTATGCAGATGTATGATATCAGCGATTCCTGCTTAAATGAAATCTGGAATCTTGTAAAATACAATACAAGTGAGGAAAAGTTCAATGAGATTCTCACTGAGCAGAGAAAATGGATTGCAGACAAAGAAGCAGCAGGCAACGAAATCCTGGATCAAAACGATGGATCTTCGGCACAGATGGACAGCAGTCTTAAGATGGCAGAGCTTACCATGGAGCGTTGTGAAGAACTGGCAGATTATTTGAAGTAAGATGGAAAAAGAGGACAATTTATGCAGATTTCAAGTAGATTTACTCTGGCGGTACACCTTTTTATGTGTTCAAGGATTTGGATCGCGAAATTTATACGTCTCTGCTTGGATAAAAAAGATTATCACAATATTGTAATTCCCTACTCCCTATGATATTCTGAGTATGTTTCAAAATAGAAATCAGGGGAGAAAATTATGAAAAATCAAACGACAAAAAGAAGTTCTTTTTCAGGAAAAATCGGTTTTGTGCTGTCAGCAGCCGGAGCATCCGTGGGATTGGGGAATATCTGGCGGTTTCCATATCTGGCAGCCAAATACGGCGGAGGTATTTTCCTGCTTATCTATATCATTCTGGCATTGACCTTTGGCTATACGATGATCATGGCTGAGACATCATTAGGACGCATGACGAAAAAAAGTCCGGTAGGAGCATTTGCTTCCTTTGGAAAATCACATTTGTCTTGTCTGGGAGGCTGGATCAATGCAATCATTCCGGTTTTGATCGTGCCATATTATTCGGTGATCGGTGGATGGGTTTTAAAATATCTGGTTGAGTATGTCAGAGGACATGCGCAGCCAGTTGCAGAAGATGGTTATTTTTCTGCATTTATCTCAGATGGATTTTCCACGGAAATATGCTTTGCGATCTTTTCTGTGATCACATTGGCGATTATTTATGCGGGTGTGCGCAATGGAATCGAGCGTGTCTCCAAATTCATGATGCCGATACTTGTTGTGTTGTCTGTCATCATTGCAATTTATTCTGTGACAAGACCAGGGGCTTTGGCTGGTGTGAAATATTTTCTTGTGCCAAATATCAGCAACTTTTCATGGATGACCGTTGTGGCAGCCATGGGGCAGATGTTTTATTCGCTGTCGATTGCGATGGGTATTCTCATTACGTTTGGTTCTTATATGAAAAAAGAAACTTCCATTGAAGAGTCTACAAAGAATGTTGAAATTTTTGATACAGCAATTGCAATTATGGCTGGACTAATGATCATTCCGGCAGTGTTTGCTTTCTCTGGCGGAGATCCGGACACCTTACAGGCTGGACCGGCATTGATGTTTATTACAATCCCAAAAGTTTTTGCAAGTATGGGATTTGGAACTTTTGCGGGAGTAATGTTCTTCTTGCTTGTACTTTTTGCGGCACTTACCAGTTCAATCGCACTGACGGAAAGTGCGGTATCCACGTTTGAAGATGAACTTGGGTGGAGCCGGAAAAAATCTACGGTGCTCTGTGGCGTGATCATGATCGCACTGGGAAGTCTGTCTTCGCTCGGATACGGACCTCTGGCAAATGTGAAGATCATTGGCATGCAATTTTTGGATTTTTTTGATTTCCTGACGAACTCTGTCATGATGCCGATTGCGGCAATTGCTACCTGTCTTTTTATTTCAAGGGTTGTCGGGGTAAAGAGAATCGAAGAAGAAGTGACATACGGTGGCGGCACATTCAAAAGAAGAAAAGTCTTTCTGTTTATGATACAGTATCTGTGTCCGATTTTTGCTGGAATCATTTTATTAAGCTCTGTCGCAAATGCATTTGGATGGATTTCCATGTAAATGCATTTGCGATAGGAAGGAACTTATTTTTTCAACATTCCATAATGCTCTTCCATGTTTCCACCGAAGATGGCATTTTTATAGCCCAGTTTCTTAAAGGCTTTGACCGCTTTTTCCGGTCTGAAATTATAACTGCCGATGATATAGAGAGAAGTTTCCTTATCCGGGAATCTTCTTAAGATTCGGTCTTCCGTGATTTTATTCAATGGGATATTGACCGCACCGGCAACATGTCCGTGGTTAAATTCATCTTTGGTACGACAGTCGATCAACATGGCGTTCTCAGAAGTGTGAGCCTTGTTGATCGCTTCGTTCACTGTCAGTTTTTTCTTGAAAATACTCATTTTATCTCTCTCTTTCCAAAAAAGTATAATGATACAATTTTACTACTAAAAATATTTTGCGTCAACGAAAAAGCAGATGTATTTTCTTTTTTTGTGTGATAAAATTATTGCATGTATGAGTGGGCATGAAATGTGTTTGATATAGAAGGGATAGCACAGATGATCAATATTGCAATCGTTGAAGATGAAGCTATGTACGCAAAGCAGCTGCAGGAGTTTTTGCAGCAGTATCAGAAAGAGAATGGAGAAGTATTCAATATTACCGTTTATTCAGACGGTGACCAGATCGTACATAAGTACAAGTCACAGTTTGATATTATTCTGATGGATGTGGAAATGAAGTTCATGGATGGTATGTCTGCCGCGGAGGAAATCCGGAAAGCAGACACGGAGGTTGTCATCATTTTCATTACAAATATGGCGCAGTATGCGATCCGCGGCTATGCAGTGGATGCGCTTGACTATGTGCTGAAACCGGTGTCATACTTTGCATTTTCGCAGAGATTAAACCGTGCGATCAGCCGTATGAAGAAACGTGAGCAGAAAGTGATCACGGTAAATATCAAAGGTGGGGCTGTCCGGATCAACATTGCAAATATTTATTATATCGAAAGTCAGGGACACAATCTGGTCCTGCATACGATCCTTGGTGACTATGAATCGGCGGGAACGATGAAGGAAGTCGAGGAAAAATTGCAGGGGCTTAATTTCTGCCGTGGAAATAAAGGGTATCTGATCAATTTGCAGCATGTGGACGGCATTCAGGACGGGTGCGCGGTTGTAAAAGGAGAGCCGCTTTTGTTAAGCCGCTCGCGCAAGAAAGAGTTTATGGAAGCACTGACGAATTACTGGGGAGAGGTTGTAAAATGATGGGACATTTAATGCCGGATATTCCGCGGATTTATACGGCAGCTGCGGAGTGGATGGCGTGCATGCTTTTTATTGTATCGCTCAAAAAAAGATTTGAATGGTGGAAGAGTGGGCTTATCATGGCAGGAATGCTTGTGCTGCAGTCTGTTTTTCTGGTGGCAACCGGAAATGTGCCGATCTATTTCTGGATTCCGTGTATGATCGCCGCAGTATCTCTGATGGTCGGGTTCATTTATTTCTGCTGTGACGTGAATTTTCAGGATGCCGGATATTTTGGCATGATCGCATTTGTTGTAGCGGAATTTATGGCATCTTTGGAATGGCAGATTGTATGTACTGTCTGGACAAATGAGCTGCCGGGCAAGGCGACAAAGAGTATCATGCTTGCGGCGGTTTATGGTGCAGTATTCTTTTTATTGTGGAAATTATTGCAGCAGCATCTTCCAAAAGATGGAAAGCTGAACATCAGCTTTAAAGAATATTTTTCCGCAGCAGTGATCGTCATCGCAGTGTTTGCGGTTAGCAATCTGAGTTTTGTTTCCAATGCGGACACGTTCGCAAATGGATATGCGCTTGAAATCGGTCAGGTCCGCACGATCGTTGATCTCGGTGGAATTGCGGTTTTGTATGCGCACCTGATCCAGTGTGGCGAACTCCGTGTGCGCAGGGAGTTAGAAGCAGTGCAGAATGTTTTGCAGAATCAGTATGTGCAGTACAAGCAGTCGCGTGAGAGTATCGACCTCATCAATTATAAATATCACGACTTAAAACATCAGATTGCTGTACTTCGGAGCGAGACTGACCCGGAAAAAAGAAATGAATTTTTAAATCACATGGAAGATGAGATTAAGCAGTACGAGGCGCAGAACAAGACCGGAAATAAAGTGCTTGATACAGTGCTGACAAGCAAGAGTTTATACTGCGCAAAGCATGGGATCACGTTTACCTGCGTGGCAGATGGAACGTTGCTTGATTTTATGGATATCATGGATATCTGCAGTATTTTCGGAAATGCGCTCGACAACGCGATCGAGTGTGAACTCAAGATTGTAGACAAGGAAAAGCGGCTGATCCATGTGACTGTGTCCCAGCAGAAGAATTTTTTAATCTTACGTTTTGAAAATTACTACGAAGGCAGTTTAAAAGTAAAAGAAGGACGTTTCCTGACAACCAAGAAGGAAAAAGAATTTCACGGTTACGGAATCAAGAGTATCCGCTATACGGTAAATAAATACGACGGCGCAGTCAGTATTGACACAAAAGAAAACTGGTTTGATCTGAAGATTTTGATCCCGATGAAAAAAACTGCATCTGACGAAGTACAAAACGGATAACTGTGTCAAATAGAATACGGACGGTTAAACATTCGCATTTTTGATTTATAACGCTATGGTTTGTGCATTGTGCATGAAAACATAGCGTTATTTTTGTCTGAAACTCACAACGTGTAATACCGTTTATGCAAAAATAATGCAGATTATGCAATTTTTCCATAAGAAAAGTACTTTATGATAGATTATAACTATAAAGTCCGGAACGGACAAAATAAATCTTGGGAGGATTTAGAGATGATCGAGTTTATTATTTCAATTCTGGTTCCTATTTTAGGAGGCCTCGGTGTCAGTGAAGCAGACGTTACAACATATGTAACAAACTGCAGCGGATACATTTATGCAATCTTTATTTCTATTTTAGTATTGATTGTATTATTAGTAGCTGCACATTTTATTGCACCAAAAGGAAAAAGACATTTAGTTCGCTGGGGAGCTTCCTTAGCATGGGTACTTGCACTTGTGACCATGGTAAACATGGTTTGCTATGGACCGCTTTACACAAACCTTTCCGTTGTATTAAACGGTGGCGGAACAGTATCCGATGAAGCAAAAGCAGCAAGTAATGAAGTGATCAAAAAAGTCGGCGAAGAAGGTATGGTTCTTGTAAAGAATAATGGATTATTACCTCTTAGCAATGATGTGGATTCCATGAATGTATTTGGATGGGCATCGACAAACCCTATCTATGGTGGTACAGGTTCAGGTTCTGCAGATACATCTTCTGTAGTAAGTATTTTACAGTCTTTATCAGATGCAGGATATAAGACAAATGAGTCCCTGACAAAAATGTACACAGATTACCGCGCAGGCAGACCGGCTGCAACAATTTTAGGCGGAGACGGATCTTTTGATATCACATTACCTGAACCTACAGCAGATTATTATACAGACGATGTCATGAGTGAAGCAGAAAGCTTTTCTGATGTAGCAATGGTAGTGATCAGCCGTGGCGGTGGTGAAGGATATGATCTTCCTACAGACATGAACTCTGTTATTCATGGCACTTATAATGTAGCAGATGAAGTTTCTGTAAATCCTGCAAACTATTCATATACAAATATTTCCTACACCAACAATGGTGATTATGATGATTTTGATGCAGGAGAATCTTATCTTGAACTCTCTAATACAGAGGAAGCAATGCTTGATAAGGTTTGCTCTGAATTCAGCAAAGTTATCGTTGTGATCAACGCAAACAACCCAATGGAACTTGACTGGGTAGACAATTATGATTCTATCGGAGCAGTAATCCTTGCACCTGGTACAGGTCAGACAGGTATGGCTGCACTCGGTGAGATCATCAACGGATCTGTGAATCCATCCGGAAAAACAGTTGATACTTATGTAAAAGATTTAACACAGACTCCATACTATAATAACATTGGAGCATTTGCAGGAAGAAACTTCGAGTACTATTCGGAAGATGGTGTACTTGCAGGTAAACTTGCAGCCGCCCAGGTAAATGCGATGGCAACAAAAGGCACATACAATTACATCAAGCATTTTGCATTAAACGACCAGGAGACAAACAGATGTGCATTCTTACTTACATATTCTAATGAGCAGGCAATCCGTGAGATTTACTTAAAACCATTCGAATTATGTATCAAGAATTTTGACGGAACACAGATCGCAGTAATGTCTTCCTTCAACTGGATCGGAACTGTTCCGGCATGTGCAAATGAAGACACATTAACAACAATCCTTCGTAATGAGTGGGGATTCCAGGGAATGGTCATCACAGATTATGATGGTTCTTACGGATACATGATCACAGATCACTGCGTTCGTACAGGAAATGACCTGATGCTCGGATTTAGTTCTCAGGCATCTAACCAGCTGACAAATACAGAAAGTGCAACTCTTAATAACGCACTTCGCACATCATGCAAGAACATTATGTATACAATCGCAAACAGCGGTTATTATACAAATACTACTGATGATAGCGGAATGTCAAATATGACAAAACTCTTCGTGACAATTGATGTTGTAACAGTATTATTAGTAGTACTCTGCATGGCACTTGTGATCGTTCGCTATCGCAAAAAACATGCAAAAACAACAGCAGAAGTTACACCGGAAGAGAAGAAAGAAGAATAGATTATTCCGCACCTCTGTGTGCAAGGATAACAGAACTTAAAATATGACAGGAAAGTCCCTGCGTGTTCGATAAGGAGCATGTGGGGGCTTTTTTATGGAATAGGAAAACGCAAGATAATGAATGGGGATTTGCGTAGAATTTGCATTTACATGAACGGGGATTTGCGTGGATATTTATATTTGCATGAATATATAAATACAGCTATAATAAAAATACGTATAATGACATGAAATTTGTATCAGATAAAAGATTACCAAGGTGTGTATTATGACATAGAAGCAGAAAGCGGGGGACAGTGATGCAGAGAAAGATCGGGATTGGAAAGCAGGATTTTGCAGCTTTAAGAGAAAACCAGTGCTTTTACATTGATAAGACAGATTTCATAAAGCAATGGTGGGAAAGCCAGGATGATGTCACACTCATCACGCGACCAAGGCGGTTTGGAAAAACATTGAATATGAGCATGCTTAACTGTTTCTTCTCTAATATATATGCAGACCGGTCTGATTTATTTGATGGATTAGATATCTGGAACGAAGAAGCATACAGAAAAATTCAGGGAACATATCCGGTAATTTTTGTAAGCTTTGCATCGGTAAAGGCAGATAATGCAGCAGATGCAAAAAAGCAGATCAAATCGCGGATTGCTGGTTTGTATGAGGATTATGCATATCTGCTCCAAAATGAAAAACTAAGTGAATCAGAGAAGATGGCATATAGGCAGGTATTGGCAGAGAGAGTAGATATGGATGATGTTACTGCCTGCGACAGTCTGAATTATCTATGCAAATGTTTAGGGCGGATAAGTGGGAAGAAGGCAATTGTCTTATTGGATGAATATGATACTCCTATGCAGGAATCATATATATATGGATACTGGGAGGAATTAACCTCATTTATGCGAAATCTGTTCAATGCAACGTTTAAGACAAACAGTTCGCTGGAACGTGCATTGATGACAGGGATTACACGGGTATCCAAAGAGTCAATGTTCTCGGATTTGAATAATCTTAACGTTGTCAGCACAACTTCAGACCAGTATACAGAGGCGTTTGGCTTTACAGAACAAGAGGTATTTGGGGCACTGGAAAAATACCAGCTAAGTGATAAAAAAGAAGATGTAAAATTATGGTATGACGGATTTACGTTTGGATCACATAAAGATATTTATAATCCATGGTCAATTACGAATTATCTTGATAAAAAAGAACTGAAGCCATACTGGGCATCCACCAGCTCAAATGGTCTTGTGGACAAACTGCTGCAGACCGGTTCAGCGGAAATGAAAACCAGAATGGAAACACTTTTGGATGGTGGAAATATTACAGTCAATATAGATGAACAGATTGTGTTCGATCAGTTAGCGCAGAACGAGGATGCGGTATGGAGTCTTCTCTTGGCTGGTGGCTACCTGAAGGTGGAAAATCTGAAGTATGAGGGCATTACAAGAGAGCCATGGTACACACTTTCCATTACAAATCTGGAAACCATCAGTATGTTTACAAACATGTTCAAAGGCTGGTTTGGCAGATCGTTGTCGAATTATAATGCATTTGTGAAGGCACTGATACAGGGTGATGTGGATGCAATGAATTATTATATGCAGAGAGTTTGTATGGCAACGTTCAGCTATTTCGATGTTGGAAGTGGACAGGGAGCAGACTGTGAACCGGAAAGGTTTTATCATGGATTTGTGCTCGGTCTTATGGCAGATCAGGCAGATATTTACGAAACACGCTCTAACCGGGAAAGCGGATTTGGCAGATATGATGTCATGCTGATTCCAAGAGACAGAAAGAGGCAGGGACTTCCAGCAGTGATCATGGAATTTAAGGTGCATAATAGCAGACAGGAAGCAGATTTAGAAGCAACCGTGCAGGCAGCACTTTCACAGATTGAAGAAAAAAATTATGATGCGGAACTTTTGGGACGAGGTTTTGAAAAAGAGCAGATCAGACATTATGGGTTTGCATTTAAAGGAAAAGAGGTATTAATAGGATAATCCATACCATTTATGCTAAAAAAAGCACAGATTATGCAATTTTTCTCCATAAAGGAATTCTTATGTTAGGATTAAGACAAGTAAAGCGGAACATAAATGCAGAAAGTTATTCAGAAACTGCAAAGAAGTGTTTCGCAGTTCAGAGAGAAAGGGATTAATATTATGGAGAAAATCAAAAACTTATGGCTTGGATTTGCAGAGAAGCATCCGGGCGCATCAAAATGGATTCGTGAAGGTGGTTTATTTGTTATTGTAAGTAACCTTATCACAGTACTGAAATATTTTATGTTACTGTTTTTACCACTTGCATTTGCAGGGCTTCCAAAAGTTGATTTCGGATTCCCGGGAATCGATATTACTTTATTTGGAGAGACTTTCAAATGGAACATTATCGGCTATGACGCTGCACATGGAGGACTGCCTTACTTCTGTGCATACATGATTGCAATGGTAGTTGGTGAGTGTATCAACTTCCCAATCCAGAGAAGCTTCGTATTTCGCAGTAAAGGTAACATTTGGTATCAGGGAATGTGGTATCTGATTGCATTCTGTATCGTAACCTGTATCGTAAACTCTATCAACTGTATCTGGGTTGCTGTTGCAGGAATGTTTGTACCGGACTGGCTCTACAACATCGGAACAACCGTATTAAATGGTGGTGTATCCATGGTGGTATTCTTCTTTGTTAATAAAATCATTTTCCCGGAAGGGGAAGCAAAAAAAGCGGAAGCTTAAAACAGAATAAATTTGTATTCACTGGGAGATCGGGAGCAAAATCTAAAGACTGTCACGAAAATGGCAGTCTTTTTGTATGAAAAAATTCCTGCAAGTAAATTGAAAAACCTCTTAGATATATGTACAATACAGTTAGATAGTACACAAGATAATATGTAAAAAAGATATGGCGAAATTATTGAGTGAAGAAATCACGATATAATAAAGACTGGTGAGTGAAGCGAGTGTAGATAACGATCATGAAGCTATGCTTCACGATATAATATTGTCAGACATTTTATAAAAATGATAACAGGTGGATAAATTTGTATCAGCATAGTGAGACATTGAAAATCGGAAAAATTTATAAAGGTATCAGAGAGGCAATGGGATTGTCACAAGAAGATGTCAGCGCAGGTTTAATGTCAGCCAAAGCATTGTCGCGTTTTGAAAATGATGAAAATTATCCCAATAGTTATATGATGCAAATTCTCTTTGAACGAGTAGGAAAATCATTAAGGCATTTTATTTTTATGTTGTCTAAGTCTGAATATGAATATCATTTGTGGCGCAGGGACACGGTTGCTCAAATTCTTCGGGGAGATTCTGTACATCATGTTATTTATCAAGGACATAAAGGTAAATATATCGATAAAAAATTACATTGGCAGTTTTGTACTTTTTGGCAAGGTTTTTTGGACAATAATTTAGAACAGATGCAGAATGCAATTGTATGTACAGTGAAAAATTATCCGAATCAATTGACAATGAGAAATTGTCTGAGTATGGAGGAAATTAGCTATATTCTTCTTTATGTAGAGAAAAAGTTAACGGTTCATCCAGACAAATGGCAGGAGGAGTATGCACAGATACGGTTTTTATTGAATTATGTAGAGAGAATGTTTGACAGCGAAGAAATCGTAGAGATATATGGAAGAGCTGTATATGTTTTTGGAACATATATGGATACACCGGATATTAACGAAAAGATTTTATTCTATAAAAAAGCAATCGAACTAAAAAGAAGAAATTTTAAGATAGAGGGATTGGACAGATTGCTGGAAGGGATTATTTTAGAGTTTCAGAAAATTAATCAGCAGGCACCGAAAGATTATGAACAAATGTTGAATATGCTTCGCAAAATAAAAGCAGAGTTTCATATAGATGATTATACATTTTGGCAGATAAAGCCGACTTATGAAGTATATTTGTTAAATGAAGTTTTGAAAATATACAGACAAGAAAAAAATAAGGCAATAAAAGAAATTGCCCAAAAATGTTGTAGTGAAAAAACATATAGAGCATTAGAAAATGGTATGCGGGATGCGAACGATGGAACGCTTGCAGTTCTTTTTGACGAATTGGAGATAAAGTTAGGAATTTATAATGCAGATATTATTACTGACAATTATGCGGATTTGATACTTGTGGATAAAATAAAAATGGTAGGAAAAAGGGCAGTGCAAGGGGAGGAACTGCAACTTCTTGAGCATTTGGTACAAACGCTTGGAGATAAAGCTGAATATGCACAAAATCGGCAATTTGTTGAATGTATGAGGGATATAGCGTTGTATCTGGATGAAAAAATCACAGCAGAACAGTATCAGGAGAGATTAAAATACACACTTTCATATACTATTTCAGAATGTTGCGCTGATAATACAAAACATTTTTTGACGCGGGTGGAGTTGATGTTAATGTATTATACTGCTATTTTAAGTAGAAAATCAGGAAATTCAGAGAAGGGAATGGAGATTGTAAATGAATTGTGGGAACAATTGATACAAAGCACGGTAAGGTTAGAGGATAGAGATCAGGAAGCAGCGGTGTTAATGATATTGCGGAAAAATTTGTCTACAGATATTTTTCGTTATGATGAAGCATTAAAAATAGTTACAGAAGGAATTGAATATTGTTTCAATTCCGGTGATGCAAGTAAATTATATCTGTCTCTTATACACATCTGACGCTGCCGACGAATA
>ENA-OXVM01000568-OXVM01000568.1-human-gut-metagenome-genome-assembly--contig:-NODE-568-length-11677-cov-7.88152_pt1 | contig 11677 bp, 9 predicted proteins | sample MGYA00249574_ERZ652691 | MGnify/ENA primary metagenome ERZ652691 (study PRJEB26925, sample SAMN05826508) | human gut metagenome | biome: ENVO:2100002; feature: ENVO:00000062; material: ENVO:00002003...
AGATGTAGAGAGGTCTCGTGGGCTCGGAGATGTGTATAAGAGACAGTATCAGCAGGGCGAGGAAGCCGGCAAAGAAATCGGTCAACGCCACACCGCCATCGCCGAACTCCAGTCCGAATCCAGATAACAGAAAAACATAATGAATTATGACAAAGAAACCATTTTTTAAAGGATGGTTTCTTTTTTTTAAGTTCATTTAAGGTTCGCCTGATAAGATATGCGCAAAGGAAAGGAGACACTTATGGCAGATCAGATGATATTTAAAAGGTGTGAGATCAAATATATGTTGGATATCACGCAGGCGGAACTGTTAAAAAATCAAATGAAACAGTACATGACCGCAGACGAGCATGGAGTGAGTACAATATGCAGTCTCTACTTTGATACACCGGACTATCTGCTGATCCAAAGATCAATGGAACACCCGGTTTATAAAGAAAAACTGAGATTGAGAAGTTACGGCACGGCAGACAAGGACACGACCGTTTTTGTGGAACTGAAAAAGAAGTATGAGTCTGTTGTATACAAAAGAAGAATTGCAATGACGGAGGACGAGGCAGAACGTTACCTGCTTTTTCATGAAAAAGTAAAAGACACACAGATTACCAGAGAAATCGATTACTGTCTGAAAAATTATAAAAAGCTGGCTCCGGCAGTGATGCTTTCCTATGAGAGAGAAGCTTTTTATGCGAAGGACGATCACGAGTTCCGGATCACGTTTGATCAGAACATTCTCTGGAGAAATTACGACCTTTCTCTTTGTAAAGGAATTTACGGAGAAGCAATTTTAGATAAAAATAAAGTGCTTATGGAAGTGAAAACGGCGGGCGCAATACCGCTCTGGATGGTTCATTTTCTGACAGAAAATCAGATTTACAAAACGTCATTTTCCAAATATGCGACCGCCTACCGCACGATTTATGCGAGAGAGCAGAGAAGAAGCTGTCCACCGGAAAATTTCTTTGTGTTTACCGGAGATGAGGTTGTGCAGCAGGCAATAAAATGTTAAAAAAGAAATGGAGAAATTAATATGTTAAACAATTTATTTACAGGAATTTTTGATACAGCAGGTGCGGCGGTGATTTCCGTGCCGGATTTTTTGCTCTGTATTGTGGTGTCACTGCTGATCGGGGCATTCATCACATGGGTTTACACTTATAAAAACCGCTATACGACAAGCTTTGCAGTGACACTCGCAATGCTTCCGGCAATCGTTTGCATTGTTATCATGATGGTAAACGGAAATGTAGGTGCCGGAGTGGCTGTGGCAGGAGCATTTTCGCTTGTACGTTTCCGTTCTGTGCCGGGAACTGCAAAAGAGATCGGAACCATTTTTCTTGCAATGGCGGCAGGACTGATCGCAGGGATGGGTTATCTTGGGTTTGCAGTACTGTTTTCACTCATTATGGGAGCCGTGATGTTTGTGTTAAATGTGACCGGATTCGGTGTAAAAAAAGCAGAAGTAAGAGAGAAAACACTTCGTATCACAATCCCGGAGGATTTAAATTACGGAGCAGCATTTGATGATCTTTTTGAAAAATATTTATCATCCTGTGAAGTAGTCGCTGTGAAAACCTCCAATATGGGAAGTCTTTACAAACTTACCTATCATGTGACGTTAAAAGACAATGCGGAAGAGAAAACATTTCTCGATGAATTGAGATGCAGAAACGGAAATCTGGAAATCAGTATGATGAGACAGGAGGCAAATGTCAATGAGTTATAGAAGAAAAAAACTGCTGGCATTGTTTTGTGCTACGGCATTATCCATGACGGCAGTGGCAGGCTGTACAGGGACAAAGAGCAGTACTGGCAATGTTGTTTCCTCGGAAACAGAAACAAATGCAGAAGAAACATCAGCACAGAGTGAAGCAGGAACTTTTTCAAGTGCAGATATGTTTACTGAGCGGGATCTGGCAGGAACCTATGAGGAGAGTAGGGCAGTTTATGTCACACTTTCCGATGATGGTATCACAGGGGAAACGGATGGCGTTGTAATCAATGGACAGACGGTGACGATCACGGCAGAAGGGACTTATATTTTTTCCGGAACACTGTCGGAAGGACAGATTGTGGTGGATGCAGATAATGCGAAAGTGCAGATTGTATTTGATAATGTGGACATTACCTGTGCTTCAAGTGCAGCAGTGTATGTAAAAAGCGCAGAGAAAGTATTTGTAACGCTTGCAGAAGGATCGCAGAATACACTTCGCAATACGGATGAGTATGTTGCGATTGACGACAACAACATTGATGCCGTGATTTTTGCAAAATCAGACCTTACGTTAAACGGCACTGGAAGTCTGACGATCGTATCAGCAGAAGGACATGGAATTGTATCCAAAGATGATCTGAAGATCACAGGCGGTACATACGATATCACAGCAGCAGGGCACGCATTATCGGGAAAAGACAGTGTGCGTATCGCAGATGGAACCTTTATTTTAACCGCAGAAAAAGATGGCATTCATGCGGAAAATGCAGATGATGAAGAAAAAGGCTATATTTATATTGCAGACGGTGATTTTACGATCACAAGTGATGGCGATGGCATGGACGCTTCCAATATCGTGCAGATCGAGGATGGAACACTTGACATCACAGCCGGGGGCGGCGCTGCAAACAGTCTGAAAACGCATGAGTCAGATATGCCGGGTGGACCGGGTGGCGGAATGCCACAAAACGGCGAGAGACCGGACGGAGAAAGCATGCCACAGATGGGCGAAAAGCCGGACGGAGAAAATATGCCACAGGATACCACAACTGACGAGAGCGGCACCAGCACAAAAGGAATCAAGGCAGGTGGCGGCATGTACTTAAATGGAGGAACTTACCAGATTGATTCCGCAGATGATTCCATCCACAGCAACGCAAATATTACGATCGCAGATGGAACATACACGCTTGCGACAGGCGATGATGGTGTGCATGCAGATGATGCACTGATAGTAAATGGTGGTACGATCACCGTGACAGAGAGTTATGAAGGTCTGGAAGGCCTGGCGGTGACGATCAACGATGGAACGATTGATATCACTGCAAGTGATGACGGTATCAATACAGCAGGCGAGAAAATGGAATTAAACGGTGGATATATCCACATTCTGGCAGGCGGCGACGGCGTGGATTCCAACGGCGATCTGACGATCAACGGCGGTGAGATCTACATTGACGGTCCGTCTGATAACGGAAACAGTGCGATCGATTACGGCGACCGGTCGTCTGCGTATGTGAACGGCGGAACGCTTGTGGCAATCGGCAGCAGCGGCATGGCAGAGGTGATGAGTGATTCTTCCAAACAGAAGGTTCTTATGGTAAAATTAGGAGAACAAATGGAAGCCGGCAACGTTGTGCTGACAGACAGTGAGGGAAATGTGATCGTAAGTTACACGGCATTAAAAACCTATGACTGTGTGATCATCAGCACCGCAGAGGTGGAGAGCGGAGCAACGTACACGCTCACAACATCGGGAACGACGACAGAAGTGACCGCAGAATAAAAACAGCTGAGGGCAGGAATCGGTATCACTGTGAAATAAACGAAAGGCATGGGATTTTGTATGAGGTTATTGCTTGCAGAAGATGAAGAGGATTTGAGCCGTGCGCTTGTCACGGTGTTAAAACATAACAATTACTCGGTAGACGCTGTGTACGATGGTGCAGAAGCCTTGGACTATCTGGAAAACGGTGACAATTATGACGGTGTGATCTTAGATATCATGATGCCCAAAATGGATGGTATCACCGTATTAAAAACAATCCGCAGACATGGAAATTCCGTTCCGGTCCTGCTGCTCACAGCAAAGGCAGAGATTGATGACCGTGTGGAGGGTTTAGACAGTGGCGCAGACGATTATCTGCCGAAACCATTTTCCATGAAAGAGCTTCTGGCGAGGATCCGGGCAATGACAAGGAGACAGACGGACACGACCGATAATGTGCTGACATTTGGCGATATTGCACTGAACCGTTCTACCTATCAGCTCACAGGACCGGAGAATCCAGAAGGTATCCGTCTTGCTGGCAAGGAATACCAGATGCTTGAAATGCTCATGTCTAATCCAGGACAGGTCATTTGCCCGGATCTTTTTATGGATAAAATCTGGGGCTACGATTCAGAAGCGGAACAAAATGTCGTATGGGTATATATTTCCTATTTGAGAAAAAAATTAACCTCCATTGGAAGTCAGGTGAAGATCAGGGCGGCCAGAGGACTTGGATATTCATTGGAGAAAGACAATGCTTAAAAAATTAAGAAGAAAATTTATTGCAATTGCAATGCTGTCTGTTTCTATCGTGCTGATCGCAATTGTCGGTACGATCAATATTGCAAACTACATCAGTACCAATCAGGCGCTGGATGCAAGACTCTCCCTGATCGCTGACAACGGAGGTACTTTCCCGGATATGACACCCGGAGATTTTGGAAAAAAATTGGAACCTAAGTCAGATCAGCCACCGGCAATGAATGACCTGCAAAAGCATGGAATTTCGCAGGAAAGTCCGTTTGACACCCGGTATTTTACAGTGACGATCGCATCGGACGGTACGGTGGGGTCTGTGGATACCGGAAAAATTGCTTCCATTTCAGCCGGGACAGCGGAGGAATACGCAGCGGAGCTGTGGAAAAAAGGAAAGAAAAAAGGCTTTTTCGCTGATTATAAATATCTTGCAACGGACAGTGACGGCACGACGATGTATGTATTTTTAAACTGCCAGCGGGAAATCTCTACCATCAGAACATATGTTCTTGCGAGCGTGGGAACAGGAGCACTCGGACTTGTTATCGTGTTTGTCATGATCTACTTTTTCTCCGGAAAAGTGTTAAAACCGGTGTCAGAAAGCTATGAGAAACAGAAACGCTTTATCACGGACGCAAGCCATGAGATCAAAACGCCACTCACGATCATCGATGCCAACACCGAAGTCATAGAGATGATGGAGGGGGAAAACGAGTGGACGCAGAGTACGAGAAAACAGATCGCAAGACTGACTTCCCTCACGGAAAAACTGGTGTTTCTCTCCCGCATGGATGAGGAAGGGACAAAGCTGGAAAAAGTGTCATTTTCACTTTCGGATGCAGTGCTTGATACCGCAGAGGGATTTCGCTCTGTCGCAAAAACAAAAGGAAAACAATTTGAGATCAATGTGGCAGAGCATGTGGAATATGTCGGCGATGAAAAAAATATCCGTCAGATGATCTCCCTGCTTTTGGACAATGCAATGAAATATTCCTCAGAGCAGGGCATCATCCGCATCGCACTAAAAACTTCCGGAAAAAACAAAATCATCACTGTGTGGAATACCACAGACCAGATCGAAAAAGGAAAGCTGGACATGCTTTTCGAACGTTTTTACCGTATGGACGCTTCCCACAATTCCAAGACCGGGGGCTTTGGAATCGGACTTTCCGTCGTGTATGCAATCGTGAAAGCACACAAGGGCAAAATCTCAGCCAAAAGCGAGGACGGAAAATCAATCTTATTTACCGTGGCATTGTAGCGTCTGGCTTCCCCCTCTCTCCCGGCTTTTGTCAAAGTGTAAAGCTATGGAATAGATAAAAGGGTTCCTTATAAAACTTGCTCGAATTGCGGCTTTATCAGTGTTCACATTTTGACTTTTTTGATTGTTTATATTCATTCAGAAATGGACAGTCCACGCAATGTGTTCGTCTGCGGCCACACTTCCTTCTTATCTGTATCGTGCGCAAGTTACATGCCGGAAAATCAGCAGATGAGCAGGTCAAAAATCACTCGGGCTTTCTTTGATTTTTGACCTGCAATAAAAGATGCTGATTCCGGCATTTACTTGCGCTAGATACAGATAAAGGAAGTGTGTCCCAGACGGACACATTGCGTGGACTGTCCATTGATGAATGTACATAAACTTAAAGTCAAAATGTGAACACTGATAAAGCACTCAATTATCACAAAAGTTTTATAAGGAACCCTTTTAACCATTCCATAGTTTTACACTTTGGCAAAAGCCGGGAGAGAGGGGGAAGCCAGATGCTACAATTCGTCAAATGAAATCTGATTTTTCGTCAGAAAGCGTTTGAGGAGGGTGTCCCACTCGTGCTCAAGAGTTTTGTCGGTCGAGAAGATCCGGTAGGAGATACCCGTGGTCACGGTCAGTTCTCCATTCTGGAAGCGGATATTTAAGAACACGGCGGAAATATCATTTTCCGTGAAAGAACTTCCGGTCTGGGAGAGGGTGCGTTTGAGATTTCCCGGCGATAACAGGAGGGAAAACTTGAAATAGGAAGGAGTTTTCTTTCCTTTGATCAGGTTGAAGCAGGAACTGCGCAAAAGACCATACGGAACAAAGGAAAGCCCGGTGAGATTCTGTTCTTCGAGTTCTTCTAAGGTGTAGAAGTCTTTTTGCAGCGTGCCGTCGATATGGCAGGATACATTCGTTGTGATGACAGCCTCCTGAATGAGAAAGTGGTCAAACACATCCTGGCACAGTAATTTATTCATAAAGTCCTTGACTTCGACAATTTTTAAAGCGATCATAAAATCCTCCCAAAAGAAAATGGTATCAACATAAATTTATCATTGGTTTGTTTTCTTGTAAATAACTGAAATGACAAATTAGAGAAAATATGCTAGAATACAGAGGATTTGCGAATGCAAAATACAGAATGATTATACAGATTTGCAGCCGCAGATAAAAAGTCTATGGTTTGATGGAAAGGTTGGTAACAGATATGACAGAAACAGAAATTTTATTTGATTTACTGGAAAAAGGAATCTCACCGGCGCACGCAGTGAGCGCATGCGAAAAAAGACTGACGGATGCCGGTTTTGAAGTGGTTGATTACGGTACGGCATGGAACTTAAAAGCGGGCGGAAAATATGTGGTAAATCATCATGAAACGACATTGTTTGCATTCACATTACCGCAGAATTGGAGTGACAGAGAGCCTGCGATCCGCATTGCAGCAGCACATACAGATTTCCCATGCTTAAGGATCAAACCGTCCTGCGATATTCAGACAAACGGATACGCTCAGGTGAATGTGGAAGTTTACGGCGGCGCAATCTTAAATACATGGCTGGACCGTCCGCTTGGGGTAGCCGGAAGAGTTGCAGTGCGCAGTGGGGATGTGTTTACACCGAAAGTGGTCACGTTCCAGTCTGAAAAAAATCTTATGACCATCCCGAATCTTGCGATCCACATGAACCGTGAGGTGAACAAGGGCGTGGAATTAAATAAGCAGACGGAACTGCTCCCAATCTGCGGACTTTCCGATGATGCAGACTATTTTCTTGATTTTCTTGCAAAAGAGCTTGCTGTGAAAAAAGAGGATATTCTGGATTTTGAGCTGACCATTTATAATAAAGAAAAGCCGGAGTTTGTGGGATTAAACGATGAGTTTATCTCTGCATCCAGACTCGATAACTTAAATTCCTGTTCTGCACTGGTGTCTGCGATCATCGACAGCGACAGGGCGGACGGCATGAATCTCATTGCACTGTTCGATCACGAGGAGATCGGAAGCCGTTCCAAACAGGGTGCCGGTTCCATTCTGCTCCATGATATGCTGGTGCGCATTCTGACTGAGTGCGGACTAGAAAAAGAAGTGTGGAACAGACTGTACAACAGCACGATTTTATCTGTGGATGTGGCACATGGACTTCATCCAAACTATGCCGGAAAGATGGATCTGACCAACAAGCCGGTGCTTGGAAAGGGATTCTGTATCAAGGAAGCATGCTCGCAGTCCTATGCGACAGACTGTGGAGCGGTCGCAGTGATCCAGCAGATCTGTGAGAAGAATCAGATCCCATATCAGAAATTTGTGAACCGTTCGGATCTTGCAGGAGGCGGCACATTAGGTTCGATCGCATCTGCATTGCTTCCGGTAAAAACCGTGGATATCGGAATCCCATTGCTTGCGATGCATTCCGCAAGAGAGCTTATGGCAGCAGCAGACCAGCAGGCATTGAAGGATCTGGTGAGCGCTTATTTTGGCTGAACTGCAAAAAAGATGCATACAGCGTGAAGTATGAATTTGACAGGAGAATCAGGTGAGAAAAAAATTTTTTTCCTATGTGGCAGGGAGTGCGGCGTGTGCAGCACTCATTCTGCTTTCGGGGTGTCAGCAGACAACCAATCAATTATCCGATATTACCCGCTATGTGGAAGAGAAAATTGCAGAAGGAAAAGGCACGGAAGTAAAAAGTAAAGAACAGGAAACGGACACTGAGCAGGCAGCAGTTTGCGGGGAAACAGAGAAGCAGGCAGAGCCATCCGTTGAAAAGCAGTCTGTGGACTGTTATGTATATCAGACGCTTCCGGAGGAAGTACGCACTGTGTACGACGAGGTTTATGATGCGATTCTCTATGAAAAAGAAGATGTGGCGCTGAGCACGTTAGACAACGAAGTCCTGCATCAGGCGTATGTTTCGGTGATGGCGGACCACGGCGGACTGTTCTGGGTATCGGGCTACACTTACACGCAGTATACCAGAGGGGAAAAGCTGGTAGATCTCCATTTTACACCAAAGTTTACCATGACGGATGCCGAGCGGATGGACATGCAGGCACAGATCGATGAGACAGTCAGTCAGATTTTGGCAGGAATCGATGCGCAAGCGCCGGATTATGACAAAGCAAAATATGTGTTTGATTATCTGGCTTCGAATGTTGCGTATAGCACAGGTGCGCCGGACAATCAGAACATCATCAGTGTGTTTGTCAATGGGGAAACGGTTTGTCAGGGATACGCTGCAGCAACGCAGTATCTTTTGGAAAAACTGGACATTCCCTGTGCAGTGGTGGCCGGAACGGCAGACGGACAGTCTCATGCATGGAATCTGGTAAAGCTGGATGGAGAGTATTACTATATTGATACGACCTGGGGAAATGCCACCTACAGCGGTGACGGAATGGGGCTGGATTCCTTTATCAATTATAATTATTTTGCAGTTACGACCGGGGAATTACAGAAAACGCACCAGCCGAATGACGATATTATCGTTCCGGTGTGTCAGGCGGTAAAAGACAATTATTATGTCCATGAAAATCTTTATTTTGACACATGGGATGCAGACAGCATCGGAAATGTATATCGGGCTGCCTATGAGCGGGGAGATGGTTTCTGCTCTGTCAGGTTTGCAGACAGGGAGCTGTACGAACAGGCATTCACCTACTTTATCACGGATCAGAAGATCGTGCATTACTGCAAAGGACTGACATCTTTATATTATCTGGAAGATTCCGACCAAAACGTGCTGACTATAAAATTTTAATAAAAATCATAATATCCTCTATACAAAGTAAAGTTTTTGTGTTAATGTTACGTAGTAATCAATACTACATGTAATAGAAAAAAGAAACTTTTGATATAATAATGAATATCACAAGGAGGCAAAATCCTGCACAGCTTGCTGGGCATTGCTCCATGTAAGGACAGTCGCATTTTGCTTCGCAAAACAAGGAGGATACTATGTATAAGATTGTAATCGACAGTTGTGGGGAATTACCGGAAGAATTAAAACAGGACGGACATTATGAGACCGTTTCATTAGAGTTGGAAGTGGACGGATGCCGTATCAAAGATGACAGCACTTTTAATCAGTTAGACTTTTTGAGAAGAGTGAAAGAGAGTCTGAAAGGACCAAAGTCCTCCTGCCCGTCACCGGAGCAGTATATGGATGCTTATGAGGGCGAAGCAGACCATGTTTATGTCGTGACCCTGTCCGGTGGTTTAAGCGGCTCTTATAACAGTGCAGTGCTCGGAAAGAATCTTTATGAGGAAGAGCACACAGACGCAAAGAAAATTTATGTGTTCAATTCAAAATCAGCGTCCATCGGTGAGACAATCATCGGCATGAAGATTCAGGAATTTGAGGAAGCCGGATGCAGTTTCGACGAGGTTGTGGAGAAGGTGGAAGAGTACATCCAGTCCATGAACACCTATTTTGTATTGGAGACGTTAGAGACATTGAGAAAGAATGGCAGACTTTCCAATCTGAAAGCATTTATTGCCAATTCATTAAATATCAAGCCTGTTATGGGCTCAACAAAGGAGGGCTTAATCTGCCAGTTAGATCAGGCGCGCGGTATGAACAAAGCACTTGAGCGTATGGTGAAGGATATGATCTCAAAGACAAAAGACTGTGAGAACCGTGTTCTCGCAATCGCACACTGCAACTGCCCGGAGCGTGCAAAAGCAGTGAAAGAAAAAATCGAGAAGATTGCGAAGTTCAAAAAGATCATCATCATCAACACCGCAGGTGTCAGCAGCATGTATGCCAACGACGGCGGTGTGATCATGGCAGTATAGTCAGATGCAGACATTAACTTACGAAGAAACAGTAACAGCGATTGAAAATAAAAGAAGATTTGGAAACTTAAAGGGTGTCGAGATCTCAAAGATAATGTTAGAGAAGTTAGGACACCCGGAGAAAGATTTACGCATCATACACATAGCAGGGACGAACGGCAAAGGCTCCGTCTCTGCTTTTTTGCGCTCTGTTTTTGAATGTGCAGGATTGAAAACCGGGATGTTTACTTCTCCACATCTGGTGGATTTCAGGGAGCGCATCCAGGTGCAGGGAGATATGATCTCAAAAGCGGATACCACGCGCCTTGGAAACAGGCTTCTCTCTATGGATTTTGGCGTTTATCCGACGATGTTTGATTACTGTCTTGCAATGGCATTGCTTTATTTTAAGGAACAAAAGTGTGATGTTGTGATTTTGGAGACAGGACTTGGCGGAACGTATGATTCCACGAATGCCTGCGGAGTGCCGGATGTGACCGTCATTGCAAAAATCGGTTTTGACCATATGGCGATCCTTGGTGACACACTCGCCAAAATTGCAGCAGAGAAAGCAGGAATTATCAAGCACGGCACAGCGCTTGTGTTAGAGAGCCAGGAAAAAGAAGCAATGGACGTGTTAAACAAATCCGCAGAGCGTGCAGATATCAAAACTACAAAAGTCGTAAACTTGGATGAGATCAGGATCCTGCCACAAAAGGACGGAAAACAGTGTTTTTCATACGCTGGATACGATGCAGTCACAATGAAAATGCTCGGTGTGCACCAGTATGAAAATGCCGTGGCGGCAATGCTTGCAGCAGAATTATTTTTTGAAAAATATTTTGCAGGAAAAAAGAATGTGCCGGAACTGAAAGTTTTGCAGCATGCGATCCGGGAAGGAATCGACCGGACGCAGTGGATGGGACGCATGGAACTTGTGAGCAATGATCCGTTTTTCCTGATGGACGGTGCGCATAACAGTAACGGTGTGGAGGCGCTGAAAAAAAGTCTGGAGACAATGTATCCGGATGAAAAATTCCATTTTATCATGGGTGTCATGGCGGATAAAGATTATGGGGAGATGATCCGGGAACTTCTTCCGCTGGCACTGGATTTTAAGACAGTGACTGTGGAGAGTGAGAGGGCATTGCAGGGAGAGGCGCTCGCAGACTGCATCCGGGCAAAAGGAATCCCGGCGGAGGCGTATCGGAACCTTGCGGATGTGCTGCCGGATTTCTCAAAATCATCCGCAGAAAAGACAGTGGCATTCGGCTCACTGTATTTTATCGGGGAGATCGAAGCATTTTTGTGGGGAAAACAGTAACATGGTTTCCGGAAAATCTGGGAAAAGCAGCGTCCGTGCCCAATCATTACAGAAAAGTTACAAAATAGCTGTCTCTTATA
>ENA-OXVM01000572-OXVM01000572.1-human-gut-metagenome-genome-assembly--contig:-NODE-572-length-11599-cov-7.81861_pt1 | contig 11599 bp, 9 predicted proteins | sample MGYA00249574_ERZ652691 | MGnify/ENA primary metagenome ERZ652691 (study PRJEB26925, sample SAMN05826508) | human gut metagenome | biome: ENVO:2100002; feature: ENVO:00000062; material: ENVO:00002003...
GTAAACCAAAGGCTTTATCCGGTGGACAGAGACAGCGTGTTGCTATGGGACGTGCTATCGTTCGTAATCCTAAGGTATTCCTTATGGACGAACCTCTTTCCAACCTGGATGCAAAATTACGTGTTCAGATGCGTTCTGAGATCGCTTCCTTACATAACAGATTAAAAGCTACTATCATCTATGTAACACATGATCAGACAGAAGCTATGACATTAGGAACCAGAATCGTTGTATTAAAAGATGGTGTTATCATGCAGGTTGATTCTCCACAGAAATTATACAATGAGCCTAACAACTTATTCGTAGCTGGATTCATCGGATCTCCACAGATGAACTTCATCGACGCTGTATGTAAAGTAGAAGGCGAGAGAGTAACTCTTAACTTCGAGAAGACATCTGTTGTCCTTCCTCCGGCAAAAGCTAAGAAATTGATCGATGGCGGATACAACGGAAAGACAGTTGTTATGGGTATCAGACCAGAAGATATCGGAGATTCCCAGATTGAGATCGAAGCTCACAAAGATGCAGTATTCGAGACAGACGTAACAGGATACGAGTTATTAGGTTCTGAAGTATTGTTATACTTCAATGTAGCAGGAACAGCCATGACAGCAAAAGTTGATTCCAGAACAACAGCTCGTATGGGTGATCATATCACATTAGCAATCGATCCAGAGAAGATTCACTGCTTCGACAAAGAAACAGAATTGACAATTACCAACTAATTCGGTAAAATTATATAAACTCAGTAGAACCGGGTGCAGCATTTGTACCCGGTTTTTCTTTGCAGACAATCATAAATCTGACTGTCGCAGTATCAGTGCGTCCAATGGAAAAATAATGATTGCAAAACAAACATGTGTTCTATATAATAAATAACGAAAGGAATGGAGCGTATGATATCAAACCATAAGATACAGACTGCTTTAGACGAGATCAAGGAGATTTCCAAGATTGATCTGGCATTATATTCAGAGAAAGGCAAACAGGTTGCGGCTACTTTTGAACCGGAAGGCGATATGGAAGAGGCGGTAACTTCATTTGCAGCATCAATGGCAGAGAGCCAGATGCTGTCCGGTTGTCATTTCTTTAAAATAATGGTAGAGGGTGAAGTGGAATATATTCTTTTGACAAAGTCATCCGCAGAAGATGCTTATATGGTAGGACGGTTGGCAGTTTGCCAGATAAGGAATCTTGCAGCCGCTTATATGGAGCAGTTTGACCGTAATAATTTTATGCAGAATATCCTGCTTGGAAATATGCTCGTGGTGGACATGTACAATAAGGCCCAGAAGCTGCATATTGAACAGGCAGAACGTGTTGTTTTCGTGATTGAGATTGACGGCAAGAAAGATGCAACCGCGATGGAGACAGTCAAGAATCTGTTCGTGACCAAGACCAGAGACTATGTGACAGAAGTGGACGAGCAGAGCATTGTCCTGATCAAAGATACCAGAGACATGAAAGAAGATGAAGAACTGCAGACATTGGCAAGTATGATCGTGGATAATATGCACACTGAGGCGATGGTGAAAGTGCGCGTGGGCTATGGAAACCGTGTGCATAATCTGCAAGATATTGCCAAATCCTATCAGGAAGCCAAGATGGCGTTAGAAGTCGGAAGAATTTTTTATGCAGAGCGTGAGACGATTGCATACAGCCTGCTTGGAATTGGGCGTCTGATCTATCAGCTTCCGATGAGCTTATGCGAGATGTTTATTCATGAAGTGTTCGGGGATGAAGTGCCGGATATATTTAATGAAGAGATTAATACAACCATCCAGAAGTTTTTTGAAAATAATCTGAATATCTCAGAGACTGCCAGACAGTTATATGTGCACCGGAATACATTAGTATATCGTCTGGAACGTTTAGAGAAGGCAATCGGATTAGATATCCGTAAGTTTGATGATGCAATGACCTTTAAGATTGCGATGATGGTCATTGCACATATGAACCAGCAGAAGGTAGAAGAGTAGGGCAGATTTGAAAGAATATTATGAAATGAATCTGCAAGTTTGTGACAGAGCGCAGGAAAATGAATGAAGTGAGGTAAGAAATGGCAGGTTATGATGAGCACAGCATATCGGTTTTAGAAGGGTTAGAGGCTGTTCGGAAAAGACCGGGAATGTATATCGGAAGTGTTTCCAGAAAGGGATTGAACCACCTGATCTATGAGATCGTAGACAACTCTGTGGATGAGCATCTGGCAGGGGCATGTGATACGATCCATGTCACATTGGAGAAGAATGGTTCCTGTACGGTAGAAGATAATGGACGAGGCGTTCCGGTCGGAATGCACGCCAAAGGTGTTTCGGCAGCACGTCTCGTATACACAACCTTACACGCCGGCGGTAAGTTTGATGATTCCGCATATAAGACGAGTGGAGGGCTTCACGGAGTAGGTTCTTCCGTTGTCAATGCATTGTCTGTTTATATGGATGTGGAGATCAGCAGAGAGGGGTATATTCATCACGACCGCTATGAGAGAGGCGTTCCGGTTGTGGAATTGGAGAATGGATTGCTTCCTAAGATTGGCAAGACAAAAAAGACCGGAACCAAAGTAAACTTTCTTCCAGATCCGGAAATTTTTGAAAAGACGAGATTCAAAGAGGATGAGATCAAAAGCCGTATGCATGAGACGGCATATCTGAATCCGAAACTTACGATCATTTATGAGGACCGCCGTGGCGAGGAAGTCGAACATATCGTATATCATGAGGAAGATGGAATCCGTGGTTTTGTAAAGGATTTGAATAAAAATACGGAAGTGCTTCATGATGTCGTCTACTTTAAAGGGGAATCTGAAGGCATTACCGTGGAAGCTGCATTCCAGTACACGAATGAATTTCATGAGAATATCCTGGGATTCTGTAATAATATTTTTAATGCCGAGGGTGGTACACATATCACGGGATTTAAAACCGTATTTACAACCGTCATTAATTCTTATGCGAGAGAACTTGGTATTTTAAAAGAAAAAGATGTGAACTTCACCGGAGCGGATGTCCGAAACGGAATGACGGCAGTTGTTTCCATCAAACATCCTGATCCGAGATTTGAGGGACAGACAAAGACGAAATTAGATAATCAGGATGCGGCGAAAGCCACTGCAAAAGTGACCGGCGACGAGATTCAGTTATTTTTTGATAAAAACTTAGAGACATTGAAAACGGTCATCTCCTGCGCGGAAAAAGCGGCAAAGATCCGTAAGACCGAGGAGCGCGCCAAGACCAATCTGCTCACCAAGCAGAAGTTTTCGTTTGATTCCAATGGAAAGCTTGCAAATTGTGAGAGCAGGGACGCTTCCATCTGTGAAATCTTCATCGTCGAGGGAGATTCCGCCGGAGGTTCCGCAAAGACAGCGAGAGACAGAAATTATCAGGCAATCCTGCCAATCAGGGGTAAAATCTTAAATGTGGAAAAAGCAAGTATTGACAAGGTGTTAGCCAATGCAGAGATCAAGACCATGATCAATGCGTTTGGATGTGGTTTTTCCGAGGGATATGGAAACGATTTTGATATCACAAAACTTCGTTATGACAAGATCATCATCATGGCGGATGCCGATGTGGACGGAGCACATATCTCAACACTGCTTCTGACATTGTTTTACCGTTTTATGCCGGAACTTATCTATGAAGGACATGTCTATGTGGCAATGCCGCCGCTTTACAAAGTCATTCCGGGCAAGGGCGAGGAAGAGTATCTTTACGATGATGCGGCTCTGGAAAAATACAGAAAAGCACATAAGGGAAGTAACTTTACCTTACAGCGTTACAAAGGTCTTGGTGAGATGGATGCCGAGCAGTTGTGGGAGACTACATTGAATCCGGCTACCAGAATGTTAAAGCGGATTGAAATCGAGGACGGCCGCATGGCTTCTGATATCACAGAGCTTCTGATGGGAAATGATGTTCCACCGAGAAAGACATTTATTTATGAACATGCGCATGACGCAGAACTCGACGTATAGTGCAGACGGTAAAAATGGCAGTAGATCATTGAAAAATCATAAAGCAGATGACAAACATTTTGCAATGATCGGTAGAATAACAGATAGAGAGGATATATGATGCAGCAGGAAGAACAGATAATCCGTACCGAGTATTCGGAACTGATGCAGAAATCTTATATAGATTATGCGATGAGTGTTATTATCGCAAGAGCTTTGCCGGATGTCCGCGATGGCTTAAAACCGGTGCAGCGAAGAACTTTATATGATATGTACGAACTGGGAATCCGGTATGACAAGCCGTACCGTAAATGTGCGCGTATTGTCGGCGATACCATGGGTAAATATCATCCACATGGCGACAGTTCTATTTATGACGCACTTGTTGTCATGGCACAGGAATTTAAGAAAGGGTTGCCGCTTGTAGATGGACATGGTAACTTTGGTTCCATCGAGGGCGATGGCGCGGCTGCGATGCGTTACACGGAGGCGCGGCTGCAGAAAATCACACAGGAGGCATTTTTATCGGATCTGGATAAGGATGTCGTGGATTTTGTGCCAAACTTTGATGAGACAGAGAAAGAGCCGGAAGTTTTGCCGGTCAAGATCCCGAATCTCTTGGTGAACGGTTCCGATGGTATTGCGGTCGGTATGGTGACAAGCACACCACCGCACAATCTGGGTGAAGTGATCGACGGTGTGATCGCATACATTAAGAATCCGGATATCAATACCGAGCAGATGATGGAATATATTCCGGGGCCTGATTTCCCGACAGGAGGAATTATTGCCAATAAGGACGATCTGATCCAGATCTATTCCACCGGTATGGGTAAGATCAAAATCCGTGGAAAAGTGGAAGTGGAGCAGGTCAAAGGTGGAAAAGAGCGCATTGTTATCACTGAGATCCCATATACGATGATCGGTGCGAACATCGGAAAATTTTTGAATGATGTATACAGTCTCGTGGAGACCAAGAAAACAAATGATATCGTGGATATCACAAACCAGTCCTCCAAAGAGGGAATCCGTATTGTGTTAGAGCTTCGAAAAGGAGCCGATACGCAGAATCTCATCAATCTGCTGTATAAAAAGACAAAGTTAGAGGACACATTTGGTGTGAATATGCTGGCAGTTGCGGAGGGACGGCCTGAGACGCTGGGACTTGTGCCAATCATCCGTCATCATGTGAAGTTCCAGTATGAGCTTGCCACAAGAAAATATCAAACATTACTGAAAAAAGAATTAGACAAAAAAGAAATACAGGAAGGATTGATCAAGGCGTGTGATGTCATTGACCTTATTATTGAAATCCTTCGCGGAAGTAAGAATGTAAAAGATGCAAGAGCATGTCTGACCGATGGTGTGACGGACAATATCACCTTTAAATCGGCACAGTCAGAAAAAATGGCATCAGAGCTCCGTTTTACAGAGCGTCAGACCACGGCAATCCTGGAGATGCGTTTACAGAAGCTGATCGGTTTAGAAATCGAGGCATTGATGAAAGACCATGAGGATACGTTAAAGCATATCGCCGAGTATGAGGACATTTTGGAAAACCGTGCCACCATGGCGAAAGTGCTGATCAAAGAACTTCAGTCTTATAAGAAACAGTATGCGGTTCCGAGAAAAACTCTGATCGACAATCTTGAGGAAGCGGTTGTGGAAGAGAAGAAGATTGAGGAGATGGATGTGGTGTTCCTCATGGATCGCTTTGGCTATGCAAAAACGGTGGATGTCAGTGTCTATGAGAGAAATAAAGAGGCAGCGGATACGGAAAACCGTTACATCTTAACCTGTAAGAACACGGATAAAATCTGTATTTTTACAAACAAAGGACAGATGCATCTGTTGAAAGTGCTTGATCTTCCATATGGAAAGTTCCGAGATAAGGGAATTCCAATCGACAATCTAAGTAACTACAATAGTAGTGAGGAAAACTTTATATACATTATCAACCTCGGTGCGATCATTCACTCCAGATTATTATTTGGAACCAAAACAGCCATGCTTAAGATGGTTGACGGAAGTGAATTTGACGTGGCAAAGAGAACGACAGCCTCAACGAAGTTAAATGAGGATGATGAACTTCTGATCGTGCACGCAATGACAGGTGAGGAGACGGTTGTCATGCAGTCTGAGAAAGAAATGTTTTTGCGTATTGAGGCTTCCACAATCCCGGAAAAGAAAAAGGGAGCAGTCGGCGTGCGTGGCATGAAACTGAATGCAGGAGATGCATTGAGTAACATTTATGTGTTAGACGGCGAGAGCGAGCAGACCGTTGAAGTAAAGGGAAAAGAGGTTGTCTTAAACAGACTTCGTGTTGGAAATCGTGACACCAAGGGAACGAAGCGTTAAATAAAACCAAAAGAAGTAAGGTGGGAAAATGAATTACGGGCAGGCAAGAGCGTATGCCGTAAATGTCAGCAGATCGGGAAGCATATTAGGACTTGATAGTATTGAAAATTTAATGCACGAGCTTGGGGATATACAGGAGCAGCTTAAGATCATCCACATTGCGGGAACGAATGGAAAAGGTTCTACCGGGGCTTATTTAGAGCGGGTACTCATAGAAGCCGGATACCGGGTAGGCAGATATAGTTCCCCGGCGGTGTTTGATCCGATGGAAGTGTGGCGGATCAATCTTCAGTCCATGAGCCACGAGGAGTATGCGGATATCATGGAACAGGTGAAGTGTGCCTGTGACCGCATGGTGGAAAAAGGTATGGAACATCCGACGATTTTTGAAGTGGAAACAGCGATGGCATTTTTGTATTTTTATCAGAAAAAATGTGATTATGTACTGTTGGAAGTTGGAATGGGCGGCAGAACAGATGCAACGAATCTGATCAAAAAGCCAGTGTGCTCCGTTATTACATCAGTCAGTATGGATCATATGCAATTTCTTGGAAATACACTGACCGAGATTGCACAGGCAAAAGCCGGCATTATCAAAAAAGATTGTCCGGTCGTGACCATCCTGCAAAAAGCAGAGGCAATGGTGGCGATAGAAGCAGAGGCGGAAAAACAGCACGCAAGGCTTTATACCGCCGATGTTTCCAAGGTAACGGTGGAAACCGAAACGTTAAAAGAAATCAGATTCGATCATCCGGGACTTGGAACGGTGACAACCCGGCTTACAGGGACATATCAGGTGGAAAACTGCTGTCTGGCGGTCACAGTGTTAAAGGAGATCCTTGGAATTGCAGACCGGATCATTATAGACGGGATCAAAAATACCGTGTGGCCGGGCAGGTTTGAGGTCATAGGAGAACAGCCGCTGTTTATCATAGACGGTGCGCACAATGAGGATGCGGCACTTCAATTAAGTGCGTCTGTGGAAAAATATTTTACAAACATTCCAATAACTTATATAATAGGCGTACTTGCAGATAAGGAACACAAAAAAGTGCTGGAGGCAATGCTGCCTTATGCGGGAGCCGCCTTTACAGTGACGCCGGATAATCCGAGGGCGATGAGAGCGGAAGAACTTGCGTCCGAGGCAGAAGCAATCGTGGCTCGTCTGTGGAAAGAGAGAGCCGGAAAGCCGGAAAAAGTACAGGGCACAGAAAATAGTCCACAGGGAGCAGGAGGTATGGAACCGCATCCGAAGGTCAGTGCATGCAGTTCCATGAAGGAAGCAGTGCAACTGGCACTGGAACACACGAAAAAAGACGGCGTGATCCTTGCATTTGGCTCCTTATCTTATCTCAAAGAGATCAGGCAGATCATGCAGTCGGATTGATCGATAAAAGCGTACATAGGAATGCAGTATCGTACGTGGACCATATCATTTCAGTATCGGTAAAGAAGGAAAAAAGATGGATAAAAAGAAAATACAAGAAGGCGTAAAATTAATATTGGAAGGAATCGGGGAAAACCCGGACAGAGAAGGGCTTCTCGATACCCCTGACCGCATTGCCAGAATGTATGAAGAGATATTTGGTGGACTGACGCAGACCGCTGAAGAACCGCTGTCAAAGACATTTCATGTGAAAGACAATGCGATGGTTCTCGAAAAAGATATTACATTTTACTCGACCTGTGAGCATCATTTTATGCCTTTTTACGGAAAAGCGCATATTGCGTATATCCCGGATGGAAAAGTCGTAGGTCTCAGCAAACTGGCAAGAACCGTGGAAGTGTATGCAAAGCGTCCGCAGATCCAGGAACAGTTGACGGCACAGATCGCAGATGCATTAATGGAATATTTAAAGCCACAGGGCGCAATGGTCATGCTGGAAGCAGAGCATATGTGCATGACGATGCGTGGTGTGAAAAAGCCGGGAAGCAAGACGGTAACATTTGTGACGCGCGGTGTTTTTGAACAGGATGAGAGGCTTCAAAGACAGTTTTTTGATCTGGTAAGAGCGTAAGATAAAGTCAGGAAAGGTTAGAAAAATGAGAATAGGCAGCAGGGATTTTGCAACAACAGGACATACTTATATTATGGGAATTTTAAATGTGACACCGGACTCTTTTTCCGATGGTGGAAAGTTCAATCAGATTGATGCGGCATTAAAGCACGTGGAAGAGATGATAGGAGACGGCGCAGATGTGATCGACATCGGCGGGGAATCCACAAGACCGGGATATATAAAGATTTCCGATGAGGAGGAGACAGGCAGGGTGGTTCCGGTCATTGAGGCGGTAAAAAAAGAGTTTGGGATTCCAATCTCTGTGGATACTTATAAAAGCGGCGTCGCAGAGGCGGCGGCACAGGCAGGAGCCGATCTGATCAACGATATCTGGGGACTGAAATATGACCCGCACATGGCAGAGGTCATTGCAAAATCAGGGCTGGCATGTTGTCTCATGCACAACCGGGACAATGCAGAATACCGGAATTTTATGGAGGATATGAAACAGAATCTGCGGGAAACGATCGCGCTTGCCAAAGCGGCAGGAATTGCGGACGACAAGATCATCTTAGACCCGGGTGTTGGATTCGCAAAAAGTTATGAGAATAATCTGGAAGCAATCCGCCGCCTGAAAGAGTTCAATGAATTAAAATATCCGGTGTTGCTTGGCACTTCAAGGAAGTCTGTGATCGGATTGACACTTGACCTTCCGGCAGCAGAGCGTGTGGAGGGAACGATTGTCACAACGGTCATGGCGGTGGAAGCAGGCTGTATGTTTGTCCGTGTGCATGATGTAAAAGAAAATCACCGGGCAATCCAGATGGCAGAGGCGATCCTGGACAGAAAATAAGCAATTGCCAAACACCTGTTTTTTCAGGAGTTTTACAGGCTTTAGATAACAGGAAGATAGAAGTGCTGAAAGGAAGTATCGGGATGACAGGAGATTTTATTAAAATAACGAATTTAAAAGTATTTGCACATCATGGGGTTTTTCCGGAGGAAACAAGGGATGGACAGGACTTTTACGTGAATGCAAAACTTTTTTTGGACTGCAGAAAAGCGGGAAAGACAGACAATCTGTCGGATTCTTTGAATTATGGCGAAGTCAGCCATTTTATCACAGATTTTCTACAGGATCATACATACAAATTAATTGAGAGCGTCGCAGAGCAGTTAGCGGAAGCGATGCTTCTTTCTATGCCGGTGTTAAAAGGAGTAGAGATTGAGTTATGTAAACCACATGCTCCAATCGGGCTTCCATTTGAAAATGTGTCGGTGACGATGAAACGGCAGTGGCATGAGGTGTATCTTGCGGTCGGTTCCAATCTTGGGGACAAGAATGCCTATATTGGGAATGGAATCGACGAACTGCGCAGGATCAAAGAGATCAAAGAGGTAAGAGTGTCAGAACTTCTGGTGACAAAGCCTTACGGCGGAGTGGAGCAGGACGATTTTGTTAATGGGGCGATCGCATTAAAGACGCTGTTATCACCACAGGAGCTGTTGGAGAAACTGCATGAGATCGAGCAGCACGCTAACAGGGAGCGTATCATTCACTGGGGACCTAGAACATTGGATCTTGACATTATTTTTTATGATAAGCTTGTGTACGAGGATGAGAATCTTATCATACCGCATATTGATATGCAGAATCGTGACTTTGTGTTAAAACCGCTGGCAGAACTTTGCCCGAATTACCGCCATCCGGTTTTTGGAAAAACAGTGTCGCAGTTACTTGGAGAACTGAAAGAGAGGTAATATGATAAAAGCAGTCTTATTTGATCTGGATGGTACGATCATTAACTCAGAAGAGGGAATTACAAAGTGTGTACAATATGCATTAAGCAGTTTTGGAATTGAGGAACCGGACCGGAAAAAGCTGTTGTGTTTTATCGGACCGCCGCTTGATCCTGTTTTCCGTGAAAAATACGGCTTTGATGCGGACAAGGCATGGCAGGCGGTATTAAAATACCGGGAGAGGTTTGATAAGACCGGAATTTTCGAGTGTGAATTATATGAGGGTGTCGCAGATACAATCCGCAAGTTAAAAGAAGCAGGCTGCGTCATCGCACTTGCTTCCTCCAAGCCGGAGACAGCGTGCAGACGTATTCTGGAACATTTTTCCCTGACACCGTATTTTGATGAGATCGTCGGTTCCACTTTAGATGGAAGCATCAGCACCAAACAGCAGGTACTAGAGGAGCTTGGCAGACGGATGGAGCATATGCAGATCACAAAAGACCAGATGTGCCTGATCGGAGACACTGAGTATGACGTGATTGGAGCGGATCAGTTTGGAATCCGCTGTGTCGGCGTATCCTATGGATTTGGAAAAAGAGAACTGTTAGAGCGTGCAGGGGCATACTGTGTCTGCGACAACATGGCAGAGGTTGTGGAAGCACTGCAGCAGATGCGATAGAAAGGAAGATATCATGAAAACGACAGGCGGTTTTAAACTCTGGCAGATCATTTATCCGATTGGTATTTATTATGTTGTGTCGAGCCTTATGTACTTCGTGCTGGGACTTTTTCTGGGGGATGGGCAACAGACCTATATGCTGCGCCAGCTTATCTGCTCGGCTGCAACGATCCCGGCGACGATGAGTTTTTATAAGCAGGATAAAATTGCAGAGCAGGTTGTCTATGGAACTGAAAAAGAAAAATTGGATACAAAATGGCTCACAGACGCAGCTTTGGCTGTTGTGGGTGCAGCAACACTTGGCATTGCCGTGAATAACATCATTGCAATGACGCCGTTAGTGCAGATGTCGGAGGGGTTTCAGGAGGCAAACCAGTCCTTTTTTGCGGGAACGGTTGTGTTTGAACTGCTCGGTTCCTGCCTTGTGATTCCAATCGCAGAAGAATTGCTGTTCCGCGGTGTGGTGTACAAGCGTCTGAAGCTTTATTTTGGCGTGACACCGGCATTGATCGGTTCAGCACTTATCTTTGGTATCATGCATGTCAATCTGGTGCAGTTTTTGTATGCGGCGGTGATCGGATTGCTTCTTGCGTTTGTGTTGGAAAAAACAGGGAAGCTTTCCATGGCAGTTTTTGGGCATATTGCGGCAAATCTTGTGGCGGTGCTGCGGACGGAGACAGGATGGCTGGAGTTCAGTTTTTATCCGACGGTAAACGGCATTTTGTTTACGGTTGTGATGGCAGTGGCAGGAATAGCCGTTGTCAGCCTTTTTTACCGGAGAAAATAATTCGTTACATAAAAACGACATTTCATTACATATTCCATAAGAAAAGCTTATGAGCTGGTCGATATAAGATAAAGTAC
>ENA-OXVM01000573-OXVM01000573.1-human-gut-metagenome-genome-assembly--contig:-NODE-573-length-11561-cov-7.81557_pt1 | contig 11561 bp, 9 predicted proteins | sample MGYA00249574_ERZ652691 | MGnify/ENA primary metagenome ERZ652691 (study PRJEB26925, sample SAMN05826508) | human gut metagenome | biome: ENVO:2100002; feature: ENVO:00000062; material: ENVO:00002003...
GCGTCAGATGTGTATAAGAGACAGATCCAGGATCAGCTGGCGCTGTCTGGTGATCCTGCAGCCTTGTTCGCGTAATCGTTCAAGGATCATATCTTTCTGCATTTGTGTCCGCTGATATGCTTCCTGATTTTCATATGCTTTTTCTTCAACTGCGTTTTTCATCATTTTCATCGCCATCCTTTTTGATTTCTGTATGATTTTATATCAGGGCTGGAATTTCTATATAAGGAGAAACCATAACGGTTCACGCCTTCACTGCTGCAGAGCATCTTTTTCCAAAGTGAAAAGATATGGTGATTTCCCCTTATATAAAAATTCCAGCCTGTATCTTTTAAGGGATACAGGCTGAATTATTTTTAACAACTTTGCTTAAGCAATACTCTTTGTATTAACTTTTAAGCTGTTGCTCTCTTTATATGGTCTGAACAGCAGGTACAGGAATGCTGCAACCAGAACGAATGCAACAACTGTTCCGATTCCAAATCCGCCGCCTGTAAGCAGTGTACCAATCTGATAAATGCAAAGGGAAACTACATAAGCAAGACCGCACTGATAGCCGATTGCAAACCAGAACCATTTTGCATTGTTCATCTCTCTCTTAATAGCACCCATAGCTGCGAAACAAGGAGCACAAAGAAGGTTGAATACCAGGAATCCGTATGCTGCAATAGGAGTCATTACCTGTGCAAGATTTCCCCAGATCTCAGCTCCATCCTCTGCAACCTCAGCAAATCCGAAGAGCATACCAAATGTAGCAACAACGTTCTCTTTTGCAATAAGACCTGTTACGGCAGCAACTGCCATCTTCCAGCCTTCTCCTGCTTTTGTCCATCCAAGAGGAGCAAAAATCCAGGCGATTGCAGAACCGATCTTGGCAAGAATACTGTTGTTCAGCTCTTCTACCATTCCAAAGGAACCGCCTTCCCAGCCGAATCCCATAAGGAACCAGAGAACGATGGTGGAAAGAAGAATGATGGTACCGGCTTTCTTGATGAAGGACCAGCCTCTCTCCCACATGCTTCTCAGAATATTGCCAACGGTTGGCCAGTGATATGCCGGAAGCTCCATAACGAATGGTGCCGGCTCGCCAGCGAACATTTTTGTTTTCTTAAGGATAATACCGGAGCAGATGATTGCTGCGATGCCAACAAAGTAAGAGCTTGTAGCAACCCATCCGCTGTTGTTAAAGAATGCACCTGCGATCATTGCAATGATCGGGAGCTTCGCACCACAAGGAACAAATGTTGTAGTCATGATTGTCATTTTACGGTCACGGTCGTTCTCGATTGTACGGGAAGCCATAACTCCAGGAACACCACATCCGGAACCGATCAGCATTGGAATAAAGGATTTTCCGGAAAGACCGAATTTACGGAAGATTCTGTCCATGATGAATGCAACACGAGCCATGTAACCGCAGGACTCAAGGAATGCAAGGAACAGGAACAGAACCAGCATCTGCGGTACGAAACCAAGTACAGCGCCAACACCGGCAACAATACCGTCAAGAATCAGTCCCTGCAGCCACGCAGCGCAATTTACAGCTTCCAGAGCAGACTCAACTGCCGGAGGAATAATCTCACCGAAGAGTACATCATTTGTCCAATCTGTTACAATAGTTCCAACAGTGGTTACAGACACATAATAAACAACCCACATTACAACTGCGAAGATCGGAAGCGCCAGCCATCTGTTGGTTACGATTCTGTCGATCTTATCGGAGGTTGTAAGTTTCTTTCCTGTAGAGGATTTTGTATAGCACTGTCCAATAATGGAAGAGATGTATACATAACGCTCGTTTGTGATAATACTCTCTGTATCATCATCGAATTTATCTTCCAGAGCCTTTACTTCGTAAGACACATCCGGAACACTCTTCATCTGCTCTACGATCTTGTCATCTTTCTCGATAAGCTTGATTGCAAAGAAACGTTTCTGAGCCTCTGCAACAGTTCCTGTCAGCTTATTCTCAACAGATTTGATCGCATCCTCAACATCCTGTGCAAATTCGTGAACCGGAATTGTTTTCTTTTTGCTCTGTGCTGCGCTGATTGCTTTCTCAGCAGCTTTCATGATTCCGGTTCCTTTCAGAGCGGAAATCTCAACTACTTCGCAGCCAAGCTTTTTGCTTAATTTGTCAATGTGGATCTTGTTTCCGGATTTCTGAACCAGATCCATCATGTTGATAGCCATAACTACCGGGATTCCAAGCTCCATGATCTGTGTGGACAGATACAGGTTACGCTCAAGGTTTGTACCATCTACGATGTTGATGATCGCATCTGGCATTTCATTGATCAGGTAATTTCTGGCAACCACTTCCTCAAGTGTGTATGGGGAAAGGGAATAAATACCAGGAAGGTCCATGATGGTTACATCCTTATGACCTTTCAGTTTACCTTCTTTTTTCTCTACTGTTACACCAGGCCAGTTACCAACGAACTGATTAGAGCCGGTCAGTGCATTGAATAATGTGGTCTTGCCGCAGTTAGGGTTACCTGCAAGTGCAATCTTAATCGACATTTTCATGCCTCCTCTTTCTTTCCAGATTTTCTTTTTTCCGGGCTTATTATATACAGCTTCTGCTGATTTTAGTTGCCCTATGCTGCCGATTGTTTCAATCAGCTTTCGTTTGTTAGCTTTTCAACCCTTTATTAGGTTTCGCTAACCCACAAGGTAAAAAAAATTGCCCATTCCATTCCAGAACATGCAATTTCATGCTGTGCTGATTTTACCGCTGTTCATATGACAACATTTGTAAGATGTTTCGCAAAAGTACGTGAACAGTAACTTTTCCCTTATGTACACACAGCAAAGTACTATATCCTGTACAGTACTTATTCTACCTCTATCATTTCTGCATCGACTTTTCTCAGAGACAATTCATAATCTCTCACGGTTACCTCAATAGGATCTCCAAGCGGTGCAACTTTACGTACATAGATCTGTACCCCTTTGGTGATTCCCATATCCATGATACGTCTCTTTACTGGTCCTTCACCGTGCAGTCTCTTCACTGTGACAGTCTGACCTACGCCAACTTGCCGTAATGTTTTCATAATACTTGCTCCTTTTTTCTGGATTTCAGACCATGATCCGATTCGCCATATCCTTGCCAATGGCAACTCTGGAATCTTTCACATTCACGATCATATTACCGCTGATCTCACTTACAACGGTTACTGTAGCTCCCTGTACAAACCCAAGATTTTCAAGGAATTTACGGGTTTCTTCTTTACCGCCGACTTTTTTAATCACCTGCGGCTCTCCTTCGTTTACCATTGATAACGGCATCATATCATCCTTCCTTTTTTGTGCTTTAGAAACACCTATTTATTATTATGTTTCGCTTACGTTGATTAGTATATTCTAATTTATATAAGCTGTCAATAATTCATTTGCACTTTTTTCTCATTTTTTTCACTGCAATTTCGTAAATTTTGACCAGTGCTTTTTGAAAATGTTTCGGGATTCCAGAGTGTGTTAAAAAAAATCTCTACAAAATATACCGCAAAGTGGGGCGTACAGATTGCGAAACGTTACCAGTGAACATCAACTGCGGGAATGCTTTTTCAAACACGCTCCAGGATGAATGGTGGATTTATGAGGAATTATTGTTTATAATGTAAAAGAAGATAAAAAGTGTTGAATGAGCGTATTTTTATTCTTCATACATTGTTTTAGATAGTAAAATCTGTGAAAAAGTTACATGTATAAAAAAATCACATGCACTTTATTGAAAAGAAAGGATTACTTTTTATGAAACAGGGAAGCAAAATCGGGATTGTCTGTTGTTCCAACGGACTTAGGCCAGAACAGGCCGAAACAATAAAAATGTTGGTGCAGATTCTGGAAAAATCCGGACTAGAAGTAGATCTTAGCCCTTATCTTTATGGAGATGAAAACGGACAGGCTGGAACTGCCAGGGAACGTGCCGGGGCTCTTATGAAATTTTATGAGGATGATTTTGTCACGGATATTTTTGACGTATCTGGCGGGGATATGGCCAACGAGATTTTATCCTATCTGGATTTTCAGACCATTGCTTACGAAAAAAAGCATTTTTGGGGATATAGTGATCTGACAACAATTATAAATGCCATTTATGCCCGAACAGGGAAATCATCTGTCCTGTACCAGATACGAAATCTCACCTACGATCACAGCCAGTCCCAGATAACGGACTTTCTTAGTACTACCTTGGCGGGGGCCACTTCTCTTTATGATTTTCCTTATGAATTTGTGAGGGGGACTCATATGGAGGGAATTGTAGTAGGAGGAAATATACGGTGCCTTTTGAAGCTGGCTGGCACGCCTTACTGGCCGGATATGCGGGAGAAAATCCTGCTTCTGGAGTCCTTTGGAGGAAAACTGCCGCAGATGGTGACTTATTTAAGCCAGTTGAACCAGATGGGGGTATTTAAGAAGGTGAATGGGATTTTATTGGGGACGTTTACGAAAATGGAGGAGGATAACTGTCAACCAGATATGGCGCAGCTAATCCTTGAATTCGCAGAAAAAAAGACACCCGTTGCGAAATCACCTTTGATCGGGCATGGAACGGATTCAAAGGCGATTCGCATCGGGCATCGTTTAAAGTTATTCTCCGCAGAAGAAAACAAACGGATATATAAAGAATTTTAGATCCTAGCCACTCCGCTCTTAATGGCAGCTTCAGCAGTAGCCTTCGCAACCGCATCTTTCACTCTTGAATCAAATGCTGCTGGCAGAATATAATCAGCGCAGAGTTCTTCGTCGCTTACCAGGCCTGCAATGGCATAAGCTGCGGCAATCTTCATTTCGTCGTTGATGTCAGATGCACGGACATCAAGGGCACCGCGGAAGATTCCCGGGAAGCAGAGAACATTGTTCACCTGATTCGGGTAGTCGGAACGACCTGTGGATACTACCGCTGCGCCTGCTGCCTTGGCCTCATCCGGAAAAATCTCAGGAGTCGGGTTTGCGCAGGCAAAGATGATCGGATCTTTCGCCATAGTGCGAACCATATCCGGAGTAAGGGTTCCAGGTGCGGAAACACCGATAAATACGTCAGCGCCTTTGATTACTTCACTCAAGGAGCCCTTCTCATGATTGGCGTTTGTGATCTTCGCCATCTCTTCCTTAATTGGGTTCAGGCCCTCACGGCCTTCGTAAATTGCACCTTTACGATCTGTCATAATAACATTCTTAAGTCCCATGGAAATAAGAAGTTTGATAATCGCGATTCCGGCAGCTCCTGCTCCGGAAGTAACGATCTTAATGTCTTCGATTTTTTTGCCAACAACCTTCAGCGCATTGATCACACCTGCAAGCGTAATAACTGCAGTACCATGCTGGTCGTCATGGAAAATCGGAATATCACAGCACTCTTTCAGCTTCTTCTCAATCTCAAAGCATCTCGGTGCGGAAATATCCTCCAGGTTTACACCGCCGAAGCTTCCAGCCAGAAGGCGAACGGTCTGCACGATCTCATCTACGTCCTTGCTTCGAACACAAAGTGGAATAGCATCTACATCACCAAACTCTTTGAACAGAACGCATTTGCCCTCCATAACCGGCATACCAGCCTCTGGACCGATATCTCCAAGACCAAGAACTGCGGTACCATCTGTTACAACAGCAACGGTATTCCAACGTCTGGTGAGTTCATAACTTTTATTAATATCTTTCTGAATCTCAAGGCAAGGCTGTGCAACACCAGGGGTGTAAGCAAGGCTTAAAGCATCCTTGGAATCAACCTTTGCTCTTGAAACAACTTCAATTTTACCTTTTAACTCATAGTGCATCTTTAAGGATTCTTTTGCGTAATCCATGTTCGTATCTCCTCTTCTGAAAAAATGTGTGGGCACCTGCTCTCATTATTATACGCAGCAAGTCCCGCTCGGATACAAAATATCCACTTTGGGCTACAAGGGAAAGTATATACGAAACTTCGTCAAATCACAACATGAAAATATGAATAAATCTCTCAATAAACAAAACACCGTTCCAACCTGGCTGCTACTATTAACCCGAACCCTCAAAACGTATTGCCGAAAATAAAATGCTCAGCATAAATCAGGGCAAACTCCCGAAGAAATAGAAGTCTGCCCCAATATCCTCCAATATTCTATTTTCTTATAATTCTCTTACTCCACATTCTTCAGCGCCACATCCATTGGAATCTTCTTGATCCTTCTAAATTGCAACAAGGCTACCAGCACATACGCTCCCATTCCCATCGCAAACATCTCCGGATAAACCGCTGGTTTCAGATATAAGGTCAGCCAGCCTGAGAAGGATGACATCAGATATCCGTAAATTCCATATATCGTCCAGGTAGACAGCAGCAGGCTAAGTAAAATGGACAAGATCACCACCCACGTAGTGGATGTAAGATACAGGCTGTTGATCTCCCGGTTCTCATACCCCAGAATCTTTACCATAGAAATGGCATTGGCATTTTTCTCAATGATCAGCTTGGTAAGCAGATAGATCAGGAGGGCAAACAGCACAACTGCAAATATATTGATCAGCTGGAACATTTCTCCCATAGACACATCCAGCTGACGGCTGACCTTTGTCAGATCGTCCTCCGTAATCGTTGTTGCGATCAGATCCTCATCCAGATCTGTGATCTTTTCCCTGGAAAAATAACCGTTAAAATAATCTTCCTTTTCCCCGAAGTTTTTCCTGTAGGAAGAAATCGGCATAAATACCGTCAAAGATGCCGGATAATCGTAGATTCCCTGCACCAAAAACTCATAGGTCTCACTTCCGTAAGCTTCCTTCAGAACAATGGTATCCCCAGTCTTTATCTTATACTTTTCTGCATAACCGTCAGAAATCAGAACTCCATTTGTTGGAAGCTCCGCGCTTACATACGCACTGTCGTCCGAGATTCCATAGACCGTTATGGTCTCTCCTTCCTGATCCGGCAATACATTTTTCATGGAATTCATGCAGAATTTTTCCGCTGACTTTTCATTTGTTTTCAAAGATGGAGTAAGAAATTTCTGCAGCATTCCCATAACCGTATATTTCTCATCCTCATCTGGCTCCTCCGGTACATTCAGCACATACTGGTACGGTGCGATCATATTCTTCAAAATTTCTTCCTGATAATGATCCAGAAGCGGCTTCATCATCATTCCAAAAAGCAGCAGTACATTTGCAAAAAAGATTCCAATAAACAAAGTCAGATAACTGGACTTATTCTGTAGGATAATACGCAGCCGGAAACGGTTGAAAAACTTAAAGTCCGGAAGGCGCACAGCTTTTTTCCGTTTGGAAGCAGATAGATCATGACGCAGAAATTTCAAAGGAGAAAGACGCAGTTTCCCTGAAATCAGAATTAAATTGATTCCCAGCATGATCACTACCGGAACCACTGTGGTCAGTATAAATGCATCTGCATTCCAGCGTGTTTCATAAGTAGGCAGGCTGTAGCTGCCATAATACATGCCTGCACAAAGCTCTTTAAAGGAGGTGTAGCCCAACACGTTTCCAAGAACAGAAGCAACCACAGTTACGATCACCGGCATGGAAATATAGTGGACCAGAAGTTCTCTTCTGGAATATCCGGAAGCACGCAGAGTCCCGATCACAGAAGCTTCTTTTGTAATGGTATTATTTGTTGTAACTGCAAACACAAAAGCAATGATGACGATCAGAATATACAGCAGCACCTCCATCATAGCCTTATCACCGCCCATATCTTCACCGGTAAAAGTGATGGCCTGATTGGAATAGGCCGGGATAAAACCTGTCACATTTCCATATTTGACCAGAACCTCCAGAAAATCCTCTGACATGTTTTTCGCTTCAATATCATCCTTTGGTGCAGTCTCATACTGCCAGGAATAGCGGTACTCCAGATGGGTTGTTCCAAAAGCATCCGCACCTTTCTCGGTCATAATACCCACGCCAAATTTTACAGCATCAAACATCATATCGCTGTTATCGGAAAATAAACAACTGTAGTCAGGTAATGCCACCAGTCCGGTAACTGTCAGTTCTTCTCCTGCGATTTTCAGCTTGTCACCAACCTTCAGCTTGTTATTATCTGCATACATCCGGTCAATGGCAATCTCGTTCTTTGCAGCTGGCATTCCCCCTGACATCAGGCACACAAGATTCATATCAGTACGCTCCTGATAGATACGCATGGTTCCCTCTTCGTTTCCGTCCAGATCCGCATCTGTGGCCTCATCCCGATAAAAATTTTCGCAGATTCGTACTTTTCCATTTTTTTCAATTTTCTTTAAATCGCTTTCGCTGGCTTTCGAAGAAAGGGTAAAGTTGCCATGCTCAATGTTATATTTTTCGAAACCTTCGTCATAAGCAGCCAGCATACTGTCATCAGCCACAAGAAAGCCCGAAACAAAGCCTATGGTCAGTGTCATAAACAGAAAGATCACAATATATTTTCCGAAATCACTTTTCAATTCTCTTGGAAGACGTTTCCACAATGGATTCTTCATAGCGCACCGCCTTACCAGTCCAGATCGTCGGCTGCGACTTTGGACTCATTGAGATAGTTTTTGCGGATCTGACCGTCACGAAGCTTCACTACGCGGTCTGCCATATTCTTAATGGCATCGTTGTGGGTAACCATGATGATGGTATTTCCGTACTTCTGGTTGACCTGCTCGATCAGACGCAGAATTTCCTTGGATGTGTTGTAATCCAGTGCACCTGTAGGCTCGTCGCAGAGAAGAATGTCCGGATTTTTTACAATAGCACGACCAATGGCCGTTCTCTGCTGCTGACCGCCGGAAAGCTGGTTAGGCAGCTTATGTCTGTGCTCATAAAGCCCCAGTGTATGAAGCAGCTCGTCAATATCCAGTGCCTTATCGCTGAGATATGCGCCCACCTCAATATTTTCCTTTACATTTAAATTTGGGATCAGATTATACATCTGAAAAACATATCCCAGATGCTTCCGGCGGTAAAGAGTCAGCGCTTTCTCCTTCATATCTCCTGTTTTTTCCCCATCTATGGAAATATAGCCCTCATCTGGCTCATCAATTCCACCGATAATATTCAAAAGTGTGGATTTTCCAGAACCAGACGGTCCAAGAAGCACGCAGAATTCCCCTTTTTCCACAGAAAAATCAATTCCCCGAAGAACCTCTGTCCTGCTGTCTCCGGAACCAAAGCCTTTCTTCAAATCTTTAATTTCAAGAAACATCTCTTTTCCTCCCTGTAAACCATTATCGTTCATGAACATTTTTCATAAAAAACAATTACAAGCATTCATCATTCTGTCTTTTGTTAGTTTATGCTAACTTATATTTATCATACCTCTTTTATCCGGTTATGAAAAGGAGGGGAATTGAGAATAATTCTCAACATCTGCATTTTCGCTTTTTCGAAAATTATTTTGTTAAAAATCACCTTTACCAAATTTTTCTTCTTAATTTTTTACATATTTTTTCACAGAAAATGTGGCATTTCCATAAAAAATTCGATATAATATTCACAATGTTTATAGTTTTTCACAACATTGTGAAATCTGTTATTCGGGAGATTTTTGCATGAAAAAAATAGCACTTATTACAGATGGCTGGGGACGTTATGTAACCTATACCTGGATTCAGGGATATCGAAATTACATGGCTGCCCACCAGTCAGATATGGATTTATATATTTTTCAGAGCTTTGGGAATTTCAGTATGGATGAGAAGCATAATGCAGGAGAATATAACATTGCACGGCTTCCGGATTTTTCAGAATTTGACGGCATCCTTCTGGATCTTGCCACCGTGTCCCAGCCAGACCTGATTGCAGAGATAATTGAACGCGCGAAGCTCAGCAGCATCCCAGCAATTTCTCTTCTTGAGCAGATTCCAGGACTGTACCATTCCGGAATTGACAACTACGAAGCCATTAGCCGGATTGTTGAGCACCTGATCACAGAGCATGGATGCCGTACCTTAAATTTCATCGGCGGGCCAGAATTTAACAGGGAAAATCAGCTCCGTTTCAAAGCTTACAGGGATGCCCTTCTTCGCCATGGGATTCCTTTCGAGGAGCAGCGTGTGATCCATCATAATTATGAAATTGAAACCGGAATCCAGGCATTTTCCACATTTAAAGAGAAAAACCTGCTTCCAGATGCCTTTGTCTGTGTCAACGACAATACAGCTGTAGGCGTCTGTCTGGCCGCCAAGGAAGCCGGATATTCTATTCCCGGGGATTTTCTGGTAACCGGTTTTGACAACGAAGACAAGGCTTCCTATTATGAGCCCAGAATTACCACAGTAGGCTTCTCCAAAGCCGATATCATGGAAAATGCCCTTTTAATGCTGGAAAAAATCTGGAATGGAAATGCAGAGGAAACTTATATATACGCACCTTTCACCTACGTTTTTCAAGAGAGCTGCGGCTGTGTTTCCCAGAATCCACCTGACCGTGGAGAGTATGTAATCAAGCGCATCGTTGCAGAAGCACGCCAGAGCGATATGCAAAACTGGATGATGGATCTGAACCGTGTTCTCCTGGACTGTGCAGGATACACAGAGCTTGCAGGACGTATGCAGAATTGGCTGACAAAGCATGGCTGCGGAAATATTTATCTGTTAATGAACCCGGATATCTTTATGAGTGAAAATATGGATGCACTGCCTGAGCTTCCGGAGGATACTTATCAGACAGAAGGATACCCTAAGGAGATGGCACTGGTTTACCCGCCCCTGGATGGTACGAACCGGCTTCACCTTAATCTGCAAGAAATTCTTTTACTTCCACAGATAGAAGCAACCAGAGGACAAAATATTTACCAGTTCTGTCCTCTGCATTTTCGTGAACGGGAGATTGGCTTTCTGATCATCACCAATTGTGATTATCTTCTGGAGCATCAGTTCCTGTTCGAAACCTTAAATGCACTCCAGACTTCCATGGAAGCCCTGTATGCAAGACTTACCCTGCGTAAAATGAATAAACAGCTTTCTCAGCTTTACATCCATGATTCTCTCACCGGACTCTACAACCGGATGGCTTACGAGAAGCTTGCCATGCCTCTTTTCCATCAGTGCATGCAGAAAAATCAGCCAGTTGGAATCATGTTTGTGGATGCAGATCACCTGAAATATATCAATGACACCTTTGGGCATGATATGGGAAATCTTGCTATCAGCAGCATTGCTTCCGTCCTGCGGCAGCACTGTCCGGCAGAGTCCGTTTCCATACGCTATGGAGGAGATGAATTCGTATGCGTGATTCCTGATTATAATAAACAGAAAATACAGGAGCTGGCTCATACCCTTCTGGATTCTCTGGAAGTGTTTTCTGCCAACAGCCGTGTGGGATTCCCCATTGAAGCAAGCATCGGATGGGTAATTGCCGATGATCCGGGGCTGACCTTGAATGATTATATCAATCTGGCAGATGAGAAAATGTATTCTGCAAAAAAAGCGCGGAAGGCTGAGCGAAAGATTTGATCTGGAGCTTTATCTTGTTTCTGACAAGAATCCCGCCACAATAAGTATCAGATTCAGGCTATGTCGGTGTTTTCATTTTGATCTGATATATTCCTGTCTCTTATACACATCTCCGAGCCCACGAGACCTCTCTACATC
>ENA-OXVM01000577-OXVM01000577.1-human-gut-metagenome-genome-assembly--contig:-NODE-577-length-11482-cov-8.27593_pt1 | contig 11482 bp, 10 predicted proteins | sample MGYA00249574_ERZ652691 | MGnify/ENA primary metagenome ERZ652691 (study PRJEB26925, sample SAMN05826508) | human gut metagenome | biome: ENVO:2100002; feature: ENVO:00000062; material: ENVO:00002003...
ATGTGTATAAGAGACAGGAAAAGAACTGTCTTGATACTTCTTTTCTGACCGGGATTTTTATAATTCAGGTTCACTCTTCTTTTAGCGAAAAAACACTGAGCCACAATAAAGTGTAGCCCAGTGTTTTTTCTTATAACTCATCAAGCCCATAATCTTCAAATTGGAGAGTTTCTTTATCCAATTTTAAAGCTGATCCGGTTTCTCAATTGTATAAACACTCTGATCCTGGATCGCCGTTGCTCCGGACAGATCTGCTGTGTCGCTGTAGGAACCAGTTGTAATGGTGTACTCGCTGTCGCCCTGTACATACACAGTTCCGTCTGTACCCTGAATTGTTACAGTTTTTCCATTACTATCTACAATTGTTCCCTCATTTTCCAGAGATGAGACAGTACTGTCGCCAATTACAGTCCAGGTGGAATCTGCGCTTACATAAACGTTACAGTATCCCTCTCCGCCTTCGCCTGCATAACTCTCATCATCTACAACTGCACCTGTCAGGCTGCTGCCATCTGTGAGATAAAAATCCAGATCACTGATAGAATCCCAGATCACATTTCCTTGCATATCCTGACTAATACCGGTAAAGTGGCAGTCAGCTCCGTTTGCTCCAGACTGTCCCCATCCTCTCTGGTTGGTATTACCTGTACACTGCAGGAAAAACTCATTCTCGTCGTTATAGTTAATATCTACATTATTTAAAGTAATTGTACTCTCTGTATTGGTTGTATAGAATACACCGCCGTTCTCAGAAGTCAGGCTGCCTCCATCCATCTGAAAAGTACTGTTTCCGACCTCAGAATCACCAGACATGCTCTGGTAAAGGATTACAGTCCAGGTATTATCATTCTGATCCAGATCACTCATATTTCCTGTCAAGTCACAATCATAAAGGTGAATAGAATTCAGACCTTCGATACAAACAGCCTCTGAACCATTTGCTGTCAGAGTTGCATTGCTTACCGCAATATCAGCTGTACTGTAAATAGCCGGGGAACCAACGCCATTGGAAACATAGTTTCCGCCATCAATCACCATTGTTCCGCCGCCTCTGTCACTTCGGATTGCTGCAGACGACTCACCATTTGTCTCCACATCCAGATTCCATCCGTAAAGAGTACCGCCGCCAGCTACATGAACACCGCCTGATGTATCCTGGGCAGTTTTTACAGTTGTATCAGATGCATATACAGTTCCATCTCCATATGCAAAAAGCCCTGCACCGCCAGCTGCATCTGTAGTCACACTGCCATCTTTCACATAAGCAGTACCGTCTGTTGCCAGAACTGCTGCGCCTACGCCATAGAAGCTGGAATTGTCTCCGCCCTGGCTGTCTGCAGAAGTTCTTGTAATCGTATCATTATCAAGTGTTACGTTTGCTCCGGAAGAAATCAATGCTGCATTCTCGTCAGTTCCTGTTGACTCAATTGTCTCATTTGATACAGTTGTATCTTCTATATACTCATTTACCGCAGTATAGCTGTCCACACCCTGAGACTGTCCACCAGGACCTCCCTGACCCGGAGCACCTTGACCATCACCACCAGGACCTCCCTGGCCACCCATTTCCATGGACATTACTGTAATGGAAGCTGCATTTCCATCTTCATCTAACGTGACAGAAACGGTATCGCCCTCCTGAATATCAGAAAGTGAAATTTCCTCAGCCTCTGCAGACTGTCCATTTTCCTCTGGAGCACCGCCATCCCGAGCATCCCCGTCTGGTTTCTCCGGTGCTTCTCCATCAGAAGAATCTGCGCTCTGGTCATCTCCTTCCGACTTCTCCGGTGCTCCGCCATCAGAAGAATCTGCGCTCTGGTCATCTCCTTCCGGTTTCTCCGGTGCTTCTCCATCAGAAGAATCTGCGCTCTGGTCATCTCCTTCCGGCTTCTCCGGTGCATCGCTATTCTGTCCATCTCCGCCAGGCTGCATGCCGCCCGCCTGTTTTGTGATCACAGTATCTGCAGTAACCGTAATCGTCTGCTCCTCACCAGTCAGATCCAACATAGAAGGCGCCTCGCCATCCTGATTGTCACCTTCTGGTTTCTCAGGCGCCTCTCCGTCCTGGTCACTCGGCGCTTCGCCACCCTGACTATTCGGTTCTCCGCCGTTCTGACCATCATCACCAGGCTGTCCCATCTCCTTCATAGTCCCAACTGCAATGGTAATCTCAGAATCGGAAACTGAAACCGACTTAACCTCACCAAGTACCACATTCTCCTGACTCTCCTGATTCTCCTGACTCTCGTCACTACTCTCACCCGAAGCATCCGCCTCAACACTTTCATCTGTTGTATCTACTGCATCTGCAGCCGCCTCGGTCTTACTGTCCTCAGCATAAACCATCGTCGGTACAGAAGTAGTTGCTACCATAATTCCCATTAAAACTGCCACATATTTACGTTTCATACCCATTTAATTCCTTTCTGTATTTGCCTTGTTTTGTGTTCCTTATGGCTAATAATATACAGACAAAATGTGTTCAACAAATGGGCATTATGTGTTCATTCTATGGGGAATCTCGCAAGAAACTGTGAATTGATGTCTCATAAGCTGCGAAGCAGCATTCGGTTATGAGCAAGCAGCGAAGCGGACCTGGAATATCCGCTTGACCATACATATAGAAAAAAAACAGGGTGCCTCATGCACCCTGCTTCATCCTCTTAATAACTTTTAATCGCGTAAATTCCTCACGCTCTTTCTCCTCCAAAGCATTGGAAATATCCTTGGTCAGAGCCTCGAACTTCGGAATCGTAATATTCTTCAGCGCATTCGCCCTCTTCTGAGTCTTCTTAATATTACTAGCCAGCCGAATCGCCGAATTCTCAATCATAGACAGCTTAATGGAAAGCTCCTTCACCCTCTCAAAAGCCGCCTTCGCCTCATCCAGAGACATCTTCGTACTATAATAAGCATATGTCGGCACATTTCCCGACTTATCATACTCTACCAGCGGAATCTCCGTACCCATAACACTACGTGTCTTAATACGGATAGAATTCTCCACCGGCACCGTATGGGAAATCTGATCCACAAACGCGATACCCATCTCCATATTCGCTTTCTGCAAAGCCTCATACGCAGTCCGGAACGTCTCGTCAATCTGTCCCTGGATATCCTTCGCCTGATCAACCAGATTCATCATCTCACGAATCAGAATATTACGCTTCTTATCCATCAGTTCATAACCCTGACGGGAAAGAGCAAGTGAATTCTTAGCCAGAATTAAATTACCCTTGGTAGGAAAGGTATTCGGATCCATTCAAGTCACCTCACTCTTTATTTGGTAGTCTCGTGATAATACTGATCCAGAATCTTAGTATCAATACGGTCAAGCTCATCCTTCGGAAGCATACCAAGAAGCTCCCAGCCCTTATTCAGAGTATCGATAATACTTCTGTTCTCTGTATCTGTCTGACCGACAAACTCAGCCTCAAACGCCTTACCAAACTGCAGATACTTCTTATCCAGAGGAGAAAGCTCGTCCTCACCGATAACAGAAGCAAGGGCTCTCGCATCTCCAACCTTTGCATAACAGGAAAACAGCTGGTTGGCAACATCCTGATGGTCTGCTCTTGTGAAGCCCTCACCAATACCATCCTTCATCAGACGAGAAAGAGACGGCAGAACATTGATTGGCGGGTAAATACCCTGTCCATGAAGCTGTCTGTCCAGAACAATCTGACCCTCAGTAATATAACCGGTAAGGTCAGGGATCGGATGGGTAATATCATCATTAGGCATGGTCAGAATCGGGATCTGTGTAACAGAACCTGTACCACCGGAAACAATACCTGCACGCTCATATAAAGTAGCAAGCTCACTGTAAAGATATCCAGGATAACCTTTACGGGAAGGAATCTCTCCCTTGGAGGAAGAAACCTCACGCATTGCCTCACAGAAAGAAGTAATATCTGTAAGGATAACCAGAATATGCATACCTTTTTCAAAAGCAAGATACTCTGCTGCAGTCAGGGCAATCTTCGGAGTCAGAAGACGCTCAACAGTCGGATCATTTGCCAGGTTCAGGAACATAACAACATGATCGGAAGCACCGCTCTCCTCAAATGTTCTGCGGAAAAACTCTGCAACATCATACTTAACACCCATTGCAGCAAACACAATGGCGAAATTTTCATCGGAATCAGCACCCAGAGATGCCTGACGCACGATCTGTGCCGCCAGCTTATCATGTGGAAGACCGTTTCCGGAGAAAATCGGAAGCTTCTGTCCACGAATCAGGGTGGTCAGACCATCAATTGCAGAAATACCGGTATTGATGTAGTTACGCGGATACTCACGGGTAACCGGGTTCAGCGGCAGACCATTGATGTTCAGGCTTACCTCCGGTGTGATCTCGCCCAGCCCATCGATTGGCTGTCCAATACCGTTAAAGGTACGTCCCAGGATTTCCGGAGAGAGCCCGATTTCCATAGGATGACCGCTAAGACGTGTATGAGTGTTTCCAAGGGACATATTATCTGTACCCTCGAAAACCTGAATTACTGCTTTATCTTCGTATATTTCAATAATACGGCCAAGCTTTTCGGTACCGTCATCCATACGGAAGGAGACGATTTCCTCGTAGGAAGCGTTTTTAACGCCTTCCAGAACTACAAGAGGGCCGTTTATTTCACTAAGGCCTAAATATTCGATTGCCATAAAAAACTTACCTCCCTATCAGCCGTTTCTCTCTAATACGTTATCATAGAATCTGTCGATGTCAGCCTTATACTGGTCAAACATCTCAGGTTTGTTATTCGGAACATCATATTTGATAGCAATAACACGCTCAAAAATATTGTCCTCCTTCAGTACGGAAACCGGCATTCCCTGATTAACAAGGGAACGGCACTTCTCGTACAGATAAAGGATGATCTCCATCATATTGAACTGCTTGCTCATCGGTACACAGGTATCCTCTGCATGGAACGCATTCTGCTGAAGGAATCCAAGACGGATAACCCTTGCAATCTCCAGAGTCAGCTTCTGGTCATCCGGAAGAACATCACTACCGATCAGCTTAACGATTTCCATCAGGGAACTCTCCTGGTTCAGAATCGCCATCAGCTGATTACGGTCGCTTACAAATTTAGCAGAAACATTATCTCTGTACCATGGGGTTAAATCCTCCAGGTACTCACTATAACTTGTAAGCCAGTGGATAGCCGGGAAATGACGGGCATAAGCCAGAGATTTATCCAGTCCCCAGAAACAGCGGACGAAACGTTTTGTATTCTGTGTAACAGGCTCGGAGAAGTCACCTCCCTGTGGGGAAACTGCACCGATGATGGAAACAGAACCCTCTGTTCCATTTAAGTTCTGCATCATACCCGCTCTCTCATAGAAAGCGGAAAGCTTGGAAGCCAGATAAGCCGGGAAGCCTTCCTCTGCAGGCATTTCCTCCAGACGTCCGGATAACTCACGAAGAGCCTCAGCCCAACGGGAAGTGGAGTCTGCCATGATGGCAACGTCATAACCCATGTCACGATAATACTCAGCCAGTGTAACACCTGTATAAATAGAAGCCTCACGGGCTGCAACAGGCATGTTTGATGTATTGGCAATCAGAGTGGTACGGTCCATCATCAGGTTTCCGGATTTCGGGTCGATCAGTTTACTGAAATCCTCCAGAACCTGTGTCATCTCGTTTCCACGCTCACCACATCCAATATAGATAATGATATCAGCGTCAGACCACTTTGCGATCTGGTGCTGTGTCATAGTTTTTCCAGTACCGAAACCGCCAGGAATCGCTGCTGTACCACCCTTTGCAATTGGGAAAAGGGTATCCAGGATACGCTGTCCGGTTACAAGCGGCACGCTTGCAGGGAAACGCTTGTAGGTAGGTCTTGGCACACGGATCGGCCATTTCTGCGCAAGTGCGATATCGCGCTCACTGCCATCAGAAAGACGAACCGTTACAATCGGGTCAAGGATGGTATATGCTCCGTCCGGAACCGCCTTGATAACCTCAGCCTCTCCAATTGTTGGCGGAACCATGGATTTATGAAGAATGGAAGCTGTTTCCTGAGTCTCGGCAATGATAGTACCTGCACTTACCATATCTCCAACTTTAACAGTTACATGAACATCCCATTTCTTAGCAGTATCAAGGGAATCAACACTGACACCACGGGAAATATATTTTCCGGAGGATTTTGCAATCTCCTCCAGAGGACGCTGGATACCATCGAAAATGTTATGAATGATTCCAGGTCCCAGAAGAACGGAAATAGCATCGCCTGTTCCCATTACTGTATCGCCTGGCTTCAGTCCTGTTGTCTCCTCGAAAACCTGTACGGTAGTCATGCCCTTTTTCAGACCAATGACCTCACCGACCAGCTTCTCAGGTCCAACATAAACCATCTCGGAAATCTTAAATCCCGGGTCGCCTTTCAGATAAATAACAGGACCGTTAACGCCGTAGATAATACCTGTTTTATTCATGGCTCAGCCCTCCGTCAAATTTGAATTCTTTTTTCAGCTTCTCATAAGCGCTCATGAAAGAATTGTCGATCAGGATATTTTTCGCCGGGATGGTAGCTTTGATACCGCCCATAAACGGCTCCTTGGAAATCTCAACTGTAAATCCTGTCTTTGCAACGATAGAACGCTGTAATGCTGTATCTTCCGGGGAAAGATAGATGAAGATTTCATCATTTCCCGCAAATTCTCTTGCCTTCTGGATTCTTGTACAAAGATAATCCTGATATTCAGGGCTCTCCATAAAGTCCTCCAGATGATTCTTAACCTCTACAAAAAGCTCATTTCTAAGCTCATTCTGTTTGGCTGTCCAGTCACGTCTTAAAGTCAGCTGCTCAGCAGAAAGTGCCTTGTTTACCTCTCGGGTAGCATTTTCTGTCTCTGCCTTGATCTGTGCCTCGGCATCCATTTTTCTTGATTCTTTATGCTTTTCAAGCATTTCTTCCAGACTCTTCTTATGTGCTTCCAGTGTATTCTCAGCCTCTGTCTGGGCTTCCGCAACGGAAGTGTCATAGAAATGCTGCAGTTTTTCTTCAATTGTCATGCTTGGTCTTCTCCTGCCTATAACTTTAAGCCAATGGCTTCGTTAACATATCCGGTAATAAAATCAGGTTTGCGGCCTGTACCATGCCTGTCAGGGATTTCGATGATTAAAGGCGTTTTATGGTTCAGCTTTACATCGTCCACGATCTGGGGAAACTCCCGGCCGAATTTTTCGGTCAGGAGAAGGATCCCGATTTCTTTGTTGGCGATTGCTTTTTCCAGAGCGTCCTTCAGTTCGTCACGCTCATGGACTACCACGCCTTCCACACCTGCCAGTCTCATCCCTGTGCAGGTATCGATGTTGTCACTGATCAAAAACATTTTCATAATTATAATTTACCGATGATCATGAAGGAAATGATCAGACCGTAAAGAGCAACACCTTCGGCAAGACCTACGAAGATAAGGGATTTACCAAGAATGCTCTGATCCTCGCTGATTGCACCAAGAGCTGCACTTGCCGCACTGGCTACGGCAATACCACCACCGATACAGGAAAGACCTGTAACAAGAGCTGCTGCAATATATCCAAGACCTGTTGCAATACCTGCATCAGCGCCTGTTGCAGCCTGTACAGAAGAGCTTCCTGCAAACATAACCATTGCTGCTACTAACATGGTACCAAAGAAGAAAAATGCGTTTGTTGCGATTGTTGTTTTATAGCGTCCACGGCTCTTCTCGCCGATGAAATAATAACCAAATGGAACGATAATGCTTAATACAAGCGCTACTGCTAAGATAATCTGTGTCATAACTGTCATGATAATTGACCTCCTCGTGTTTTTAACATTTGTAATGTCACTGCATTTCACAGAGACATTTGATAAATATTTCACTACCAGCGGCAGTTTACTTTGCCTCCGCGTCAGAACGGAACGGCTCGAATTTTCTTCCGCTTCCTTTGTAGAAACGGCTGAACATCTCGTAATACTCAAGTCTCAGTACCTGGATACCAACGATCAGACCCTCAAGACCGCATACGAAAATATTTCCGAGAACAATCACTACCCAGTTCGGGCTTCCGTTCTCGGCACCGGCCAGCATCAGTACAACCTGCATCATAGCTGCATGGCTGACTGCATAAGCTCCGATACGCACGAAAGAAAGTGTGTTGGAGAAATAGCTCAAAAGGACTTCGAACATCTCGAAAAATCCCTGAACAATAAACATTCCCACACCGCCTTCAAAGGCTGCCGGCTTCTTTTCCACAAGGTTTGTAAGAGGCTCTTTTAAGAACATTACAAGCAGCGGAAGAATAAACATAATGCAAAGAACAATACCGCCAGGAAGCTTATGGCCTGTCATGAACAATGCAATTACAATCACTGCGGATCCATAGAATACAAGGCCTGCAACAGAGTTGGTATCAAACCATACTTTCTCTGTATCCTTTGCTTTCAGGGAATTCATAATATTAAAAATCATACACAGAAGAATGATTCCCATACCAAAGCCAATAGCGATAATAAATACGGTATTCAGTTTTCCGATAAAAGGCACATTCATCATGGCATCCATAGGCCTTAACCATACAGGCTCTATAATATCCTCAAATCCGAAAACGCTGCCGAACATGAAGCCAAAGAATGTGGAAAAGATACCTGCACAGCTGATGATTCCGGCAAGATCAATATGCTTGAATCTGTAAAGAAGATATCCGCCGATCAATAAAACCAGACCCTGTCCTGCATCTCCGAACATTGCGCCGAAAATAAAGGAATAAGTAATGGCGATAAACCAGGTTGGATCCATCTCTCCATAAGCCGGAAGGCCATACATTTTGGTGTACATTTCGAATGGCTTGAAAAGCTTGGGGTTCTTCAGCTTGGTAGGCGGTGTCTTATGGGCATCCTCCTGCTCATTCTCATCAATCAGACAGAAAATACGGGAATCTCCGGAAATATCATTTTGGAAAGCTTTGGCATCCTTCTCTGTCATCCAGCCACAAAGGATATAAAATGGTTCCTTCGGCTTATAATCGGCTGCTGCCTCTCCCTTGTTGTCCCCATGTGTGCATGCTGCCAGTTTACGGATATCAAAGTTCCTTGAAAACTGGGAAAGTGTATGTTTGCAGGAAACAATGTCGGATGCATTTTTTCTGAAGAAAGCTTTTCTTGCCGCTTTGTTCGCATCAAGATCTGCAATTGTTTTCTTGTACTGCGCTTCAAGTGCTGTGTATGCAGCTTTGGCAGTTCCATCATACTGATCCGGTACAAAGATTTTTTCAAAGTGCATAGCAGAATATACGGCATGGATCCGCTGCGCTTCATGAACGGGAACAAAATAAATTCCCCAGATATAACGGTCATCTTCATCACATTTAATGAAAATCGTATCCAGATTATCATAAATGTATGTTTTAAATTTATCGAAATAATCTTTCTCGATCCGTCCAAAGCGATAATGGATATAACGCATTTTCAGGATTGACTGCACATCAAAGTCTACATTTCGGAACGGATAGATAATACGAAGTGATTCTGACAGAGAATCACGTTTCTCTTCCAGTTCCTGACGGGTCTTGTTAAGGACATCCGCTTCATCTTTGATCTGCTGTACGAAAGAGAGAGCTTTTTCGATTGGCAGCTTCTTCGCAGAAGCCTGCTCCGGGTTCTCAACCTCTTCATAGAAGCTTCCGACTGTGCTTAAAGCTTCTTTATAAGGATTGATTTCAAGATAAGGGGAAAGATTCTTCACATCTGTGAGCTCAGTAAGAGCATTCTCCAGATGAATCTCATACCGGCTGAGGTAATTATTTACAACTCGGTCGATATCCTCTCTTGGCCCGGTAATGCTAACAAATTTCATTTTCTCAATCACATTGCTACCTCCGGGTTACTAATTGTTGTGAACATAATGCATTGCCTCGTCCGGATCAACCTGGTAACGAACACACTCCAGTGCGATGGTCAGACGGTTTACCTCATGCTCTTTGTGGTAAAGATAAGAATACAAAACAGCTACTGAATAAGGATCCTTGCGAGCCTCTTTCTCAAGCACGGTACGGAGCAGACTATTATAAAGCTCCTCCATGGAGATCAGGTTCAGCTGCTGATATTTCCTGCCGTACCAGGTACGGGAAAAGATCTGCTCACCTTCTTCTTTGCTGGTAGCTTCCACCAGAGCTGTGATTTCTTCTTTCTTTAGTTTATAATTCACGGGAATCAGCTGTGCGTAGATGGCTGCCGGCTCCATTTTGTAATAACGCTTGGATCGCAGGATAAACTGCAGATTCAGCATATCAAACTTCTCCCCATAAGCCTTGGTGATCTCGTCCAGATCGTTTCCCTTGAATAACTTTTTGCGGACACTCCAGATCTGATTAAAATAATAAAGATCAAGAGCCATTCCGTAGTCAAATAAAAGTCCATTGCCGTTCTCATATACGCTCTGAAGCGGAGCATAGAATTCATTGCCCTTCAGGGCTGTCATGAACTCATCCATATTTCCGGCACCTGCCACTCTGTCAATGTCCAGCTTGGAATGGTGCAGGAAAAAGTCGCGGTAAGGACTCATATCCACAGGATCGGTGCTTCTGTGATCAAAGAGATTTGTCATGATCTCTTTCAGAACACGGATTTCGTAGCGCTTGGAATAAAGTGCCAGGAACTTGCGCTGCTCCTTGTTTGCAAAATTGTAAATGCGGGAGAAATTTCCGAAAATGGATTTCTTCAGAAGCTTCTCGATCTCACCTCGGTGAAGATTATTCTCATCAAGGTCTGACCATGCTTTCGCATATTCCGGCGTTTTCTTCAAATAAGCGGCTACCTGTGGAACGTCCGAAAAGCGGACGATTTCCTGAAGCTGTTCATCTGTCACCAGATGACTGCTCATAGCGCGTATTTTCGTGGAAATTCCGCTGTAGGAAAGAACGCTTCCCATTACATCACTTCCTCCTGAATGATCTTTTCAAAAATTTCTCTGGAAAGGCGTTCGTGATTCTTCGCATAGTAAGCGTCCAGCTGACTTAAGGCAGCCTGAGTGTCTTCCCGCAGGGATGACAGGCGCTTATCCTTCTCACCCTCAAGATTCCGGCGAATTTCCTTAATCTGCTCTTCTGTCTGTTTCTCCAGCTGGGTGTCGAATTCCTTGGACTGCCTTTCCATCTCAGCTGAAAGAGCTTTCTTCTTCTGCAGTGCATCCTTCATAATGGTCTCTGCAGTTGTCTCTATCTCGGATAACTTACCGATTATCTGTTCCATTTTTCCCCTCCTTTTTCAAGTTTTAAGTATCTTACACCCATTTTGATGAAAATACCAGTCAAACTTTGCCTAAAATTTTCACAAAAATTCAATACAATTCCAGATGTTTTGACTAAAAATTAACGATCTTATCAATTCCTGTCATATCGAAATTTTATACTAGGTACACGTATTAATTATAAATAGGAAGAAAATGCATATTTATACCTGTCTCTTATACACATCTCCGAGCCCACGAGACCTCTCTACAT
>ENA-OXVM01000590-OXVM01000590.1-human-gut-metagenome-genome-assembly--contig:-NODE-590-length-11176-cov-55.8403_pt1 | contig 11176 bp, 10 predicted proteins | sample MGYA00249574_ERZ652691 | MGnify/ENA primary metagenome ERZ652691 (study PRJEB26925, sample SAMN05826508) | human gut metagenome | biome: ENVO:2100002; feature: ENVO:00000062; material: ENVO:00002003...
TTGCAGAACGGTGGTTCCACCAACCTGCAGGCTATCCCACTGCATCTCATTGGACAGCTTGCTGAAAAGCAGGAATAGCAGACCGCAAAGAAAGGTCTCGGTGACAATCACAAAGGTCTCGATCAGGTGGTTGTAGGATGCTAATTTGTCTTTCATAGTGGTATGGGGGGTAAGTTTAAAGATGTATGCCGTGTTATCCCCAACTGGGATTCTCATTATCTGTTCTTATACATCGACTCATAATATTTTTCATATTCGCCACTGGTAATATGATCCATCCATTCCTGATTGTCCAAATACCAACGGACCGTTCTCTCTATACCTTCTTCAAATTGCAAACTAGGCTCCCATCCTAATTCGTGCTTCAGTTTATTGCTGTCAATCGCATAGCGGAGATCATGACCTTTGCGGTCGGTCACATAAGTTATCAGACACTCTGAAGTGCCTTCCGGATTTCCCAACAAACGATCCACGGTTTTGATTATTACTTTTATCAAATCTATATTCTTCCATTCATTGAAACCACCGATATTATATGTATCCGCTGTTCTGCCCTGATGAAAAATAAGATCAATAGCACGGGCATGATCCACAACATACAACCAGTCGCGTACGTTCTCTCCCCTACCATATACCGGCAATGGTTTTCCATGACGTATATTGTTGATAAAAAGCGGAATCAATTTTTCCGGAAACTGATAAGGACCATAATTGTTAGAACAGTTTGTTACAACGGTAGGCATACCATATGTGTCATGAAAAGCACGAACAAAGTGATCACTACTTGCCTTACTTGCAGAATACGGACTATGAGGCTGATATTTGGTTTCCTCCGTGAAGAAAGTCCCGTCAAATTCCAATGCCCCATATACTTCATCGGTAGAAATATGATAAAAACGTTTCCCCTCATACTTTTCCGGCAGGGATTCCCAATACAACTTGGCTGCCTGAAGCAAAGCCAATGTACCCATCACATTGGTTTGTGCAAAAGTAAACGGATCTTTGATACTTCTGTCCACATGACTCTCGGCGGCAAGATGGATAATACCATCCACTTGATATCGCACCAATAATTCCTGAATGGTTCCAAAATCACAAATATCCGCTTTTACAAAAATATAGTTCGGTTTGTCCTCTATATCCTTCAAATTGGCCAGATTACCGGCATAAGTCAGTTTATCCAAGTTTATAATGCGGTATTCCGGATACTTGTTTACAAAAAGACGTACCACATGGCTGCCGATAAAACCGGCACCACCGGTAATGATTATATTGCGTTTAAATGAATCCATAATTTAAAATATTGTTTTAATTAGTTATTGTTGAGTTTCCAATTCTAGCATACATTTCTTTAGAGAATCTTTCCAATAAGGGATAGTGATACCAAAAGTTTCCTTCACTTTTGTTTTATCCAGCACCGAAAAATGAGGACGTTCCACCTTACTGGGGAACTCATCGCTGTGACAAGGCTGTATGTCACAATTATTTCCGCTCAATTCACAAATTTCCTTCGCAAAATCATACCAAGAACATACCCCTTCATTGCTGAAATAATAGACACCTTGACGATCCAGCAAGTTCTCTTCGATTATGTTATAGATCAAAGCAGCCAAATCTCCGGCATAAGTAGGAGTGCCTACTTGATCAAAAACCACTTTCAGTGAATCTTTTGTTGAAGTCAATTGCCGCATGGTTTTCACGAAGTTCTTACCGAAAGGCGAGTAAAGCCAAGCTGTGCGGAAAATAAGATATTTACATCCTGCTTTTACCAAAGACTGTTCGCCCGCCAGTTTGGTTTTTCCATAGACACCCAACGGATCAGTTTCCCAAGACTCACGGCAAGGAATGTTTTTATCCCCTCGGAACACATAGTCTGTAGATACATGAATAAGCGTGGCACCTGTTTCTGCGGCAGCAACAGCCAAATTCTCCACAGCTTTGTTATTCAGCAAATCGGCCATAGCAAAATCATCTTCCGCCCTGTCTACATTCGTATAAGCAGCACAATTTACAATCACATCTATCTGCTCCTTTTTCAACATATTACAGACAGCTGTCGCATCTGTGATATCCAGTTCATTTACATCTGTAAAGAGATAACGATTCCGGCTGTCTAACGACACCCTGCGCATCTCATTGCCAAGTTGACCATTGGCACCTGTAACAAGTATATTCATCATTCATATAGATTAATAGTGTAGTCAAACGGAGAGTCATAGTCTTTCAACAAAGGATGTTTCAAATCCTTCTCACTTAAAATGGCCTCGGCAACGGGTATTTTCCAATCAATACCCAGACTTTCATCGCGCAGCTGAATGCCACCATCAGCTTGCGGTGCATAGAAGTTATCGCACTTATATTGAAAAACCGCTATTTCACTCAATACGGCAAAACCATGGGCAAATCCACGGGGGATAAAGAATTGGAGATGGTTCTCCTCCGTCAATTCCACCGCAACATGCTGCCCGTATGTAGGACTTCCCTTGCGGATGTCTACCGCCACATCAAGTACGGCACCTTTTACACAACGCACCAGCTTGCTCTGCGTATAAGGCATTTGCTGAAAATGCAACCCACGCATCACGCCATACGATGACATACTCTCATTATCCTGTACAAAATTGACAGGCATCACCTTTTCATTAAACTCCCGTTGAGAAAAAGATTCAAAGAAATAGCCTCTTTCATCTTTAAAGATGCGCGGTTCAATGACCACCACACCTTCTATTCCTGTTTTTATAACCTCCATATCTTAATCTAGATTTTCTTTGCCTGTACGTTCCACTTCATCAATCACTTTGAGCAGATACTGACCGTATTGGTTTTTCAGCATCGGTTTGGCAAGGTCACGCATCTTATCTGCCGTTATCCAGCCCTTGCGATAAGCAATTCCTTCCAGACAAGCCACTTTCAAACCCTGACGTTTTTCAATGACTTCTATATAAGTCGAAGCTTCTGCCAATGAATCATGCGTCCCCGTATCCAGCCAGGCAAAACCGCGTCCCAACGTCTGTACTTTCAGTTCACGATCTTCTAGAAAACGCTGGTTCACTGTCGTTATTTCCAGTTCGCCACGTGCGGAAGGTTTGATGTTCTTGGCCACTTCCACTACTTTGTTGGGATAAAAATAGAGGCCCACCACTGCATAATTTGATTTGGGCTGTTCCGGTTTTTCTTCGATGCTCAGGCAGTTACCTTCCGCATCAAATTCTGCCACACCATAACGTTCCGGATCGTTCACCCAGTAACCGAATACAGTGGCTTTTTGTTCTTCTTCCGCCATACGCACGGCTTCACGAAGAAGAGAACTGAAACCGTTACCATGGAAGATATTGTCGCCTAATACCAAACATGCAGAATCATTACCAATGAATTTCTCTCCGATAATAAAGGCTTGTGCAAGACCATCGGGAGAAGGTTGTTCGGCATACTCGAACTTCACACCATAGTCTGATCCATCGCCCAAAAGACGCTTAAAGCCGGGCAGATCATAGGGAGTGGATATAATCAGAATCTCACGGATGCCTGCCAGCATCAAGACTGAAATAAGGTAGTAAATCATCGGTTTGTCAAAGATGGGGAGAAGCTGCTTGCTTACTCCCTTGGTGATGGGGTACAGACGGGTACCGCTACCACCGGCGAGAACAATTCCTTTCATACGAATAAGTTATAGTGTTTGTTATTTTAAATGTACTTTAAATATCACTCCGCCTGACAAATGCTTACATTCTGTCATTTCTACCACAGCATTAATATAATCTTTCCAAAAACTATATTTTAACCCACAGTTTATGGTACGACTGTCGTATTCAGCCATTACATTAAGATTGTTTAATGCCTTCACAAAGAAATTTGTACCCGATAGATAAAAATGAAAATTTACTCCAACAGCCGGACCGTTTAAATGATAGTCTTTCCGTTTATTGTATAAATAAGCAACATGAATGCCTAGCTCTCCCCTATTTTTGAAATAAAAATGCTTAGTACCAGCTATATAATATCGGTTCCAATGTCCATTACCCATCTCTCCTACTCCACCAATGCCATAATCATCTTTATCAGAATTTCCTAATATATCATTGGTACTTGGATCATTCGCACCCAATACAATCTGAGGAGTCCATTCTTTCCACCACCCTTCCTTCCATATACGCAACCGCCCTGAAAACTGTCGGTCCTGGTTACAATATTTCCCCCAAACGGAAGGTGGGAAATAAGTACTACCGTGTTCTGCCTTATGCAAGGTACAAGTATATCCGATTTCGAGCCAAGGAAAAATGGTGATATTAATGTAGTAATTAAACGTATGATAATTCCAATGGGCAGGAGTAGCAGCCACATCCAAATAAGAAGCTCCGAACAGGAATGTCTTATCCCGTTGCATATCGGCAGTAGGCATGTGCAGAAGTCCGGTGGTTCCATACACATACTGAGAAAAACCTTCCTGCCATATCATACACAGCAGAAAAACAAATAAAATTTTCTTCATTAAAACAAAAGGCAGGAAAAACAACAATCAACCTTGTTCCTTTTCAAATTTATCACGATAAAAATTATAGTTTAAAGAACGGTATCCGGAGAACAGTCTTTTTAAATAATATTGATTGGCAAAATGTACACTTGTCAAACAACGCAACAATCTATAAGGCAAATTGCTTTTGCCTTCATCCAACAACACCATTAGGATGAATGCCGTTTCCTCTTGTGCGGAAAGTTGTCTATACTCTTTTTTTGCCAAAACCTAATTATTCATGATGATATCATGAACAAAGGTAGCAATTTATTGTTTCTGAGAAAGTAACCAATAAAAATATTTTTCGTGTTTATCTATCAAACTTTCCCATGAGTATTCGTTCCTGATTACTTCAATATTACGGGCTGTATATTGAATCTTGCTTCCCTCCGCAATCGTGTCAATACGGTTAAGATATTCAGTGACTTTGTCTGCCGAAAGATAATAGAAAGCATTCTCCTTCAGTACGGCACGGTTGAAAATATTGTCATGAGCAAAGATGAAACAGCCTGCCGCCATCGCCTCAAGCAGGGAAGGATTTGTTCCTCCCACACTGTGACCGTGGAAATAGGCCTTTGAGAAATGACGGACTGAATCCAGCTTTTTGAAATCATAGATGCCGCCGACAAATTCCACGTTTCTCTCGTTCCCGTATTTCTCTACAAGTTCTTTACCATGAGGCGTGTTTGTCTTGCCGACCACAATCAGCGGTCTGCGTCCGTTCTCTTTGGAGTGCAGATAACCTTCTATCGCCATCACGATGTTGTTTTCCGGTTCAAGGCGTGCTATCAGGATGTAATATTCTTCCGATTTCAATCCGAACTCCTCCAAGTATTCCGCCTTAAAATCATCGTGTATGTCTGCGCCATAAGCTAGGAACTTGCTTTCCTTGCCATATTTTTCTTTATAGTAATCATGGATACCCATGTTGTCGGCTATCAGGTAATGACTGTATTTCACCGCCATCTTCTCTTCCCAGTCTAGAAAGCGTCTCACCATCGGGCTGAACTTCGACCGCTTGTTCTCCAATCCGTCCATGTTCGTGGTGAATATTGGACGTTTCCGTTTTTTCACGTTGAACCAAATGTAAGCAGGAATGATGCTCGTATATCCTGCCTCATAGATGATGTCGAAATCTTCTTTCTTCAAAGCATCACGTAACGATGCAAAGTCATAGAAGAAACTGCCGACTGAACTGCCCATCCATGTTTCCGGACTGTAGATATGCTTAATCCGCACACCTTTGTACGTGCTTTCCTGATATGGATGAAACTTGGGTGAATAGACTACCACTTCATGACCTCTTTGTGCCATTCCTACGGAAATGTATTCAGCAAACTGTTCGAATCCCCCGTAGTTATTAGGTATACCACGGGTGCTGACAAATGCTATCTTCATAAATATTGGAATATAATTTTAGAGAGTATTCCCAAATGGTTATATTGGAATACTTGTTGAACTATAATATATTATTGGAGCAATATCGGATTGAAAAAAATGTATTACTTAACAAGCTGATTATAGAAGCCTATCAGTTGCGGATAGTATTTTTCCCTGTCAAAATGCTTTCTGGCAAAACTCAGTGCATTCTGTTGATAGTTTGAATATTGTTCTGCTGGTAATGAATCAGCCGCTTTCACAACTCTTGTCAAATCAACGGAATTGGCCGGAGTGAACAAGTATCCGGTTACTCCTTCTTCTATAATCTCAGGTATGCCGCCGATGTTTGTGCCGATAACAGGCACGCCTGCCGCGTATCCTTCTATGATAGTCATCGGGTTATTCTCATACCACTCAGACGGGACTATGATGAAATAAGCGTTCTCAACCAAATCTGTCAGTTCTTTACCTGACTTATATCCTAAAAATTCCACATTGGTAACGTTGTTGGATTTGGTGTAATCTTTCAATTCATCTTCCAGCGGACCGGTACCTGCTATTTTCAGATTGCTATTTGGCATATCCTTAAAAGCTGAAATCAATGTTTTTACGCCTTTTTCGTAGGACAATCTTCCGAAAAATAGGAAATATCTATCTGTCTTTTGGGCAGGTGCATCCAGTATTTTATCAGCCAGATTATACAGGACAATGTTCCTTTTCTCCTTCAATTCAGGCATGTATTTTTCATGCATCTGTTTGGCAAACTGACTTACATAGATAAGACCGTCAATGTATTCGGCGGGATTGAAGAAGCGATTCCTGTAACATTGTTCTATCGCCATCATCACGCTTAGTAGATAACTGTCTTTCGTGCATTTGTTGATCACACAATGATAAAAGTTTCTTCCCCTGCACTGCTCGCATATCTCACCTTTCCCGTTCCTGAACGTATAGGCGGGACATACGATGCGATAATCGTGAATGGAAAATATGATTGGTACATTATGCCGCTTCAAGACAGGCAAAATGGAACCGGTAATCTGTCCCCAGATCAAATGCATATGTGCCAGGTCAGGACGTTCCTTCTCTATCAGCTGTTCCAACTTCCGGGCTGCTTCCCTGTTATTGAAATAATTGATGATGTTTTTTACAGGCTTCAACAGTTCACTTCGGGTTTCCTTTGATTCAGGAAAATACGATTCATATTCAGAAGGATAATTCTCAGGCCATCTCAATGCAAAATTGACAACCTCTTCGCCATGCATCCTCAGCAACTCCATCGTACTGAAATACACGACCTCAGAACCACCCTTACGATAGTTAAAGACGTTAATTTGCAGAATTTTCATTAAATAAAAAGATATTAGACGGTTATTGTCACTCAACCTTTTCGGTTTGAGTCTGTAAAATTCTAATGTATATGCCTGTCAAGAACCAACCAGACAGGTTTATAATCTATCTGTTTTAACAAATCCTGTTTCATCTTCCTGTCCTTTTTCGAATCTCGGTCCAACAGATAGATTTCACTTTTATCTTTACTTCCTTGTGAGGATGAAACATAGAGACATAGAACATCAGATAGGTTGAATCTTGAGAAACATTTCCCTTTGCAAACTGCAACAGGCTCACTAAAACCAGCAAAAGTCGAAAGATTCTTTTATTCTAGTTAAAGCTCATAAAGTGTGTATATAAAAAGATGCTATTGACGTAACTACTCAGGTGAGGTAACCTATTGACGAAGAAGCTGTTTCAGTATTCCCAAAGATCGAATGCGCTCCTTTCTTAAAATATCATTAACCCTTTCATAATCAATCATGCGTTCGCTTATTGAACAGTCAGCATAATCCGTAACAATTCTGTCTTGCAACCTCGTCAGTTGCAAGATGCTCTGATTTCTGTTTCCGGTCTTATTGTTTGGCAATATCTCAATAAACTGCCTATTGAAATTCAACGCGAAGGCAGTTCCGTGGAAAGAGTCTGTTATGAAATAAGTAGAATTCTTTATGTATGACAGGAAATCAGGTAGATCAGGCAGATATATAAACTTGCCGCCCCTGCGGATTTGGTGGAAAGTGGGGGACACTCTATATAAAGGCAGTCCAACATGTTCTGCGAATCTAACTGCATATTTACTTAACGCAGGGTTATTATGAAGCTGATACACTAAAACATATTTGCCGCCCATATCTTTTTTTATCATTCTGCTCCATTCATCACCTGTAAGAAGGAGTGTTGGGTCAAGAACTTGTCCTGCACATTCAATGTCCATCTGCCTGAGCAACCCGACAGCCGTATTTTCTCTTACAGCTATGCCTGAATATGAAGACAACAGTTTTTTGTATTCAGAAAGTATCTTTGCCGTAAAATCAGTTCTGCCTAAACTTGCCGCATACGCTATTTTCCTTTTGTCTTTTACGAATGAGAGAAAATAAGCTTCATCATAGTGTCCGTTGAGAGTAGGTCCCCATACTTGATCACTGCCGGTCATGAATATATCGGCATCAAGACGTTTCAGATCGTCATGTGTCCTGCATAGCTGCGTCAGTTTCAGATACTTCCTGCGCATTTCTCTGAAGTTCAGTTCAGCCTTCTTTTCTTCAGGATAACGTAAAACTATATATGCCAATTTCTTCAACGAATTACCGGACCATCTCTGCTTGTTGTTAAGGTTTGTTTTTACGGCACTAAGTCCGTGTTCGTCATCGCGTATGTAATCTATGATTTCGCATTTATGCCCTAATCGTTCCAATGTCGTTATTGTGGCTATTGACTGCAATAAAGAACCGTAATTAGACGGAGCATGTCGGGTAATTACTTTTATATCCATAAACGTTATTTTAATATGTTATTTCGCCTGTCAGAAATTTTGCATAAAATGCGGTAGAAGAGAATCGGCATTCTTGGCAGTGTCTCAACCACAGAGCGCAAGAACTTTCTCTGGCTTTGCTCAGCCTTACCTGCCTTGAGGACAGTCTCCGTACAATTTTCGCCACGGAAGAACGGCACAAGCTGCTGTTTGCGCCAAATGTCTTTCAAGTCGAGCGCAAGTGCTACTTCTTTATATGCTTTCTGTTCTGACCTTAACGATAAGATATTATTCAACAGATTAAGTCCTTTGTCTGTGTGTACGATGACTAAGGTTTCACCCAAATCGTTTTCAGATCTTATTTTCCAAGGGTCCATTAAGGTTATGTCCGCTCCGACATTTGTCCCGAACGAGTCACCACAAACATTGCAGCCAGGAATAGTCCACAATCTTCTACCGAACGGAATCTGAGCTGCCCTATTCCAAGACAGTTCAGATTCGTTCACTCGAACAATTCCCGGCCATCCGTTCCCACGATAACGGATCGAGAAATTTAGATTTTCAGAGATTTCCATACCCATAATTTTAGCGAGAAATCTGGTCGAATCCAAAGTCTTCTGCTGCTTGCAAAAAATACAAATTCTGATAATCTCATTCGCCTTCCCTTTCAGTATGGTATTCATGGCCCTAAGCTGGCAGCTGGTACCGATAACAATCAGACGCTCGCACCGCTGTATTTTCTTTACCTCACGACACGCAAGTACAGAGTGGTAAACCGAGTTCGGAATGTCATCATATCGAGGTATATTCTCTTTCGTGTAAAACTCGCCTTCGGCATACGGATAACGTCCGGTCTTCCTCAACGTGTACACGCCGTCAGCCAAGTTGTTTTTCAGGCTCTCAATAATCAATGTCTTGCACACCCCACCCGACGAGCTTTCACACCTTATCTTGTTGTCCTTATTATACCCTAAAAAATACTTTTTAATCGAAAAGTTATTGAAATATCCATCATAACCTTCTTTCTTATTAACAGGGCAACTTTTTACGCATCGCAGACACCTGATGCACTTCTCGTCATCAATGACAACCTTGTGTATGCCGTTTTTCAACAACTTGAATGATATTGCCTGTTTAGGACATACTGCCTCACAAATGCCACATTGCTGACATAGGGAATAGTTGTAGTTTATTCTATTGTCAATGTACTGGAGCATAATCTGATTCTATAAATTCTTTGTATTTTTCTAAATATGTTTTAGCCGTAATCCGCACATTATAAAGTTCCGTAACTCTTTTATAAGCACTTTCAATCATAGAAATATTATTATGCCCTTTCAAAAAGGTTTCAATCTTATCAGCGCAGTCATTTACATCCATATTTTTGAATGAATAGCCATATTTACCATAATCTATGATTTCTAACGGCCCTTGATTTTCCGATACAAGTACGGGGATTTTCGCCGCCATAGCTTCGGCTACGGTTAGTCCAAAACCCTCATAAATAGATGGTTGTACATACAAGTCGTATTCACACAGATGAGTATAGATATACGACTGATTTTTTGCTTCCAAGAAACTGACATATGTGGACAGTCCCAACTCATTAACAAGATTCTCCAAATACTCACGAGATTCACCTTCACCTATAAAGTCAAGGTGCAACTGAGTATGTCCACGATCTATTAATTGATGAAAAGCCTTTATTAATATATGTTGTCCTTTCTTTTCATGCATGAGTCTACTCACTTGTACGATTCTGAAAATATCAACTTGACGAGCAGTAGAGTATCTGATTTTACTCACATCAACACCATTAAGAACGACTTCTGAATTCAGACCGGTCCATTTAAAAATATCTTCTTTAACAATATTGGAAATTGCATAAACCCTTTTACATCTATATAAGTTTACAAAATTTCCTCCGTTACATACATCATGATGTGTAACACATAGCTTGCGCTCCAATGAAGATAAAAAAATGAATCTCGCAATAGATGAGTAGTGCAAGTGAATAACATCTGCATTGATTCTTTTAAGAAGTAAGTTTAGCTTAATATAATGCAGAGGATTTTTAGAACCTTTTCGCCTTTCCAGGCAGTAGAATTTGATTTTTTCATTCAAACTTGTGCGAAGCTCATCGTTAACATTATTATTGATAACAATCAGATGTATATTATACCCGAATCTAGCTTGCTCATTCGCAATATTACGCAGCATAGTTTCTATACCTCCAAGACCGAAGGCATAGGTGATATGGATGATTGTCATAAGTGAAATGATTTGAATCTTTTTTTCAAATTGAATAATATCTTTAGAAATTGATAGCCAATAAAGAAATTTGCTGTTGATAAAAACAGTAAATTTCTTTTATTCAATAGTTCTTTCGGAATGTTTGTATTTGGGTATAAATTAATATATTCTTTATATGTATATTCTCCAGATTTCAGTATAGACAATTTTATACCTGCTTTAAA
>ENA-OXVM01000617-OXVM01000617.1-human-gut-metagenome-genome-assembly--contig:-NODE-617-length-10801-cov-7.29555_pt1 | contig 10801 bp, 8 predicted proteins | sample MGYA00249574_ERZ652691 | MGnify/ENA primary metagenome ERZ652691 (study PRJEB26925, sample SAMN05826508) | human gut metagenome | biome: ENVO:2100002; feature: ENVO:00000062; material: ENVO:00002003...
TCTACACCTCTCTATTCGTCGGCAGCGTCAGATGTGTATAAGAGACAGCTGCAGTTCTTTGCATTAAATGATACAGAAACTTACAACAGTGCCAGAATTTATATGAGGATCACCTGCGGACTGATCCTGTTTTCCTTCCTTTCCCAGGTGCTGACAGGCCTTTTTACAGCCCAGGGCGATTCCAAAACACCGCTGAAAGCAAACTTCTTTGGCCTGATACTGAATATGATCCTTGATCCGCTTCTTGTTCTTGGTGTAGGACCATTTCCCAGATTAGAAGTTATGGGAGCAGCAGTTGCAACTGTTACCGCACAGATTGTAGTTCTGTTAATCCTTGTTGCAGAAATTCTCCGTGACCACGGTGAGGCCAATGTACTACACAAAATCCGTCTGCTTTCCAGACCGGATATTGCCTGTTTAAAAGGAGTCTTTCGCATTGGAACCCCCACTGCACTTCAAGGAAGCCTTTACTGTATCATCTCCATGATACTCACCCGAATGGTTTCCGGATTCGGGGACGGAGCGATTGCCGTACAGCGTGTAGGCGGACAGATTGAGTCCCTTTCCTGGAACACGGCTGACGGGTTTGGCTCTGCCCTGAACGCTTTCATGGGGCAGAACTACGGAGCCGGAAAAAAAGACCGAATCAAATCAGGATACCATATTTCCATTCGGCTTCTGATATGCTGGGCTGCTCTGATCACTATTGCCTTTGTATTTTTTCCACGGCAGATTTCTGTGCTCTTTTTCCATGAGGAGGAGGTTATCCGGCTTTCCGTTGATTATCTGCGGATCATCGGATTTTCTGAAATTTTTCTCAGCGTGGAAATGATGACTGTGGGCGCCCTGTCTGGTCTTGGACGGACACAGCTATGCAGTCTGATCAGCGTTGGACTGACTGTTATACGAATTCCTCTTGCACTGGTTCTATCAAACACTGCACTGGGACTGAATGGAATCTGGTGGGCACTGACACTTTCTACCGTTTCAAAGGGAATTATTTTTTATTTTGTATTCCAGTATATTTGCGAACACAGTCTGTTAAGAACTTCAAACAGATCGTAAAGAAAAAAATCCGGCAGATGATATTTTCACAACATCTGCCGGGTCTTATTATCTAATAAAATTTTCTGCCACTCCAGGCAGTTACTCTCCTATGAGTACTTCTTTTCCTTTAAATGCAAATCCATAATGATGAATCTCTTCTTTTTCAAAGCCAAGGCCTATAAGCTCCGCATCGTATTGCTTTTCCTTAATCTGCTGCAAAGCCGCTTTTACAGTCTCTTCAAGATTTTTTTCCTTTTTTTCATTACAAACCTTGAATTCCAGAACCACAGCTGGCAGTCTGCCTTTCTTTTGAGGACGCGGAATCAGCATAATATCGTAGCGTCCAAAACCGCTTTCCCGGTTGGAACGAATCATATAATTCTCCCGTTGTTCCACCATAAGCCCCAATACAAAACCGTGATAAAATCGCTCTGGTGCCAGCTCATCTGAATATTTTTTTCCGGTATCAAAGTAACTAAATGTAGAAAGAGCCACCTCATTCATATAGTGATTCATAGCCTCCACATCTCCTTGCAGCAACGCCTTGACAAAACCATTATATTCGGACTGGCTTGCACTGAACCATCCTTTAAACATATTGGAAAACATCCCAATTGTTTCCAGATTGGTAATGGAAAGATGATACCATGGATCTAATGTAATTCCACGATGTTCCACTTTTTTCACCTTAAGATACCCACTTGCCAAAAGCAGACTCCAGATTGCATTTTCATCTTTTTCAAGTTGTTCAAATACAATCTGCTCGTCAAAATTAACTATAATTGTTCCTCCATCCAGCAATGTTTCCATCCCTGTTTTTATCTCTGGCGATGCACTTTGAAGCATTTTATTTACAAGACCATTTGAACTGGTAGACGCCCAGTAAGGCCGCAGCTGACCTTCCTTTAGGAAATTGGTAATCGACCATGGATTATAAATATCCTTATGTTTTCCAAATGTAAAACCGTCATACCAGGTCTTTACATTTTCCCTCTGATCCCCCATTTCAAACATTTCCAGAGCCTGAAAAACTTCTTTTTCCGTAAATCCAAAGCAATCTGAATATCGTTCCGAGGTAGTCGTAATTACAGTCAGATTGTTCAGATCTGAGAATATAGATTCCTTGGAAACACGTGTAATGCCTGTCATAATCGCACGTTCCAGGTGCCTGTTTGTTTTGAATGTAGAATTAAAAAGCCCACGGATAAATGCAGTAAACTCATTCCAATATCCATGAATATATGCCTCCTGCATGGGTGTATCGTACTCATCCAGAAGGATCAAAACCTTCTTTCCATAATAAAGATGCAGATAACAGGAAAGCTCCTGCAGTGCACTTTGTGCTGTTACATTATCCATATCCGGAGTCACATTTTGAAGCTGCGTTCTCTGCTGTTCCGTTAATTTTGGCGAATCAAACAGTTCTTTATATTGCTGAAAAGCGGTAGAAATAATTCGTTTAATCTTGCTTACTGCATCCTGATAATTTGTCTGTTTCACATCTGCAAAGCTTAGAAAAATCACCGGAAAGCATCCTTGAATTCTTTGATATTTTTCTTCTTTCCAGATAGATAAGCCCTTAAATAGTTCTCCCCGATTGGTATATTTATTTGAAAAAAAGCAGTTAAGCATACTCATATTCAAGGTTTTTCCAAAACGTCTTGGTCTGGTAATTAAAGTAATTTCATCTCCCGCTTCCCACCATTCTTTTATAAAATCGGATTTATCTATAAAAAAATAGTTCTCATCTCTAAGTGACGCGAAATCCTGTTTTCCAATACTGATTACCTGCTTCATATCCGCTCACACTCCCACTCTTTTTAAACACTTCCCACTTTATACTTCAAATAAAATGTGCCCCATTACATAAGTACTTTAATTATACCATCTCGCCATGCCAATATCTACTGCTTCCATAAAAAACAGATATTCCTCATAATGATACTGAGAAATATCTGTTTTTCAAGTCAATATAGTCTGAGTCATGCCGTCAGCAATATTTTCATATTTTTGCAATATAAAAATCTTCTGCCCAATATTGTCTTTAAATCGATGTCTGTGTGCTGTCTTTCATCATCCTGTAATAACAGGGGATCAGAAGTGCACAGGCTCCAAACCAGGCCAGTGGACTGGCAATACAGACAGCCGTATAGCCAAGGATTCCTGCCATTCCAACAGTAGCAATGATTCGCATCACCAGCTCGACCATACAGGCTGCGAAAGGAGCCCGGCCGTTTTGCATGCTCTGGATGGAAGTGCGGTATACGGCAAGCAGACCAAGAATGAAATAAAATGGTGCCACAATTGTGAGATACATATCGGAATAATGATATATTTCCTGTGTAGGATCAGAAAGAAACATCCGCACGATCGGATGGCGAAGGATGAGAATTCCCACACACATGAACAGGTTAAAAGCTTCTGTCTGAATCAGGCAGGCGCGTACTCCCTGACGGATTCTTTCCTTCTTTCCCGCCCCAAAATTCTGCGCCACATAATTGGAAATTGCAGTCATCATAGCATTATTTACAAGGACGGAAAGCTGGTCTGCTTTGGAAGCGGCAGTGTAACCGGCTACTGCTGCCGTTCCAAGAGAATTTACCACAGCCTGCATGGCCAGCTGTCCAATACACATAACCGACATCTGGAAACCCATTGGAAAACCGGTTTTTAAATGAAGGACTGCTGCGTCTTTCAGGTCATGAAAATCTTCTCTGTAAAGATGAAGAATCTGAAATTTTTTCATTCCTACTAGCAAGGAAAATACAGCGGAAAGGAACTGGGAAAGTATAGTAGCCCATGCTGCTCCTGCCACCCCCATATGCAGTGGAACAATAAATAATATGTCCAGAAAAATATTCAAAACAGAAGAAAATACCAGGAAATACAGTGGTGTTTTACTGTCCCCAAGTGCTCTCAGCATGTTGGAGATCATGTTGTAAAAAACAGTTGCGCCAGTTCCCAGAAGCACCACAAACATATAGTCATAGGCTTCTCCGGAAATATCCTCAGGGATCTGCATCCAGCTAAGTATCTGATGCGCAAGCAGACAACAGACAAGTGTAAGAACCACCGTAAAGGCAATACTTAAAAGAGTGGAAACAGCAATGCTTTTTCGCATTCCTTTTTCATCCTTTGCACCACAACGCTGCCCCAGGCAGATACCAAATCCACCGGTAAATCCATTGATAAAACAGAACACAAAGTAGATAATAATGCTGGTAGAACCAACGGCTGCAAGGGAATCTGCTCCCAGCGTTTTTCCCACGATCACAGAATCTGCCAGAGTATAAAAAAGCTGAAACAGGTTTCCCAAAATTACAGGAATGGCAAATTTCAGCAAAGACCAGAACGGATTTCCTGTGGTCAGATCCATTTCTTTTGAACGAGACATCTGTACCTCCCTCTTGCGCTGCACATGTGCTGGCGCTATAATAAAAATATAAACCACTTGGAGAATTGTATATGTCAATGCGAAAAATTCTGGTAGACGATACCAACAGAGAACTTTGCCCTCATGGAACCGAAAGCTTTCCAATGACAGTGAGTCATGATGATCTCTGGGATTTTGAAGGAAAAAGTGTTCCCATTCACTGGCATAATGATCTGGAGATCAGCCTTCCCAGAAAAGGAGAATCTATCTATCAGATTTATCAAAAAAGCTATCATCTGAATCCAGGAGAAGGTCTTCTCATAAATCGAAATGTGCCTCACAGCTGCCATTCACCGGGCAATCAACCAGCCAGATACAGCACCATTCTGGTCCGCCCGGACTTTATGTACGGAGACTTTGGAAGTGATGTGGAGAAAAACTGTTTCAGACCTTTTCTTCAAAACGCAGCAATTCCATGTGTTCTTTTGACGCCTGATACACCTTCGCACCAACAGATCCTGGAAAAGCTTAATCTGATCGAACAGCTTTTTGATCACAAACCTTACTGTTACGAATTGAAAATCAAAGGACTTCTATGCCAGATTTTCAGTGATATTCTCTTTGAGAGTCAGAACTATTCCTCCCATTACACGCCTTCCAATCAGCTGGAGCTTGAACGTCTGGAACAAATGCTGAATTATCTGAATACGCATTTTGATTCTGTAATATCCCTACAGCAGCTTGCAGATCATGTGCATCTGTCCAGAGAGGTCTGCTGCCGTCTTTTCAAAAAAATGACGGGCAAAACCATCACTGCCTATCTGGAAGAATACCGGGCGAAAAAGAGCTTCTCCCTGGTACAAAGCGGGCAGTATTCCATGACTCAGATTGCTGCCCTGACAGGCTTCAGCAATGCAAGCCGTTTTGCCATCGGATTCCGCAAGTATTTCGGCTGCAATCCCGGTGAATACAATTCTCTGAAAAGCCAGGATTAGTGCTAACTCAGTTTAACCTGTGTTGACACTTTCTTTTCAATGCACGCCTATTATATACCTGCTTGTTAAAAAAAGACGATTCTAACATTGTCATTTCTGATACAGATATTGACATTTTCCAATTGCAATATAATCTCAATATTCTCAGAGCTTTTTTTGTGTAAAAGAAGTATTGCAAAGTAATTTCCTGATCACACAAAGAAGCCCTCGAATGCCAGTAACATTCGAGGACTTCTTCTTTTATTTTTGTATTCAAAACTTGTTTAATTGGAGGCAAGCAGATCTTCCAGGTCCGCTTTGCTACTTGCTCATAACCGAATAACTGCTTCGCAGTTTATCAGAAGGAGCTTACACTCCTCCTGATACAAGAAAGTCTCCCACTGCGTATTGCTTTTCGCAATCGCCCCAGGGAACTTACTTGATTCGGTTAAATTGCTAACAAATTCTTAATTGCTTCCATATACACTTCCACAGCCTCTTCCATCTCGGAAACAAGAATGAACTCATCTGCACCGTGAATACGATAATCCACACCCAACTTTTCCGGACCAAATGCAATAATATTTTTCAGAGATTTGGCATAGGTACCACCGCCAATTACCATTGGTTTGTTCTCCGTGTCGCCAGTCACATCCACATAAGCCTTGTACAGGGCATTTACCAGCGGAGATTCTCTTGGGAAGAACAACGGATTACCGATTTCCCCCACCTCAATACGGCCATTTTCATCTTCCAGATTACCCTCTATACGATTCAGAATATCATCCTTTTTGAAGGTTACAGGTACACGGATGTCGATGGTGCAGGAAATCACACCATTCTCTGTTTTTACGATTCCATTGCAGAAGGTCAGCTCACCAAATTCATCGGCAATTTTAAGGCCAACACCGGAGCCATCACAGGCAGTTCCAATGTGCTGATTATAAAATTTAACAAAATCGTCTTCAAGGCCTGCCTTTGCAAGACATTCCATGGTAACACCTGCTGCGTTGATACCAAGTGTCGGGGTGCTGGCATGAGCCGGTACGCCTTTTGCATAAATGGTGATCTGGTTTTCGGCTTCCGTAACTTTATATTCCTGCAGTTTTGTTTCGGAAAGCATCTGCTCCAGTTTCTCCTTAAGACCAGCTTCCGCCGGAATCACAGTGGTACAGTTATCGCATACTGCATTAGAAACAAAGCCACCATTCATGGAGATAATTCTGGTATTTTTGGAATATGCCATCATGGACATATAGCCTTTTTCACCATGAATACATGGGAAATTTGCATCAGGTGTAAAGCCGCAGGATAACTCTTCCTCTACCTCATTATAATGTACCATACATTTGGAACCGGTCTCCTCATTGCATCCCATGATCAGACGGACTCTTTTGTTCAGTTTCACACCGGAATCCTTTAGAAGTTTCATCGCATAGAGAGCTTCAATTACAGGTCCTTTGTCATCTGTAGTTCCACGTCCGTATACATGGTCGCCATCTCGTGTCAGCTTAAATGGATCGTAGGTCCAGTCACCACCTACAGGTACAATATCAAGATGACCTGCAATACCTACGATTTCCTCGCCTTCTCCCATTTCGGCGTAACCACAGTAATTATCAAGATTTACGGTTTTAAAACCAAGCTCTCTGGCAATTTCAAGCCCGATCTCAAGTGCCTCTTCCGGTCCTTCTCCGAAAGGTTTCCCCTCTGACGGGGTGCCAAGCTGGGAATCAACGGCAACCAGCTTTCCAAGATTTTCAAGCATTTCCTCAGATAATGCATGGATCTGTTCTCTTGTATTCATAGATGTTATATTTCCTCCAAATTCTATTTTATCTGTGCAGAGCATTTCCACCAATTGTAATGACTCTCCCGGGTAACGTCTTTTCACAGCTGCTCCAACAGCTGCTTCTCCACATTTTCAAAGCCAATTCTCTCAATAGTCTCCGCAAAACGTTCTCCCTTTATTCCATTGTCACGGAAGAAAAGAATGGCCTTTTCAATTACATCCAGGGCTTCTTCTTTGGATGTAAAAATCCGGCCAAGGGCTTTTCCCTGAGATACTTTTTTACCCCAGCGTCCACCTATGTATATCTTATAGCCATAAGCGCCGTCCTCAATGGTATGGAACGGACATTTTCCAACACAGCGGCCGCAGTTTTTACATATGTTTTTGTCAATCTGAATCTTCCCATCAACCACCTTTGCCACTTTGTTTGGACAGGCAGCCTCAATGGCACATTTCTTGCAGCCTTTACATACATCTGCATTGACGTTTGGAATTCTCTGTCCAATAATTCCTACATCATTCAGGTCTGGTTTCACACAGTTGTTTGGACAGCCCCCCACAGCAATCTTAAATTTATGTGGAAGTGCAACCTCCCTGTAACCTTCATAAAAACGTCTGTAAATTTCTTCTGATACTGCGTAGGAATCCAGAAGTCCATACTGACAGGTGGTTCCTTTGCAGGACACTACAGGACGTACCTTAGCCCCTGTTCCACCTGTTACCAGGCCTTCTTTCGCTATAAATTTCTGAAATTCTTCAATCTTGTCATAAGGAATTCCTGGGATTTCCACAGAGAGTCTGGTGGTATACAAAAGCTCACCGTTTCCGAATTTTTCTGCTGCATCTGCCATACAGCGATGCTGTGCTGCAGTTACTTTTCCATTTGTCGTGAGAACTCTTGCAGAAAACAGATCGGTTCCTCTGTTATTCAGAAAGCCCATTCCTTTTACTCTTTTTTCATCCTCCGGGCTGATTGTTAATGCTGACATTTTTGATACCTCATTTCCTGTTACTATTCACTGATAATTTTTTCATCTGTGAATTCTATTATAGCACCTGAATTGGTGTTTGAAAAACGTTTTTCTCTGTGGTATTCTATAAGCATATAAATAATACAAACCGGAGGGATAATTTCTATGTTAATTTGTGATTATATTGTAGAATCTATTGACGGCGACTACGCTCACCTGCGCAGGACAGATCTTCCCGAGGAAGAACTGAAGCTGGTAGCAAGAGCGCTTCTGCCATTTGACATTACAGAAGGATGCAGATTACATTATGAAATGATGCAGTATACCATAGTTGACTGATATACTGCATAGTAATTCATTCGATTGTAAAACAACATTCAGGCATTTTCCAGCTCCGCATTAATCGTATCTTCACTGGCTGCCATTGCCTGCAGTGTCATGGTCAGCAATTTTTCCAGTTCCCAGCCAAGCTGCTGCGCACCGCGCTCAATTACTTCGCGGGAGCAGCCTGCTGCGAAGCCTTTACTCTTGTACTTTTTCTTCAGGGATTTCAGTTCCATATCCTTAGTGCTCTTGGACGGACGCATTAATGCTGCTGCCCAGATCAATCCGGTAAGTTCATCTGCTGCAAAAAGCACTTTTTCCATCTCCTGTTCCGGTGCTACATCGATTGTTACACCGCAGCCTACGGTTATTCCATATCCGTGAGATACCACACTGTGTATCACATCTTCGCCTACCCCTGCCTCGCGAAGCATTTCCGGTGCTTTCAGGCAATGCTCTTCCGGATAAAGCTCGAAATCAATGTCGTGAAGAAGCCCTACGATTCCCCAGTATTCAGCATCCTCTCCATATCCCAGTTCATTTGCATACCATTTCATGACAGCTTCCACAGTCAATGCATGCTGGATATGAAATGGATCCTTGTTGTATTTTTTTAATAATGAAAAAGCCTCGTCTCTTGTGATTGTTTCCATTGTTGTCACTCCTCGTATGTCTTTCTATACTCTGCTTACTACATAAGCATGTTCCTGATTTTGAATAAAAGAAAAAACCTTGCACATACTATACATCTTTCTTCATTGATATACAACCATTTTGAGAAAAGTGACAATTTTGATTCCCTGATAACAATTTTTCCCAGGGTTCGTATTCTTTCATATAAGCAAACTCTTCTGCGTTTCTGAAGCCTTCCAGCAATTCTTTTTTCATTTCTTCCGTATATGGATTTTCGACTTCCTGAAATTTCATATGTTTGTATAATTGGGATTCCTGAAAATCACATATGGTGTCCACATTGTTCAGCAATTGCTTTGCAACCTGGAAAGTGCCCTCCACATTGTTCTCTGCGGTCACAACATTCAACATTGCTGCACATTCATTGTATTTTCCCATATCAAATCCTGAAGCTAATGTACACATTTTCTCTGCCAGAAACCTTGCGTATCCATGATCTTTTTCCTCAAGAGCCTTAGTAATCATGATTCCAAAAGCCAAATTCAAGGTGGTATACTCTGAAAAAACAGCCTTTTCCAGCATCTCAAATGCCTCTTCTTTTTTCCCCTGCTTCATATATAATTGTCCCTGCTTCACCTTTTTCATGGGATCATAATCGGAAAAATAGTTTAAATATTTTTCTGCCATTTCATAATTCTTTTTTCGCAAATAGAAGCCGAACAGGGAATCAGCTGCATAGTGCTGAATTTTTTCATCTTTATCACTCAGCGCCATTTCGTACCAGGAATTGATCTGCTCATCGTACCTGTCCGGATTCTCGCACATGCCAATGATCCGGCGCGAATCAAGCATTACCGCAATCTGCCAGATCAGCAGATTGCAGTTTGGATATTCTTTTATGGTATTTACAGCCCACTGATAAGTCTTCTCAAAGCCTTCCTCAGAAAACATTTTGTCCATTTTGTGGATCATCTCTTCGATTTCAAGGTCAGTCAGATTTTCGCGAAAAGACAACAGGGTATCAAGGGAAATATGCAGTAATCTTGCAATAGGAGCTAACAATTCAATATCAGGATTGGAGTTCCCTGTCTCCCATTTAGAAATGGTTTGGCGAGATACTTGTAATTCCATTCCCAATTCCTCCTGCGATAATCCTTGTTTTTTTCTGATTTCGATTAATTTCTCATTAAATTTCATACGCAAAATCTTCCTTTCTGTTGTATGAGCAAAATATATCCCCAAAACGCTAAAATAACAACCAACATCTCTTGTCAATCTATCAACCAAGTATAACATTATCTGATTTTCTTGTTTTGCTACAACTTCGATAGATAAGGTATTTATTACACTACTTCACTTACATGAAGAATGTGAGAAATATTTTGGCCATAAAAAGTAAAAGCAACTAACAGTTTTAAAAGTTAAAATGGCAAGTGCCTTAAAATTCCATATTCAATTTTGGATACAAAAAAGCAGGAGACTTTTCCTGCTTAATATAATTGTGAATATTTAATTGTATTCAGTTTTTCAGTTCTGTAAACTGGAGATTTTCTTTGGAAACACTTAAACAAATGAAGCATAAATAACATAAATCTCTGCAATCAAAATAATTCCGAGAACACCATCTATCATCAAATTATACCTGTCTCTTATACACATCTCCGAGCCCACGAGACCTCTCTACATC
>ENA-OXVM01000620-OXVM01000620.1-human-gut-metagenome-genome-assembly--contig:-NODE-620-length-10737-cov-5.4766_pt1 | contig 10737 bp, 10 predicted proteins | sample MGYA00249574_ERZ652691 | MGnify/ENA primary metagenome ERZ652691 (study PRJEB26925, sample SAMN05826508) | human gut metagenome | biome: ENVO:2100002; feature: ENVO:00000062; material: ENVO:00002003...
GGCTCGGAGATGTGTATAAGAGACAGTTCAACAAGTCGTTCTTCTACAAGATCGCCCCCATTACGGATGTGGATCTGGTGATCACGGACGATGGTCTGGATGCAGCTACGCAGGAGCTGTTCCGGCAGAACAATATCCCGTTGGTGCTGGCCTGAGAATAACTTGAAATTAAAAGTAACATAAAATAACAAAAAAGAATGAACTTTTCGGAGAAAATGTTATCTTTCACCGGAAAGCTCATTCTTTTTTGCGTAAACGAGTCGAAAATTTAGTGAAAATGATGCAAAACTCGATTTTTTGTTTGTTAAAAGCAACAAATAATAACATTTACGAACAAAATGTAACAAAAACTGATTGACTTTGACCCGGAGTGTGGTACAATGTAGAAAAGACGATGAATGGTTAAAACTCAACGAAATTCTGCGGGTTTTCGCTGCGGCCGAGCGGTGAATATATTTCACAGCTGTTCATCACATGAAGTGCAAAATGTGATATTTTGTAACATTTTACGGTACGAAAGGGAGGCATTTACTCATGGGCAAATATACAAAGATGTCCCAGCAAGTCCTGGAGAAGGTCGGCGGACTGAGCAACATCACCTTCGTTGAGCGCTGTGCAACACGGCTGCGCATCCATTACGCCAGCAAGTCCAAGGTGGATGTGGAAGCCATCAAGGGCATTGAACATGTCGTGGGCGTTGTGGACAAGACCGGCCAGGTGCAGATCATCATCGGACCGGAAGTCAACGATGCATTCAACGATTTCCTGGAGGTCTCCGGCTGGAAACCCACCGATGACCGCCCCACGGTCGTGGAGGAAGAGCCTGAAAAGAAGGGCTTTATGTACTGGGTCACGAAGTTCGGCAACTTCAGCGCAGCTGTCTTTATGCCGATCGTTCCCGCTCTGATCACCGGCGGCCTGATCCTTGCCATCAAGAACCTGCTGGTCAACTACCTTGGAATGAGCACCGACAGCGGCACCGCAAAGGTCTGCCTGGCTATCTTCAGCGCCGGCTTCTCCATGCTGCCCGTCTGGATCGGCTACACCATGGCCAACAAGCTCAAGATGGAGCCTATCATGGGCGCGTTCCTGGGCGCTGTCCTCGTCAGCAGCTCCATCAGCGGTGTTGAGGGTCTGGATTTCTTCGGCATCCCCATTCCCACCGTGGAATACACCTCCAGCGTGATGCCCATCGTCATGGGCATCATCCTGATGTACTGGGTGGATAAGCTGCTCAAGAAGATCATCCCTGAAATGGTGCGTTACTTCTTAAAGCCGCTGCTTACCATGTTGATCGTCGTTCCCATTACGCTGATCGTCCTCGGACCCATTGGCACCGAGCTCAGTGGTGTGGTCGGCAATGCTCTTCAGGCATTCTTTAGCGCAGCAAGTATTATTGCAACTCCTGTTTGCTCTGCTATCTATCCCTATCTGGTCATGCTGGGCCTGGATAAGGCCATCACCCCCATCATGGTGGAAGGCATCTCCAGCATCGGTTACGACCTGGTTGTTACGCCGATGGGCTTTATCTCCAACCTGGCAGTCGGCGGCAGCGCACTGGCTGTTGCCATGCACCTCAAGGATAAGGGCCGCAAGGGCATGATCGCTTCCTTCGGTGTTACCGCACTGTGCGGCGTTACCGAGCCTGCTTTCTACGGCTCCCTGATCATGCGTCCCCGTGTGCTGGTGGGCACTGCCATCGGCGCAGCGGCCGGCGGCCTGATCGCAGGCATCTTCCAGCTGAAGAACTACGTTGTGGGCGGCTGCCCGGGCTTCCTGGCCCTGCTGTTCTTCCTGCCTCCTGACGGTTCCATGGGCAACATGATCGTGGCGCTGGCCTCCGGCATCGTGGCCGTGGTCGTGGCGTTCATCGCCTGCACCGTCATCCTCAAAAAGGCATACAAAGAGGACGTCTGATCCCTGTTTAGACTTTTGACATTCACAGCCATAATTTCATCATAAAGCAAAGCACAAAAAGCCAAGCACATTGATGCCTGTCGCCGCTACGGCGGCGGGCATCAATGTGTGCTCAGGCTTCTTTTGAGAGGGAGGATCTGCTATGGGCAGAAAAGTTCTGGTGGCGCAGTTTGTGACCGAGTCCAACGCCAACATCCCCTACAAAACTGATCTGGAAAATTATGACCTGCGGTTTGGCGAGGACGCCATTTCTCAGATGAACATGGGCACCGTGTTCGCGGGTGCCGGCATCGAAGTGGTACCCTCGGTCTATGCCAATGGCTTTTCGGGCGGTGTGGTCACCCGCAACGCCTTTGATTACATCGAGAACCGCCTGCTGAACGATATCCGCGCAAACCTCGGCACGCTGGACGGCATGTTCCTGCATCTGCACGGTGCCAGCGAGGTGGAGGACATCGGCTCCGGCGACCATCACATTTTGAAGGAAGTACGCAAGCTGGTGGGTCCGTATATGCCCATTGTAGTGGCCTGCGACCCCCACGGCAATCTGTGCAAGGAGTATGTGGACGGCACCACCGTGATCCGCAGCTACCGCGAGTCGCCCCACACCGACCTTGCCGACACGGTCAAGACCTGCTGCCGGTATCTGGTAGATCTGTTGGAGCACCGCCGCAACATCCGCCCCGCATACCGCAAGCTGCCGCTGATCCTGGGCGGCGAGCAGAGCGTCTCCGCCGATGAGCCGGTGCGCTCCATCAACCAGTACATGGACGAGATGGAGAAAGATCCCCGCATTCTCAGTGCCAGCTGGCATGTGGGCTACATCCGTCACGACACGGACGTAGCAGGCTGCGGCGTCGTGGTGGTGCCAAACTCCGAGGCTGATCAGGACTACGCCGAGCAGAAGGTTGACGAACTGGCCGCTTATGTGTGGGAGCGCCGCCATGAGTTCCACTACACCGGCCTGACGCAGGAACCGGAAGAGGCCATTCAGTCCGCGCTGAACTGCCCGGGCAAGCCGGTGTTCCTCACCGACTCCGGTGACAACACCACCAGCGGCTCTGTGGGTGCCAATACATGGGTGCTGCGGCAGGTCATGGCGTTGCCGGATACCAAGGGCAAGAACTTCTTGTTCGGCTGCATCACCGACCCGGCTGTAGTGGCACAGCTGGCCGATGTTCCGGAGGGCACAAAGACGCATATCCGTCTGGGCATGGATCTGGACGAGCTGTCCCGCCCGGTAGAGCTGGACGTGACCGTGAAGCACAATGGTCGTCTGGAAGGCTTTATGGGCTATGAGGGAGATTACGGTGCCTGCGTGCTGGTGTCGGTAGAGGGCTACCCCATTGATATCATCATAGCCGAGGCGAGCCATGCTGTGGTGGAGCTGCATCAGTTCGAAGCAGCCGGTGCCCACTGCGCGGACTACGGCGTGGTGATCGTAAAACAGGGCTACATCTTCCCGGAGCTGAAGGAGCTTGGCGCGCTGTGCGTGATGTCCCTGACCGATGGCGCTACCCTGCAGGATACCCGCCGCCTGCCCTTCAAGCGCATCATGCGCCCCATGTTCCCGGTGGACGATATTTAAAAAACAAAACGAGAGCTTATCAAAGAAAGGACTTGTACAGTATGGAAAAGCAGAAATTTCTCTGGGGCAGTGCAACTGCCGCATATCAGTGTGAAGGCGCTTGGGATGAGGACGGCAAAGGTCTGGGCGAGTGGGATGTATTCTCCCACGGCAACCCGCTGAACCTGAACGGTGCCACCGGCGATGTCTCCTGTGACTTCTATCACCACTACAAAGAGGACATCGACATGATGGCTGCCGGCAAGCAGAACACCTACCGCTTCTCCATTGCATGGGACCGTATCCTGCCCAACGGCCGGGGTGAGGTGAACCCCAAGGGCATTGAGTTCTACAACAATGTGATCGACTACTGCCTGGAAAAGGGCATCGAGCCAAATGTCACCCTGTTCCACTACGATCTGCCCAATGTCCTTGCGGAAGAAGGCGGCTGGGAGAACCGCTCCATCGTGGACGACTTTGAAGCCTATGCCAAGGTCTGCTTTGAGGCCTTTGGCGACCGGGTCAAGCTGTGGAGCACCATCAACGAGCCCAAGTACTACGCCTACTGCACCAATATGGTGGGCAACTATCCCCCGAACCACAAGCTGGACTTTGACCGCTACTTTAAGCAGATGTACTACGAAGTGCTGGCCAGTGCCAAGACGGTGGCCCTGTACCACTCCATGGGTCTGAAGGGTCAGATCGGCATCGTGCACGACAGCAGCAACGTGGAGATCGCGCCGGGCACCAAAGAACCGGGAAAGGTCCGCCTGCTGGGCGACCTGTTCTATAACCGCCTGATCCTGGACACCTCCATCAAGGGCGAGCTGCCCGGCGAGCTGATCCCTCTGCTGCGGGAAAACGGCATTGAGAACGACTATATCAAGCTGGACGATGCCCTGATCTTTGCCAAGGGCAAGGTGGATTACATCGGCATGAACGTTTACAACCGCATGTACCTGACCGACTGGTCGGAGGGCGAGACCGAGGTGTTCCACAACAACCGCGGCGCAGGCTCCAAGGCCAAGGAGGGTATGCGCATCAAGGGCTGGTACGAGACCGCCATTGCCCCCGACACCAAGCGCAACCTCTGGGGCCGCGAGATCTACCCCAAGTGCATGTACAACACCCTGATGGAGATCCGGGAGCGCTACGGTGACATCCCGGTGTACATCACCGAGAACGGCCATGGCTGCTACGAGACCCCGGACGAGAACGGCTATGTGCAGGACGATGACCGCATCGAAATGATGCAGGGCTACATCGACTATATGCTTAAGGCCAAAAAAGAGGGCTGCAATGTGCTGGGCTACTATGCATGGTCTACCATGGATTTGTACAGCTGGGTCAATGGCTACGAAAAGCGCTACGGCTTTGTGCGTGTGGACTTTGACCATGACAACAAGCGTACCCCCAAAAAGAGCTATTACTGGTTCAAGAATTTGATCGAGGAATACCAGAAAACCGAAGAAGCGGGAGAGTAATATGAGAGCCACAGGAGACGGCTCCCCCAAAAAGCCGTGACGTATCCGCCATGGCGTGGATGTGGTGCTGGACTTCATTGCCGGCTGCGTCTCGCCGGTGATCCCGGTGCTACTGGTTCACTGGCGGCATGATATGGGCGAGCGACACCTTTGGTACATGGGCCGTAGGCCTGTACGCCATTATTACCCCGGGACTGTGTGCCTTGCTAGGGTATATCGACCCGGATGGCAGCCTGACCAATTTGTTGCTGACACTGAGTCCGGAACTGGTGCTGATATTCCATCTGGACTTTACTACCCTGCGGGAAGATACTTGGGTTAGTATGCTTCTGCTGGGGCACTGCATGGGCTGGTTTTTGCCAGTAACCATGCGGCTTTCGCCGCACCAGCGCATGAAAAAAGCGGCCTGTCCGGTTGCGGATTGATGGTGGAAACGGTACAATAAAAGGAGAAACAACAATGAAAATCTTGGTCGGCGAATTTATCACGGAGTCCAATGCGAACATCCCGCAGAAATGCGAGATCAGCAATTACAAGATGCTTTTTGGTGATGACTGCATTCAGGCACTGCATGTGGCCGATGTGTTTGAGCAGGCCGGTTTTGAACTGATCCCCTCGGTGGTGGCGGATGCCGGTGCTGCGGGCGTGATCAAAAAAGATACCTTTGATTACATCGAATCTTGCTTCGTGCGGACGGTCAAAGAGCACATCCACGAGATCGATGGTATGTTCCTGATGCTGCACGGTGCCAGCGAGGTGGAGGGCATTGGTTCCGGCGACCACCACATTCTGGCTGAGATCCGCAAGGTGGTAGGGCCGTACCTGCCCATCTTTGTGGTGTGTGACCCCCACGGCAATCTGTGCAAGGAATATGCCGAGGCCACCACTCTGATCCGCAGCTACCGCGAATCACCCCACACCGACAGCATTGCCACCATGCGCAAGGTAGCCGCCATGCTGTGCGACTTTATGAAAGACCGCCAGAACATCCACTCGGTATACCGCAAGCTGCCCCTGATCCTGGGCGGCGAGCAGAGCGTTTCCGGTGACGAGCCAGTGCGATCCATCAACGAGTATATGGACAAGCTGGAACAGGATCCCCATATCCGCAGTGTGAGCTGGCATGTGGGTTACATCCGCCATGACACGCCGGTGGCTGGCTGCGGCATCGTTGTGGTGCCCCAGACCGAAGCCGACCTGCCCTATGCAGAGGAAGCCGCCGACTGGCTGGCTGTCTACGTCTGGAACAAACGCCGTGAGTTCCACTACACCGGCCTGACAGCTGCTCCAGACAAGGCTTTGCGGATGGCACTGGAGTTTGAGGGCAAGCCTGCTTTCATCACTGACTCTGGCGACAATGTAACCAGCGGTGCCACCGGCTGGAATACCTACATCCTGCGGCAGGTGTTGGTGGAGAAGGAACTGAAAAAGAAGATCCTGTTTGCCAACATCTGCGACCCCGTTGCCTACCAGAAGCTGGCGCAGCTGGAGATCGGCGCAAAGGCCTGCCTGCATCTGGGTGTGAATCACGATGAGATGTCCCACTCGGTGGAGCTGGATGTGACGGTGAAGGCAAAGGGCACTCTGCGCGGCTACCTGCACCATCCCCACGATGCCGTGTATGGCTATTCGGTGGCGGTGTCGGTGGACGGCCTGCCACTGGATATCAATGTGGCAAGTACCCGCCAGACCATGTGCGAAGAGCACCAGTTCGTGGGGGCTGGACTGGACTGGGACGCATACGATGTGATTGTGGTCAAGCAGGGCTATATCTTTCCGGAGCTGAAGGAAAAGGCTGCGTTCTCGGTCATGTCCCTGACGCAGGGAGCTACCCCGCAGGATACCCGGATCATTCCCTTCAAGCAGATCATGCGCCCCATGTACCCCATTGACAAAATCTGAAACCGGCCGCAGGCCAAATACAAGAAATCAATAACGAGAGGTGTAAGAAAATGAAACAGTACGATATCCGCTTGGCCAAGGTGCCGCAGCCGCCCAAGGACTGTACTGGAGAGCCGGTCATGCTGACGGATGCCACTATCCAGGAACGTCTGGACAAGGTTCTGCGGGGCATGAAGTCCCGCGGTTTTGAGCAACTGGTGGTGTACGGTGACGCCGAACACTGCGGTAATTTCCAGTACCTGATGGGATATTTTACCCGCTTTGAAGAGTCTCTGCTGGTTCTGGACGCCGACGGCACGGCTCACTTTGTGCTGGGCAATGAGAATCTGAACAAGGCGTCCAAAGCCCGTATCCCGGGGCAGGCCGTGCATGTTTCACTGTTCTCACTGCCCAACCAGCCCAACCGTGCTGACAAGCCCCTGCGCACTCTGTTGGAGGAGGCAGGCATTGCGCCGGGCCGCCGCATCGGCATTGCAGGATGGAAGCATTTTACCAGCCCGGTGGAGAAAAACGAAAAACTGTTTGACATCCCGGCCTTTATTCTGGATGCCATCCGTGCCATTACCGGCGGCGACGAGAACCTGTTCAATGCCGGAGATCTGTTCCTTGGCGATGGCGGTGCCCGTACCACTAACAACGCTAACGAGATCGCCCATTACGAATATGGCGCTGCACTGGCTTCAGACGGTGTGCTGGATGCTATGGATCTTCTGGCTCCCGGTGTGCCGGAGACCGCACTGGGCGCTCAGCTCAACCGGCAGGGCCAGCACAACAGCATCGTGACCATTGCCGCCAGCGGCCCGCGCTTCATCAAGGGCAATATGTTCCCCACCCAGAACACGGTCAAGGTGGGCGATACCATTTCGCTGACCGTCGGCTATTCGGGCGGCTCCTCCAGCCGCGCAGCCTATGCAGTGCACGACGCTTCGGAGCTGCCGCAGGGCGCTCAGGATTATGTGGAAAAGGTAGCGGCTCCCTACTTTGCTGCCTATACCCGCTGGCTGGAGGAGATCCATGTGGGCATGACCGGCGGTGAGATGTTCGACAAGGTGGAAGAAATTCTGCCCCGTGCAACCTACGGCTGGTCGCTCTGCCCTGGCCATCTGGTGGCCGAGGAAGAATGGCTCTGCTCTCCGATCTATGAGCACTCCGCAGAGGTTCTGCGCAGCGGCATGATGCTGCAGATCGATATCATTCCATCGGTGCCGGGCTACGGCGGCAGCTGTGCCGAGAGCACCGTGGTGCTGGCCGATGAGACTCTGAAGGAGCAGATCTGCCAGCAGTACCCGGAGATGTGGCAGCGGATGCAGGTGCGTCGGCAGTATATCATCCAGCAGCTTGGCATTCAGCTTTCGGAAGATGTACTGCCCATGTGCGGCACAGTGGCTTATCTGCGGCCCTACCTGCTGGAAAAGGACATGGCATTTGTGAGCCGCTGAGTCCATAAACATCCATGGATGTCTCTGAATACTCTATAATTTTGGCACCCGCCCAGCCTGCAATCAAAAATCCCCGCAAATAATTGCGCGAGAGCTTGAAAAAACGTGAATAAAGAGCACAAATAAAGTATAACAAACCGCCCCGGTTTCCGTAACAGGAAGCCGGGGCAGTTTTTGCGTTGGGTAGCTTGAGCGAGCGACAAGGGGCTGTTGCAAAATAGCCCCAACGAAAAAATGAGATAGACTTCCCCAAAAGGGGTTGCCTATCTCATTTTTTGTTGTAAACTGAAACTGCAATGAACCAGATACAACATGAACAGTATACAGGAAAGGGCGGCATATATCAACAGCTGACCCTGCCAATAAGCGAAAATATTTTAATAGATGAACATGAACCGGTGTATGTAGCCAACGCCCAGCTTGAGGAACTTCCGGCGCTTCTTGATGCGAGGGAGAACCAATATCTCTACCGAATTGTTTCTCCTCTGCATTGCTTTTGACCTCCAGAAGTTCTTTTCCAAATTGCAACGCGGAAAGAGAAAATCTCATCTTTTTCCCCTCAAAAAAGAGTAGAATTTTTTGGAACTGAAAATGTAAAAAGCTGAGCACCTGCTTTTTCACAGAGGCTCAGCTTTGCTATACCTTTTTCTCTGAATTTATGACAAAGTTTTCAACTTTTGGGCTGTTTCAGGCACTCTTTGCTGAAGTTTTCAACGTCTTTCGCTTTTGCTATTTTGCAACAGCCCCTTTTTTGCGTCTTGTTTTGTAAGCGGAAAGAAGGTACAATAATAGAAAAGAAAGCGTATATCAGTCGAATAAGGTGGTAGGCCTATGAAGTTTTTTGAAGCGGTTCCAAGCGAACTTTTCTCGCCGCTGGCTTCACCCAACCGTATTTTATATGCGGATGCACTGGACGTACTGTACGCAGCATACCAAGAAAACCTGAAAATACGGGAAGATGTCTTGTATTCCATGCTACGCGGCAGGCTGGAACAGGAACTGGCGGATGCTACGTTTGAAGATGAAGACATTGACGAAGAGGAACTGAGGGATATCTCTGGCCGCGCTCGTTTTTTGATCCGCAAGCTGTGTAGTAAGGGGTGGTTTGAGAAAGAACGCGGGGACGACTTTGAAGAGTATATCACGATTCCTAATTACAGCAGCCGTTTGCTGGAATTATTCCACCAACTCTGCGATGATAGCCCGGCTCGTGGGTATTCCTATGTGTTCGGAACTTTCTCAGTCTTAAGGACCGCCGACGACAGCAACAATGCTTACGATAAAATGACGGCTCTCTATAGTGCCTACGATAACACAACGGCGCTGATTAGCTTGTTGCAAATGGTCTATCATAATGTGAAGCATTATTTTCAGACGCAGATCGATATGCAGGATGTCAACCAGGTGCTGGCTGCACACTTTAACGACTTCGGACAAAAGGTTGTGGAGGCATATATCCGTCCGCTGAAAATCAAAGATTCAGTGCCGAAGTATCGTGTGCCCATTCAGTCTGTGCTTAGGCGCTGGGAAGAGGATGATACCTTGCTGATGGCGATGGCAAATGAAGCATTGCGTGATAAGCGGGGCAAGACATTGGAAGACTGCCGTGCCGATCTGCTGAGGAAAATTTTCTGGATCGAAGAACGCTATGACAATTTAGAGAAGGACTATCTTGAAGAAATTGATACGCAGGTCCGGCGCTATACCAGGGCAGCAACACAGAAAATAGAGAACCTGACGAACCGAGATCAAAGCGTGCGCGGTAATTTGAATGTTTTGCTGACGGCACTGTCCAGAAACCGCAGGGCGTCTGAGCTGGTGGACCAGATACAACCGGTATTTCAATTGTATGAGCAGTCTTTTTTGTCAGAAAAAAGTCTGTGGTACCGTAAGCGCCCCGAAAAACGGACAAAACCGCGTCGGTGCTGATACAAGATGATCAGGCACCGAATACAGAAGAACAGGTCAGAGCGGCACAGTTACTGCAATCGAAATATGGCCGGGCAGCAGTAAATGCTTACGTGCAGGGATGGCTGGGAGACGCTGACATTCGTTGCTCGGAGGAGCTCTCGCTTGAAGAGGACAAGGATTATATCATGAGTTTGCTGGCAATCCTTGGAAGCAAAGATGCATCTGCCGGTTATGTGGTCCAGGAACTCGATGGCATTTTTTGCAAAAATGGCTATTCGATCCCGCAAATGCAGATCCGGAGGAAGGAGAAGAAGCCGTGAATTTTGATTTTGTTACCAATGCAACGGCAAAAGAACTGGAACAATTCAAATCTGTCTGCAATCAGCTGCTCAGCCGCACATACATTGTGCGAACCATCTACCAGCCGGGAAAAGGCAGGGTGGATAACCCAGATTATCTTTTTCTATCACGGCACTATGACTGTCTCTTATACACATCTGACGCTGCCGACGAATAG
>ENA-OXVM01000621-OXVM01000621.1-human-gut-metagenome-genome-assembly--contig:-NODE-621-length-10727-cov-10.8686_pt1 | contig 10727 bp, 9 predicted proteins | sample MGYA00249574_ERZ652691 | MGnify/ENA primary metagenome ERZ652691 (study PRJEB26925, sample SAMN05826508) | human gut metagenome | biome: ENVO:2100002; feature: ENVO:00000062; material: ENVO:00002003...
GTGGGCTCGGAGATGTGTATAAGAGACAGGCTTATAATATTCATTCATAAATAGAATAAACCAAAGAATTCACACAGGAGGAAATGAATTATGTTGAAATGTTTAAAAAAGATTGATAAAGCAAAAACCGGTATTTTCGCAGCAGGCGTTCTGTTCGGAACCGCAGGTATCAAAGTACTGTCCAGCAAGGATGCGAAGAAGCTGTACACCAACTGCACCGCAGCTGTTCTGCGCGCAAAAGAGTGTGTCATGAAGACTGCGACCACTATCCAGGAGAACGCAGAGGATATCTACGCAGAAGCTCAGCAGATCAACGAGGACAGAGCAGCACAGGCAGCAAAAGAGTATGATGGTGAAGCAGAAGCAGCAGAGACTGCAACAGAAGAATGATCCCTTCATGAAAGCAGGCATAAATTATGAGATTTGTGATCAAGCATGAGATAAAGGGGAGACTCAGGGTTCACATTTTACAGAGCCGCATGAGCTTTGCGCAGGCAGATACACTGCAATACTATCTGGACGGACAGAAGAATATTGTCAGTGCCAAAATTCAGGAGCGCACCCTGGATGTTACGGTAGTCTATACCGGTTCCAGGGAGGAGGCACTGAAGACACTGGAGAATTTTACGTATCAGGGTACGGAAGTGCCGGAGAACTATCTTGCTAATTCCGGCAGAGAGATGAACCGGGAATATAAGGATCAGTTGATCAATAAAGTGGTAATGCATTATGGGATCAGGCTGTTTCTGCCCATGGATATCCGTTCCGTGATCACCACAGTGAAGTCTTTCAAATATCTCTGGCACGGCGTGAAGACTCTGGCGAAGGGGAAGATCGAAGTGCCGGTACTGGATGCCACTGCTATCGGCGTATCCGTGCTGCGTGGTGATTACAACACCGCAGGCTCTGTGATGTTCCTGTTAGGCATCGGCGAGATCCTGGAAGAGTGGACGCACAAAAAGTCTGTCGGTGATCTGGCGAGGAGCATGTCTTTAAACATTGACAAGGTATGGGTTGTGAGTGATGGACAGGAGATCCTGGTGCCGTCCACATCCATTAAGTCGGGTGATCTGGTAAGGATCCACATGGGCAATGTGATTCCTTTCGACGGTACAGTGACGGATGGAGAAGGTATGGTGAATCAGGCATCTCTGACCGGAGAATCCGTTCCGGTGAGAAAAATTCCCGGTGGAACTGTCTATGCCGGAACTGTGGTAGAAGAAGGTGAACTGACTATCTGTGTGAAAGAAAACGGCGGTTCCAGCAAATATGAGAAGATCATGACCATGATCGAGGAATCCGAGAAGCTGAAATCCTCTCTGGAGGGTAAGGCAGAGCACCTGGCAGATAAGCTGGTACCCTATACTTTCTTAGGCACCGGTCTGGTATGGCTGTTCACACGGAATGTGACCAAGGCATTATCCGTGCTGATGGTGGATTTCTCCTGCGCATTGAAGCTGTCTATGCCGTTAGCGGTATTGTCTGCGATCCGTGAGGCAAGCACCTACGAGATCACGGTGAAGGGCGGCAAATACTTAGAGGCTATGGCAGATGCCACGACCATCGTATTTGACAAGACCGGAACCCTGACCAAGGCACAGCCTACCGTGGCGGATGTGGTATCCTTTAACGGACAACCCGCAGAGGAACTGCTTCGGATCGCTGCCTGCCTGGAGGAACATTTCCCTCATTCCATGGCAAAAGCAGTGGTGCGGGAAGCAGCCCGCAAGGAGCTGGTACATGAAGAGCTGCATACCAAAGTGGAATATATTGTAGCCCATGGAATCTCTTCTACTCTGGATGGCAAGAAGATCATCATCGGCAGCTACCATTTCGTATTTGAGGATGAGCAGGCACAGATCCCGGAGGGCAGACAGGAGCTGTTCGATCAGCTGCCTGAGGAATACTCCCGCCTGTATATGGCAATTGACGGCAAGCTGGCTGCAGTGATCTGCATCGAGGATCCTCTCAGAGAAGAGGCTCCGGAGGTCATCCGACAGCTGAAGAGTCTCGGAATCCACAAGGTAGTCATGATGACAGGAGACAGCGATCGTATCGCTGGGGCAATTGCGGGTACCGTCGGCGTGGATGAGTATTATTCCGAGGTGTTGCCGGAGGACAAAGCAAGGTTCGTGGAGCAGGAGAAGCAGGCAGGTCATAAAGTCATTATGATCGGTGACGGTATCAACGATTCCCCGGCATTGTCTGCGGCAGATGTTGGTATTGCCATCAGCGAGGGCGCACAGATCGCCAGAGAGATCGCAGATGTGACCATCGGTGCGGACAATTTACAGGAAGTAGCGACACTGAAGGAGCTGAGCAATGCCCTGATGGCGCGGATCCATAAAAATTATCGCATGATCGTAGGCATCAATACCGGACTGATTGTATTGGGTGTGGCAGGTATCATTCCTCCCACTACGTCCGCTCTTCTGCATAATACATCTACCCTGTGGATCAGCACCAAGAGCATGAAGAATCTTTTGGATAGAGAAGAAGCATAAAAAGAGAAAAAGCAAAGGCCATTGTGAGAGAAAAAGAGAGCTCCTCGCAATGGCTTGTGTTTTACTTTATAGTAAGTTGCTGCTAACTGAAAAATGTAATACAAAAAAATGTAAGACAATTTGAATAGAATGTACGGTACTTTTATAGGAATTATATGTTGCATATTTGCAGATGCTTGTATATAATGATATAGTAATTCCTAGTTGGACGCTAGAGATAGGAGGAAGTATATGTCAGAACAATTATTACAGGTGCGTAACTTGTCCGTAAGTGTAGAGGACAAGCCCATCCTTCATGGAATAGATTTAGAGGTTCGTCCCGGAGAGACCCATGTCCTCATGGGACCCAACGGTGCGGGCAAATCCACACTGGGTTACACCATCATGGGAAGTCCCCGGTACGAGGTGACCGATGGTGAGATCCTGTTCAAAGGGAAGGAATTATTAGAGGAAACTGCAGACCAGAGAGCCAAGGACGGTATTTTCCTATCCTTCCAGAATCCCCTGGAGGTACCAGGAGTATCTCTTCGGAATTTCATCCGTAATGCCGTGGAACAGAGGAGTGGTTCCCGTATCAAGCTGTGGACCTTCAAAAAGGAGCTGGAGCAGGCTATGGAGGTATTACAGATGGATCCTTCCTACGGGGACCGTGATCTGAACGTGGGATTCTCCGGAGGCGAGAAGAAAAAGGCGGAGATCTTACAGTTACTTATGTTAAAACCCTCTCTGGCAATCTTGGATGAGACCGACTCCGGACTGGATGTGGATGCGGTACGTACGGTATCCAAGGGTGTGGAAGAATACCAGAAGGACAAAAAGGGTGCGCTGCTGATCATTACCCACAGCACCAGAATTTTAGAGTCTCTCCATGTGGACAAGACCCATGTACTGGTGAACGGTAAGATCGTGGCATCCGGCGACGCTTCCCTGGTAGACGAGATCAACGAGCATGGTTTCGAGCGTTTTCTGGAAGCATAAGGAGGTTGACGATCTGAATGAGTGAACGTGAAAAGACATACGTGGAAGACGTCAACAGAAGCATTTATGATATCCGTAATGAGGAGAAGGACGTCTATCGTATTAAAAAGGGACTGACTCCCGATATTGTGGCGGAGATTTCCGAGAAAAAGAAGGATCCCGCATGGATGGCAAATTTCAGATTACAGTCTCTGCAGATCTATAATGAGATGGAAGTTCCCGACTGGGGTCCCTCTATTGAGGGTCTGAACATGGAAGACATCGTAACCTATGTAAAACCTAATACCCATATGAGCGCCAAATGGTCCGAAGTGCCGGAGGACATCAAGGATACCTTCGAGAAATTGGGGATCCCACAGGCAGAGCGGAAGTCCCTCGCCGGTGTGGGGGCGCAATATGATTCCGAGCTGGTATATCACAATGTCAGAGAAGAAGTGGCAGCCCAGGGCGTAGTCTATACCGATATGGAGAGTGCACTGAACGGGGAATATGCGGATATGGTGCGGAAACATTTCATGAAGCTGGTGACCCCCAGAGACCACAAATTCGCAGCGCTGCACGGTGCTGTGTGGTCCGGCGGTTCCTTCGTATATGTTCCCCCCGGAGTGTCCGTGACGATCCCCTTACAGTCCTATTTTCGACTGAACGCACCGGGAGCCGGACAGTTCGAGCATACCCTGATCATTGTGGATGAGGGTGCCTATCTGCATTTTATCGAAGGCTGTTCCGCCCCGAAGTACAACGTGGCGAACCTTCATGCCGGCTGTGTGGAGCTGTTCGTGGGGAAAAATGCAAAACTGCGTTACTCCACCATCGAGAACTGGTCCAAGAACATGTATAACCTGAACACCAAGCGTGCGCTGGTGGAAGAGGGCGGTACCATAGAATGGGTATCCGGTTCCTTCGGATCCCACGTATCCTATCTGTACCCCATGAGCGTGCTGAACGGTAAGGGAGCGAGAGCGGAATTTACCGGTATTACTTTCGCCGGAGCCGGACAGAATCTGGATACCGGTACGAAAGTGGTTCACAATGCACCGGAGACCACTTCTTATATCAACACGAAGTCCATCTCCAAGGATGGCGGGATCAGTACGTTCCGAAGCTCCGTGGTAGTGAAGAACAGTGCGACAAAGAGTAAATCTGCGGTATCCTGTCAGTCCCTGATGCTGGATGATAAGTCCCGCTCCGATACTATCCCGGCGATGGATATCCGTACACAGGATGCCGATATCGGGCATGAGGCGAAGATCGGCAGGATCAGCGATGAGGCAGTGTTCTATCTGATGTCCCGCGGTATCTCCGAAGAGGACGCGAGAGCCATGATCGTCAGCGGCTTCGCGGACAATGTATCGAAGGAGCTGCCGTTGGAATATGCGGTAGAGATGAACAACCTGATCCGCCTGGAGATGAAAGGCAGCATCGGGTAAAGGGAGGACAGAATATGGAAAAAGAATATAATATGACCATCAACCGACTGCCCTCTAAGACATGGAACTGGCTTCGTATGAATGAGACGCAGTTGGAGAGAATAGAGATCCCCGCGGCCGGAGAGGCAAAAGTCACTCTGCCGGAGAAGATAACGACCGCTGAAAACGAAGGCTCTAAGCCCTGGAATGCGGATTTTGCAGGGATTGCCTCCGGTATGGGGGAAGATATGGACGGTCTGCTTGCCGCAGCGGGAGTAAAAGCAAAACATTATGAGGTGCCCGCGGATGTGACAGAGGTGCAGCCGTTACTGCTTGATTATGCCTATGCACAGAACAGCTTACAGGCGGGAGCTGTAGCGGTAAAAGCAGGTAAAAACAGTGAGATCACCGTGATCGAGGACTTTGCTTCCGACAGGGAGGCGTCAGGTCAGGCAGCGGTATCCACCAGACTGTATCTGGAAGAAGGCGCGAAGCTCCGGCTGATCCAGGTGCAGAGACTGGGCAGTGATTTTACTTTTATGAATGATATCGGTGCCCTGTGTGAGGAGAAGGCTTCCCTGGAAGTCATCCAGCTGATCCTGGGCGGGAAGAATACCTACCTTGGATGTAAGACCACTCTGCAGGGCAGAGAGAGCAGCGTGAACACGGATACCGCCTATATCGTAGACGGCGAAGGCAGACTGGATATGAATTATGTGGCTCTGCATGAGGGCAAAAAGACGCAGAGTAATATGCAGGCCGGAGGCGTGTTAAGAGATCATGCCTTCAAATTATACCGCGGCACCATTGACTTCAAATGGGGTGCCAAGGGTGCGGTAGGCAATGAAAAAGAGGACGTACTGTTATTGTCCAATGATGTGGTGAATCAGACCATTCCCCTGATCCTCTGTGCGGAGGAAGATGTGGAAGGCAATCACGGTGCCACCATCGGTAAGCTGGATGATGAGCTGCTGTTCTACTTAGAGAGCCGCGGCATGAACAGAGAGCAGATCTATGAGATGATGGCGATGGCGAAGGTGGATGCGGTCTGCCGTAAGATCCCTGACGCTTCCACACAGGCAAAGGTACAAAAGTTCCTGGGCAGAGCCGTGGAAGAAGAGGAAGCGTAAAGAGTAAGATAACAGGAGGAAGTATGAGTATTTCAGTCAACGAGATCCGCAAGGATTTTCCTCTGCTGGAGAATCAGAAAGTGATCTATCTGGATACCGCAGCGACTTCGCAGAAGCCGGTCTGTGTCCTGGAAGCAGAGCGGGAATTTTATGAAAAATACAATGCCAATCCCCTGCGCGGATTATACGAGCTGGGAGAGGCGGCAACCGAAAAATACGAAGAAGCCAGAGAGACGGTAAGGGAGTTTTTGAATGCGAAGGAAGCGGCGGAGATCATCTTCGTCCGCAATGCCACGGAAGGTTTAAACCTGGTGGCGTACAGTTTCGGCTCCCTGGTACTGAAACCGGGAGATGAGATCCTGGTGAGCATTATGGAGCATCACAGCAATCTTCTGCCCTGGCAGCAGGCGGCAGCCAGGACCGGAGCAGTGGTGAAGTATCTGGAGTGCACCGAAGACGGAAAATATACCGAGGAAGCTTTTAAGGAGGCACTGAGCGACCGAACGAAGATCGTTGCCATGACCCAGGTATCCAATGTGCTGGGCTGCAAAAATGATATCAAGCGTTTTGCACAGCTGGCACATGAGGCAGGCGCTTATTTCGTGGCAGACGGAGCCCAGAGCGTGCCCCATATGGCAGTGGACGTACAGGATCTGGATGTGGATTTTCTGGCATTTTCCGGGCATAAAATGTACGCTCCCATGGGAATCGGTGTGTTATATGCGAAGAGAGAGCTGTTAGAGCAGATGCCCCCGTTTTTATGCGGTGGAGAAATGATCGATTCCGTCAGCCGTACAGGAGCCGTGTGGGCAGAGGTGCCTCATAAGTTCGAGGCAGGTACGGTGAACGGTGCCGGTGCTTATGCCCTCGCAGAGGCTATCCGTTATGTGCAGAAGATCGGCTTTGATTTCATCGAAGAGAGAGAAGCAAAGCTGACAAAACTGTTGATGGATGGGATGAAGGAGATCCCTGCGGTGCATATTTTAGGATCACAGAAAGCGGAGGATCATCACGGTATCGTGACATTTAAGCTGGACGGCGTGCATCCCCATGATGTGGCATCTGTTTTAGATGCAGATCACATCGCAGTCCGGGCGGGACATCACTGCGCCCAGCCGTTACTACAGCACCTGAAAGTGTTGTCTACCACCAGAGTGAGTCTGGGCGTCTACAATACGGAAGAAGAGATACAGGCATTTTTAACAAGTCTTGCCGGGATAAGGAGACAGATGGGCTATGGAGAATAAAACGTTTTATAATGAGATCCTGACGGAGCACAATCTGCATCCGTATCACAAACACAAGCTGGAGGATGCGAACCTGGTGTTAGAAGGTGTCAATCCCAGCTGTGGTGATGACATTTTTCTGGAGCTGAAAGTGGAGGATGGTGTGGTAGTTGACGGTGCCTTCGAAGGCGACGGCTGTGCCATCTCCCAGGCTTCTGCGGACATGATGCTGGAACTGGTCATTGGTAGAAGTAAGGAAGAGGCACTGCATCTGGCAGATCTGTTCCTCAAGATGATCAAGGGAAGTATCACCGAGGAAGAGCGGGACGAACTGGAGGAAGCCTCCGTATTGCAGGATATCGCCCACATGCCTGCCAGGGTAAAATGCGCGGTGCTTGGCTGGCATACTATGCAGGAATTATTGAAAACAGAAGAAAAATAGCTGATAAAAAGATAAAGATACATCTTGCACGCCCTTTTTGGATACGCTACAATGAAAAAAGAAGTGTAAGTAAAGCGGGGGGGCTGTGCATGTTCCACATAGAGCTTATCATTGAATTCCTGGAAAACGTGATGAACAATATTGTCCAGGTGGCAATACTGTTCTTTGAATTTGTCGGAGTGATCGTTATTATTCTCTCCGGTCTGAAAGGGTTTTATAATTATGTGCGGCGGGTGCCGGATATGAAGATCACCCTGGCGCAGGGGCTTGCTGTAGGGTTGGAATTCAAGTTGTGCAGTGAGATCCTTAAGACCGTTATTGTCAGAGACTGGAAGGAGATCGTTACCGTAGCCGGTATCATCGGACTTCGTGCGGCACTGACCTTCCTGATCCATTGGGAGATCAAGGAAGAGAAGAATCATTCCTAAAAATCGGCAGCTGATGAAAATCGGCTGCTTTTTTTAAGAATGATTTCCGGTTACCCAACAAAAGTCAATAAGTTTATCCAGATAAAGAGATTAAATTTGTAATGGTATATAGGTTAAATTTGCACCTTGGAAAAAAGCTGTCAGAGGACTAACATATAACGATAAAGTATGTATTTATAAAAAAAGTGTAAAGAAATGCTAAAAAATCCGTTGCATTTGACACTTTGACGTGCTAAAGTTATCAATAGCATGAACGTAAATGTAATCGATTACGCATGCTTAAAAGGAAAGCAGAATGGAATTACAAAAGACACTTACTCCCGGGGAAGCGCTGGAACGCGTCCTGCGATTTTATCAGACCTACTACAATATCAAAACAGAGGCTGTAGAACCGCCATTCGCAGCCGAAGCAATCTTCGGATCCCATAATGAGCAGTACTTTCTGATCAAGAAAGCTAAGGTGGCAGATATTGACACCAACGAGACAGTGTATTTTGCCACAGAAGAATCTTTATCTAAGGAACGTCTTCTGGAACTGGACGCTATCGCCTGGGAGCGGGGAACTGCAAATGTGCAGCCGTCTTCCAATCACAGGAACAGTGATGTCGTCCTGATCGTTCTGACCGCTCATGCCGGGGAGGATGCTCTCGCACAGGTGAAAAAGTGCAGGCATTATCAGAGTTACCTCTGGGGATTCCATGGCTGGAGTAATTATCGTCTGATTGTCGCCGAGCTGTCTTCGGGTCGGATTGTCCACAACCGCTACGGACAGATTCTGAAGAAACTCGTAAAAAAGGCAATGATAAATTAAATCTGTGTATTTAAGAAAAGGAGAAACACAAATGACAGCATTATTAATCGTTGTAGCCGCTATTGTACTGTTGTTTATCGGCTATGTGTTCTATGGCTCCTGGCTGGCAAAACAGTGGGGTATCGATCCTACCAAGAAGACTCCTGCAATTGAGAAGGAAGATGGTGTGGATTACGTTGCAGCTAAGCCTGCCGTACTTATGGGTCATCATTTTTCATCTATCGCCGGAGCAGGCCCGATCAACGGACCGATTCAGGCTTCCATCTTCGGATGGGTTCCCGTATTCCTGTGGTGTATCATCGGTGGTATTTTCTTCGGCGGTCTGCAGGACTTCGGATCTTTATTCGCATCTATCAGACATGACGGTAAATCTGTAGGTGAGATCATCGAGGATTCCATGGGATCCAGAGCTAAGAAGCTTTTCATCATCTTCGCACTTCTGGTGCTGATCCTGGTAATCGCTTCCTTCGTTAACATTGTGGCAGGTACTTTCCTGACCCTGGCGGATGATGCCGGCAAGACCGCTTTCGGTTTTGTGACCAATCCTACCGGTAATCAGTCTACTGCAATGATCTCTCTGCTGTTCATCGTTCTGGCTGTTATTTATGGTTATGTGACCAACAGAATGGGCGTTAAGACTCTGCCCGCTACCATCGGTGGTATCATCTGTATCGTAGCTATTACTGTTTTAGGTCTGAACGTTGGTTTTGCCATGAACCGTATCGCATGGATCGTATTTGTAGGTGTTTACATCGCAGTGGCTTCCCTGGTTCCCGTATGGATCCTGTTACAGCCCCGTGACTACCTGTCCAGTTTCCTGCTGTATGCTATGATCGGTCTGGCATTCATCGGTGTCGTTGCCGGTGCTTTCACCGGTACTGTCGCATTCGATATCCCCGCGTTTAATGGCTGGGAGCCCAAGGCAGGACAGACATTGTTCCCTATGCTGTTCATCACTGTAGCATGTGGTGCATGTTCCGGTTTCCACAGCCTGATCGCTACCGGTACTTCTTCCAAGCAGTTAGCAAACGAGAAGGATGCCAAGGCTATCGGTTACGGCTCCATGCTGATCGAGTCTGCTCTGGGTATTATCGCGCTGGTAGCAGTCGGTGCAGTATATCAGAAGTATTTAAACGGTGAGTTCGGATCTCCCGCAGCTGCATTCGCTGCAGGTATTGCATCCATGTTCGGTACCGAGACCTCCAAGGCATACGGTACGATCTACGCACTGCTCACACTGTCTGTATCCGTATTCGCACTGACCAGTCTGGATACCGGTACCCGTCTGAGCCGTTTCATGTTCTCCGAGCTGTTCCTGAAGGAAGGCGAAGCTACTTACAAGGATGCCAAGGGCGCACGTAAGGTGCTGGCACATCCCCTGTTCGGTACTGTATCCATGGTACTGATCGGCTGTATCCTCGGCGGTCTGTCCTTAAGCCAGATCTGGGGTCTGTTTGGTGCAGCGAACCAGCTGCTTGCAGGTATCGCTCTGATGGCAGTAGCTGCATGGCTGGGTGAAGTTGGTAAGAACAACAAGATGTTCTTCTTCCCTATGGTATTCATGCTTGCTGCAACCCTGACCAGCCTGGTGATCACCGTGATCAACAAGTGCAAGGCGATCGGTGCCGGCACTGCTGCATGGGGTGACTGGTTCCAGCTGTTCTTCGCAGCTGCAATGGCAGTTCTGGCAATCTTCCTGGTAGTGGAAGGTGCACGGACCTTCGTTAAGCAGATGAAAGAGAAGAAAGCAAAGAAAGCTGCTTCTGTCTCTTATACACATCTGACGCTGCCGACGAATA
>ENA-OXVM01000659-OXVM01000659.1-human-gut-metagenome-genome-assembly--contig:-NODE-659-length-10342-cov-7.31739_pt1 | contig 10342 bp, 7 predicted proteins | sample MGYA00249574_ERZ652691 | MGnify/ENA primary metagenome ERZ652691 (study PRJEB26925, sample SAMN05826508) | human gut metagenome | biome: ENVO:2100002; feature: ENVO:00000062; material: ENVO:00002003...
CGGCAGCGTCAGATGTGTATAAGAGACAGTTTTACTGACACTTAAAATCCACATATTTTACTGAATCAAACTATCATCATCAAAATAATTAATTCTCATAGAAGCCTTTACATCCTTCAGAGTCTCAGCTGCCTTTGCCTCAGCCACCTTACTGCCCTCTCTTAAAATGTCATAAACATCCGGAATACGCTGTTCCCACATTTTACGGCGCTCGCGGATCGGGCCAAGCTCAGCCTGGAGAACGTTGTTCAGGAACTTCTTAACCTTAACATCTCCAAGTCCGCCTCTCTTATAATGATCTTTCAGCTCGTCCAGATTCTGATAATCCGGAAGAAATTCCGGGAAGTATTCTGGTTTGCAGAAAGCATCCAGATAAATAAATACCGGGTTGCCATCAACATTTCCCGGGTCCTGAACACGAAGATGATTCGGATCCGTGAACATGGACATAACCTTCTTCTTAACCTCATCTGCCTCATCGGAAAGATAAATGCAGTTTCCAAGAGATTTACTCATTTTTGCCTTACCGTCAATACCTGGCAGACGCAGGCACGCCTTGTTGGAAGGAAGTACGATCTCTGGCTCTGTAAGCGTCTCACCATATACTGTGTTAAACTTGTGTACGATCTCTTTGCACTGCTCCAGCATAGGAAGCTGATCCTCGCCAACCGGAACTGCTGTTGCGCGGAAAGCCGTGATATCTGCTGCCTGGCTGATAGGATAGCAGAAGAATCCAACCGGAATGCTGGCTTCGAAATTACGCATCTGGATCTCAGATTTCACAGTAGGGTTACGCTGAACACGGGCCACTGTAACCAGATTCATATAATAGAAGGTAAGCTCTGTAAGCTCCGGAACCATGGACTGGATGAAAATTGTGGATTTCTCCGGATCAATCCCGCAAGCCAGATAATCAAGTGCTACCTGGATAATATTCTGACGAACCTTCTCCGGGTGCTCTGCGTTATCAGTAAGCGCCTGGGCATCCGCGATCATAATATAAATCTCGTCATAATTTCCGGAATTCTGAAGCTTTACACGCTCAGATAAAGAGCCCACATAATGTCCCACATGAAGACGTCCTGTAGGGCGGTCTCCTGTTAAAATTACTTTTTTCATAGTTTGCTACTCCTTATATTCACCGCCATGCCGATCCTTTTTTAACCAACACAGTTGTACTTATTTATAATCATTTCAGCAAACACTCCCCATTTTTTTACATGAATATGCAAAACGTCCAAAGCACATAGATTAACTTTAGTTATTAACTGCAAGCTGGGGAAATGCTTCTATTTTTCAATTACAGACTTGCGCGAATTACTTTCGGTCTGCATCCGGCAGTCTCCAGTGCTTTCACGATCTGATTCTTATGGTCTGTACCAAACGCCTCCAGAGTGATCTTCAGTTCTACAGCTGCATTACGGTTTGTGCTTACAAACTGGTTATGATCCAGCTTGATAACATTTCCCTGATTCTCTGCAATAATAGAAGCCACACGTACCAGTTCACCAGGCTTATCCGGGATAAGAACAGATACTGTAAAGATTCTGTCACGCTGGATCAAGCCATGCTGTACTACAGAAGACATGGTAATCACATCCATATTTCCACCACTTAAAATGGACACAACCTTTTTATTCTTGAAATCAAGATGACGAAGCGCAGCCACTGTCAGAAGTCCTGAATTCTCAACGATCATCTTGTGATTCTCTACCATATCCAGGAATGCAACAATCAGCTCATCATCCTCAACCGTGATGATTTCATCCAGATTCTCCTGGATATATGGGAAAATATGAGAGCCCGGAGTCTGAACTGCAGTACCATCTGCAATGGTGTTTACATGGGGCAGTGTAACAACCTCCCCTTTCTCAAGAGAAGCCTTCATGCAGGCTGCACCTGCCGGCTCTACACCGATTACTTTAATATGAGGATTAAGAAGCTTGGCAAGTGTGGATACACCTGTTGCAAGTCCGCCTCCACCGATTGGCACCAGAATATAATCTACAAGAGGAAGCTCCTGAATGATCTCCATAGCAATGGTTCCCTGGCCGGTAGCAACTGCAGGATCATCAAAAGGATGAATAAAGGTATAGCCCTTTTCTTCAGCAAGCTCCAGAGCATATGCACAGGCCTCATCATAAACATCACCATGAAGAATAACCTCTGCGCCATACCCTTTTGTACGCTCTACTTTAATAAGCGGTGTAGTGGTCGGCATTACGATCACGGCCTTCACACCGTATTTGTGTGCCGCATATGCCACACCCTGTGCATGATTTCCAGCGGAAGCTGTGATCAGGCCTTTGCCCCTCTCCTCGTCGGAAAGAGTACTGATCTTATAATAAGCTCCACGCACCTTATATGCACCTGTTCTCTGCATGTTCTCTGGTTTGAAGAAAACCTTGTTTCCAGTGAGTTCAGAGAAATAACTGCTCTTCACCAACTTGGTCTCCTGGGTTACCTGCTTAACTATTTCTGCCGCTTCTTCAAAACTCTCTAATGTAAGCATTTTTATTTTTCCTCCTGTAGTCTGTGGGGTTAGTTTTCATCCGGATGAATGTCAAACAACGCATCCACAAAAGAATTTGCATCAAATTTCTGTAAATCGTCAATGCTCTCACCAACGCCGATATATTTCACCGGAATATCAAGCTCAGACTGGATTGCCACCGCAATACCACCCTTGGCTGTACCATCAAGCTTGGTAAGAATGATACCGGTTACATTTGCCACCTCTGCAAACTGTCTTGCCTGCACAAGTGCGTTCTGCCCTGTCGTTCCATCCAGAACCACCAGAGTTTCCAGATACGCTTCCGGATATTCCTTCTCCAGAATACGGTAAATCTTGCGAAGCTCTTCCATAAGATTCTTTTTATTATGAAGTCTTCCTGCGGTATCACAGATCAGAACATCTGCATTGCGGGCCTTTGCAGCTGCCACTGCATCATAGACAACTGATGCCGGATCTGCTCCATCCTGACCGCCAATGATTTCCACTCCTGCCCGGTTCGCCCACTGGGTCAGCTGTTCCCCTGCTGCTGCACGGAAAGTATCCGCAGCTCCAAGAATAACCTTTTTGCCCTGATCCTTCAGCTTGCCAGCAAGTTTTCCAACGGAAGTTGTTTTTCCAACACCATTGACACCAATCACAAGAATAACGGATTTACGGTTTTCAAACTCGTACTCTGTGCTGTCCACCGTCATCTGCTCCTTGATGGTATCAATAAGAAGCTGCTTGCACTCCTTGGGATCCCTGATATTTCGGATTTCCACCTGGTCTTTTAATTTGTCCAGAATGGCTGTGGTGGCATTGATTCCAATGTCACCCATGATCAGGATTTCTTCCAGTTCCTCATAAAAATCATCATCTATTGTTGAATAGCCGGTGAAAAGAGAATCGAATCCTGCCACAATGTTGTCTCTTGTTTTTGTCAGGCCACTGACAAGTCTTTTAAAAAAGCCTTTCTTTTCCTCTGCCATTTCCTCTCCTCCTTTTACTGCGTAAGCTGGTTTTCCACAAGATCAACGGAAACCAGCGTGGAGACGCCTTTCTCCTGCATGGTAATACCATAAAGTCTGTCTGCGGCATTCATAGTACCACGCCTGTGTGTTATTATAATGAATTGAGTGTTCTTCGTCAACTTCTGAAGATAGCCTGCGAAACGACCTACATTCGAATCGTCAAGTGCCGCCTCGATCTCATCAAGAAGACAGAATGGCGACGGCTTCAGATTCTGGATTGCAAACAAAAGTGCGATTGCAGTAAGTGCCTTCTCACCACCGGAAAGCTGCATCATATTCTGAAGCTTTTTGCCCGGCGGCTGGGAAATAATGCGAATTCCTGCTTCCAGAATGTCCACGTCTTCCTCAAGCTCCAGAGTGCCCTTACCGCCTCCAAACAATTCCTTGAAAGCCTTGTCAAACTCTCTCTGGATATCCTGGAATTTCTCCGTAAACTGTTTACGCATTCCCTCATCCAGTTTCTGGATAATGTTCTCCAGCTGTGCTTCTGCGGTTTTCAGATCCTCATACTGTCCGGAAAGGAAAGCATGACGCTCTGAAATCTCCTTATATTCCTCAATTGCATTTACATTAACGTTACCAAGCTTACGGATTTCATCCTTCACCTGGGCAATTTCTTTCTTCATAGCTTTCAGATCGTTCAGCTCTTCTTTTTTGTACTGAAGGGCATTGTTCGGGGTGATCTCATACTCATTCCACATGTAGGAAATCTGAGATTCCCTGTGCTCTTCCAGCTTCTCGATCTGACTTTTCAGACGGTAACACTCTTTGTCCAGAAGTGAAATCCTGCCGGACAGCTGATCCCGCTTCTCAAAAAATGCCTTGTGGCTGGCATTTTTTTCATCCTTCACACTCTGCCAGCTCTCCATCTGAGCCTTCGCCTTGGTTTCATCCTCTTCCAAAGTCCGGATCACTGCCTCCAGATTCTCTACAGACTGGCGCTTTCTCTCATTCTCTTCGCCGCCAAGCTCCAGCGTTTCATGAATATCTGCTTCCTCCTGGCGAAGAGCTTCCATCTCATGGGTCAGACGGCCCAGAGTCTCTGCTGCGAAGCTTTCTTTCTGCTGAGCTGTACTTGCTTCCAGGCGAAGAGCCTCCAGTTTCCTGGAAACCTCCTGCTCTTCAGCCCTCCAGTTCTCTAATTCTTCCTGTTTATTCTGGATAAAAGTCTCCAGTTCTTTCTCATCCTGCTCAGAAGCCTTCAATTCTTCGGCAATCTTGCTGTGATCAGCCTCTGCCTCCTCGATCTGACGGCGGATTTCCATCTGCTCTCTCTGAATCTCTCCGTAGCCAGCCTGGATTTCCTTTGTCTTGGCTTCTACCTGGTTAATGTTCATCTTCGCCGTGTTCTGGGCAACATACTGCTGACGCAGTTTTTCCTGCAGATCTGCAATGGTGTCACGCATAACATTGCGCTTGCTTCGATTATCATTAATAGCAGTCTGCATGTCATCCATGTCTTTTCGAAGAGCCTTCACACTGGATTCCAGTTCTTCGATCTCACGGCGGCGGCCAAGAAGGTTGCTGTTATTCTTAAAAGAACCGCCTGACATAGAACCGCCCGGACTGAAGGATTCACCCTCCACAGTTACCATACGAAGACTGTGCCGGTACTTTCGCGCAATGGCAATAGCATTGTCAATGTGATCCACCACAAGCACACGACCCAGAAGATAAGTAGCAAGTCCAACATACTCCGGACCTGTAGTTACCAGTTCACTGGCAAGCCCGATCACTCCCGGCTCCTGCAGCGCATCCCTCTGGGTAAAACCACTTCTGGTATTGATACTGTTAAGCGGAAGGAACGTAGCACGGCCGAAACGGTTTTTCTTCAGAAATTCAATCATGTGCTTGGCAGTCTGTTCATTGTCTGTGACAATGTTCTGAATACTTCCGCCAAGAGCCGTCTCAATGGCGATCTCATACTCCTTGTTTACCTGGATCAGATCTGCTATAACACCCTTAATTCCCGGTACTCGGTCCTTCTGTTCCATTACACGGCGGATACTGTTTCCGTATCCGTCATAGCGCTCTGTAATATTTTTCAAAGATTCCAGCCTGGAAGCCTCACGGTGATATGCGCTCTGGCCGATTTCCATCTGGCCGTTCTGTTTCTTTAATTCATCTGTAATTTTATGTACTTCATTATCCAGGCGCTGACACTCTGCATTCATGTCCTGGATAAGTGTGGTAATTCCCTGAAACTTCTCCTTTGCCCTCTCCAGCTCACTCTGCTGCTGGGCTTCCTCTGTTTTCAAATGAAGCTGTCTCTGACTGATTCCCGCTTTACGGATATCGATCTGCTCCATCATGGTATCGAAACGCTGGGCTTTTCCTTTGGTAGTGGCACGGGTATTGAGAAGCTCGATGATCTCGTTCTTGCCATTCTCCACTGCCTGGGAGCACTCTTCGATCTGTGCCTGAATATTGGAAATCCGGTCCTCTTCTGCCTCCTGGCGCTTCCTTGCTTCCAGAAGAGCTGCATGGAGCTGGGATTTCTCCGCTTCCTGCCTCTCCAGAGATTCCTGACGTTCCTTCAGATCCGCCTCAATGGTCTGCAGACGGCTCTTGTAATGTTCTTCGCTCTGCACTCCGGACAAAATCTGTTCCCGAAGTACCTTGGTCTCGCCATCCAGCTGCTGCCTGCGGATTGCCTTATTCTGCGTCTCTTCACGCAGCTGATCCATCTGGGAATTCAACTGTTCCAGTTCCTCTTCCAGACGGTCATATTCCACTTTCGTCTGCTCGTAGGCCTTCTGATTCTCCTCCAGCTCCTCAGCAGCCCGGGTATTCTTGGTATCCAGCTCTTTTAATTCACGGCTAGTCTCCTCGTTTTCCAGAAGAAAACTGTTCACATCCAGTTCCCGCAAAGTGTCTCTTTTGGCAAGATAAATTCTGGCTGTCTCGGACTGGCGCTCCAAAGGGCCCAATTGTCTGGTAAGCTCACTTAAAATATCGGTAACACGCACCAGGTTCGCCTGCTCGTCCTGCAGCTTCTTAATGGTAGTTGCCTTTCTTCGCTTAAACTTTACGATTCCGGCAGCTTCGTCAAAAAGCTCACGGCGCTCTTCCGGCTTACCACTTAAGATCTTATCGATCTGTCCCTGCCCGATGATGGAATAGCCCTCTTTACCAATACCGGTATCGTAAAACATCTCATTAATATCCTTCAGACGACAGGCACTTCCATTAATAAGATATTCACTTTCACCGGAGCGGTAAAGTCTTCGGGTAACCGTAACCTCATTAAAATCAACCGGAAGCTTGTGATCGCTGTTATCCAGAGTAATGGCAACAGAAGCAAAGCTAAGGGGCTTTCTGGTCTCCGTGCCGGAAAAAATAACGTCCTGCATGTTTCCGCCTCGAAGCTGCTTGGCACTCTGTTCTCCAAGAACCCAGCGGACCGCATCACCTACGTTGCTTTTCCCACTGCCGTTGGGACCAACGATTCCCGTAATTCCATTATGAAATTCGAAATTGATTTTCTGTGCAAAGGACTTAAACCCGTGCACTTCAATATTTTTTAAATACATGTATTCGAATCCTTGTTATTATTTTCTCATCTTCCGGATTGCCTGGTAAGCAGCTTCCTGTTCGGCAGCTTTCTTGGTATGTCCTACTCCGGTACCCATCACATGACCGCTGACAAGCACATCCACGGTAAAGCTTTTATTGTGATCCGGGCCTTCTTCTTTTATCAGATGGTACTCCACAAGATGGGTTCCCTTCTCCTGTACGATTTCCTGCAGGATGGTCTTGCTATCATAAAAGAGCTGTTTATTCTCAAGATCGTTCAGAATGAATTTCAGAACAAACTCCTTTGCGCTAGCAAAACCACCGTCCAGATAGATAGCTCCAAGCAGAGCCTCTGTTGCATCGGAAACAATAGAGTCACGGTTTCTTCCACCGGTCATATCCTCACCTTTTCCAAGGAGCAGATACTGCGGCAGTCCGAAATCTCTTGCACAATAAGCAAGACTGGGCTCGCAAACCAGGCTGGCTCTCTTCTTGGTCAATTCGCCCTCTGGAATCTGGGTGAACTTCTTATAGAGAAAATCACTGCTGATCAGCTCCAGAACTGCATCTCCAAGAAACTCCAGGCGCTCGTTGCAGCCTGCCTTACCAAGCTTCTTCTCGTTTGCATAGGAACTATGTGTCAGTGCAAGGATCAGAAGGTTCCTGTTCCTGAACTCATAACCGATCCGGTTCTCCAATGCTTTTAACTTTTTTTCCATGATAAACTTCCTTCCCTCTGACTAGCTGGCAGCCCTCCGGCAGGTCTTTGCCGAAGAGTCTGCTGCAATGCATGGATGATCATGCTTTTTCTGGTGTCTCTTCCACCATATGGGCAGCGATTTTCTCATTGATCTTCTGCTGTCTGAACTGAACACACTGAAAAATAGCGTGGCGGATTTCAACCGCCCTGGCACTGCCGTGTGTCTTCACAACCAGTCCCTTAAGACCCAGAAGAGGAGCTCCGCCGTACTCACTTGCATCAAATGCCTTCATGGTTTCTTTGACGGCCGGTTTCACCAGAAGAGCTCCAACCTTGCTGCGGGTGTCTTTCATAAGGCCGGTTTTAAGCATCTTCATAAAGGTACTTCCAAGTCCTTCATAAAGCTTCAGGATCACGTTCCCGACAAAAGCCTCGCAGACAATCACATCTGCATAATCAGCCGGAATATCCCTTGCTTCAATACTTCCAATAAAATTGATCCCCGGGCATTCCTTCAAAAGAGGGAACGTCTCCTTCACAAGGGCATTTCCCTTCTCCTCCTCTGCACCAATGTTTACAATGGCAACACGAGGGTTCTTGATTCCAACCACGTCTTCCATATAGATGGAACCCATCTTCGCAAACTGTACCAGATGCTCTGGTCTGGCATCTACGTTCGCACCGCAGTCAATAAGAAGTGACACACCATTCTGGGTAGGAATCAAGGGTGCCAGCGGCGGACGCTGTACTCCTTTGCTTCTTCCTACGATCACCTGACCACCTACTAAAATAGCGCCTGAGCTTCCAGAGGAAACAAATGCTTCTGCTTCCTGCTTCTTCACAAGATTCAGTCCTACCACAATGGAAGAATCTTTCTTCTTACGGATTGCCAGAACCGGAGGCTCTGCTGTCTCGATCACCTCTGTGGTATTCACGATCTGGATTCTTTCCTTGGGGTAATTCTGAAATTTACTCAGCTCTTTCTCAATTACATCCTGCCTGCCGGTAAGGATCACATCAATGTCTTCCCTCTCGGCAACAGCCTCTACAGCTGCTTTCACTGGTTCTGCCGGAGCGTTGTCTCCGCCCATGGCATCTACTACAACTCTAACTGTCTCTGCCATATTTTTCTCCTCTTCGGATATTCTTCAATACTGTAATCTGGTAATGTGAAAACATCCATTATAAACGGGATACGCAAAACACAGCCCTGTTCAACAGCTCCGCCATACCAGAGCATGTTTGAAAAAGGCTACAAGGTACACTATCCCGAATAATACTATTCTACTTTATCTGCCCCCTCTTAGTCAATAGGGAATCAAAGAAAGGTTTCGGACCCAAAGACTGTGGTTGACGAAGCTTCCAATCTCCGCTATACTCTCACTGGGAGCAGATAGGTGCCGGTGTGCCTCCTGGTCTTCAAAACCAGTGTGGGGCGCTAATCCCGTCCCGGATGGGTTCGATTCCCATATGTTCCCGCCAAAAACGTACCCAACTTTCCATTCTTACTCTTCTCATTGAGACCGGTCTGCCTGCTGCAAGTTTCGTTTTAACACTCTTCCTCCATTTTCCATAACTGTAATCCGCTCTCTGTCAAACCTCTCCAGCAGTATGATCGCACATTTACGGGATATTCCCAGACGGTCACGAAATTCTCCAGTCTGGATCATACCCTTTTCTTCATATAACAGATACGCCATATCCAGAGCTTTCTGCCGCATTTCCCAGTGCATATAATGCTTCTCGTCAAACCGTACAAGAACACCGTCCCGCACCATGGCAAAGAACACTTCTGAAAAATCCCGCTCACCGGAAAATACTTTCTTCACTTCATCTGTCAGCGGAGGCATAAAGCCCGATTTCAGATATAATTCCTGCAGCTGCAAAAAGACAGAATTCCCACATATTTCTTCTGTTATTTTTCCTGAAGCATGTGCTTTTTTTCTTTCCTTTCCGGTACATGCACAATGAACAACAGCATCTGCATTCTGTCTTTTTTTCCTTTTTACCCCATTGGGATTCAGCACAACTCCACCGCCGATGGTTTCTACTGGCGAATAAAATCTTATAACAAAATGATCCCCTGCTTTCATTGCCGTCATCTGCTCCATCCGAAGCTGGACTACGGCCTCTTCACCGGGCTTCAGCACTACTCTGTCAAACAGAATTATTTTACACACCAGTTCTGCTGCCCCATGATAAAGATGAACACGGGTACCGCTTTTTAAAGTACGCTGTCCTGACTTCAACAGCTGCAGCCGTACATCTGCTATCATGGTACCTTCCATACTTCCTGCTGCTGCCAGAATTTCTCCCCGGGAGATCTGCTCTTTTCCAATCCCCGGAAGGTTCACTGCCACCCGCTGTCCCGGAACAGCTTCGGATACTTCCTGACCATGCACCTGAATCCCTCGAATTTTTACCCTTTCAGTTCTGGGATAAAGCATGGCGTCATAATTCAAGCCTAAACTGCCATCAAGCAGCGTCCCGGTCACTACAGTTCCAAAACCCTTTAGAGAAAACACACGATCTATGGGCAGGCGAAACGCAGATGCTGTCTCTTATACACATCTCCGAGCCCACGAGACCTCTCTACATCTC
>ENA-OXVM01000663-OXVM01000663.1-human-gut-metagenome-genome-assembly--contig:-NODE-663-length-10288-cov-8.44767_pt1 | contig 10288 bp, 9 predicted proteins | sample MGYA00249574_ERZ652691 | MGnify/ENA primary metagenome ERZ652691 (study PRJEB26925, sample SAMN05826508) | human gut metagenome | biome: ENVO:2100002; feature: ENVO:00000062; material: ENVO:00002003...
ATGTAGAGAGGTCTCGTGGGCTCGGAGATGTGTATAAGAGACAGCAAATTATGTGACGGAGCGCGGAGAAGACAATGTGGTGACAAAGATTGTAAAGAAAGTGATCCCAAAGACAGTTACAGAACAGCTGGTTCCACTGGCAAACGGTGTCAGGACAGGAGATACTCTGACAGTGACAGTATCTGCAGGAGTTCTGGTGGCAGGTATAGTGATTGTTAGTATCGCAGTGAAAAAAAGAAAGGTGGAGCGCAAGTCATGAAAAAAGTAAAAAAAATAATTACGGGCTTTCTTACGGTTTTTATCTTCATGGCGCTGGTGCTTCCAATGACAACGGTGAAAGCTTCGGAAGAGAAAGAAGTGGTGGAAAAAAGAATGTATACAGTGACATTCCGTGCAGGAAATATTGCTTGTTTTGATATAGATAAGATCACTGTTTCCGAAGGGATGGAAGTGACAAAAAATTATATTAAGGTAAAAGTTGCAAAGGGAGATACACTTGCTTTCACAGTGCCTGGCTGGGAAAGTGATGCAGGGCTGACATCATGGTTTTCTAACTGCCTGCACTATGAAAAAGAGGCAGCATATGGGTTGAAAGATTTTAACGGCGTTGTGGGAACTGCGGTGGAGCGGAATACAGAGTATGTTTTGGATTATAAGCGTTTGATCGATCCGGTTTCCTATACGGTGAGTTTCATAGACAGTCAGACGAAGGAACAGATTGCAACTCCACAGATCATCTATGGAAATGCCGAAGAAACCATTATGGTCACTCCGGTGACCGTTTCGGATTATACACCGACGGAGAGCAGTAAAATTATAAAACTGGAAAAAGGGAAAGAGAACACGGCAACGTTTGAATACCGCTACACCGGGGCTGTGGAGACGATCACCAGCACGGTGACAAACGTGGTTCCGGGCACAACACGGACAGAGACAGTTGTGAACGAGGTTGAGGAGACGGTCATCGTTCCCGGAACCTCCCAGCCGACAGGATTTACTGCAAATGTAGTAAATAATGCGTCAAATGCAGTGAATGCGCCGGTAGGCAATACAGCAAATAACGTGGCAGATAATAACGCAAATAATGCAGCGGACAATGCGGTAAATGCTCCGGCAGATGATAATGAAGACCAGACCGTAGACGATAGCAATGTTGAAATTCCGGAGGAGCAGACACCGTTGGTGGATGGAGATGGGAATGATGGAGTTGTCGATATCGAAGAGAGCGAGACACCGTTGGCGAACACAGCAGAGGATGCGAGTACCGCTTCCGGTGATGTGAACGGGAAAGATGCAGACCTTGCAGCGCAGGAGATCGATGCAGCATCCGTACCTGTGGCAGTGCCGGTGATTGGCGGTATCACGGCAGTTTTTGTTGTGGGACTGATTGTTTTCCTTATATATAAAAATAGAAAAAAGTCGAAGTAACCAGGATTTTTAGGTACAGTATTCGACTTTTATAGCAATACATGCATGTTAGACTTACAGGAAAAATCTGGCAGTCAGAGCCGGAAAAGAGGAGGAGAACTGCATGCTGACGATTCGTACTCTGGGGAAATTTCAGATCAGGGATGAAGAACATATTGTGAATGAGGAAGAAATACGATCTCCGAAAATGATAAATTTACTGGCGTATCTGATTCTTCACAGAAATCAGACACTGACGTTTTATGACATGGCGGATGCGTTGTGGCAGGAGGAAGAAACGGGAAATCCGGCAGGGGCATTGAAGAATCTGATGTATCGTCTGAGAGTTCTTCTGAAGAAAAACTTTGGAGAAGAGGACTTTATCCTGACCGATCATGGTTCCTATCGCTGGAATCCCAGACTGGAAGTGGCAGTGGATGCAGAACGATTCGAACAAATGTTTGAATTGGCAAAGCAGAAACCTATTTCAGAGGGTGAGACAATCCAGAAACTAAAAGCGGCGCTTGCACTTTATCAGGGTGATTTCATGACAAAAGTTGCAGATATGCACTGGGTGATGATGCTGAATACTTATTATCACTCTTTGTATTTAAACTGCGTCCGGTATCTGTGCGAATGTTATGTCCGCGCGGAAAAATATGAGAATCTGGAGCAGCTTTGCAGTCAGGCACTTCAGCAGGAAAGTCTCGATGAAGAGTTATATTGTTATCTGATCAAGGCTTTGGCAGGAAAAAATAAAATTGGTTCTGCCCTGGAAGTGTACGAGAATGCATGCCGGACGTTGCAGCAGCAGCTTGGAATCTGTGAACTGTCAAAATTAAAGGGCGTTTATGACAAATTACTGAGACAGAATAAAAGCGGAAATGTGCAGGGAATTGCACAGGTACATCAGGATATTGCAGAACAGAATCCAGCGGGAGCGTTTTTGTGCGGGTATCCGGTCTTTCGGGAAATTTGCAGGCTTCAGGTGAGAAAGACAGCGCGTTTTGATGAAAATGAATATATTCTGCTTCTGACCTTAAAGGCGGGGGAGTATACCGGAAGCAAGGTCAGTGATGTCAATCTGTTCCGCATCCGCAATGCGATGCCTCATCTTGTGGAGACATTGAAAAAATCGCTCCGTCCTGGGGACGCGGTGGCACAGTTCAGCGATTCGCAGTATGTGATTTTGCTTTCCGCATGTACCTATGAGGGTGGAATGTTGGTCGCAAACCGGATTATTTCAAAATTTTATCAGGACAATAAAATTTACCGAAATCTGAAAATCAAGATCAATATAGAAAAAGTGAAAACAACAGAAAATATTTTAAGCAAATACACCGGATGAAATCTTTGGAAGAGAAAACAGTAGATCAAAGGGCAAAAGCAAGGAGGATTATATGAGATTTGCATCCATTGTAAAAAAAGTTTTAGCATTCCTGCTATGTTTGACGTTGCTGACATCCAATGTGACCGTCACCAATGCGACAAGTGTAGACACCACGGATGTTTTTGCGGAAGTTTCCACAGAGATGTTGAAGGAGACAAAAAATGTAGGGCAGGAAGAGAATGTGTCAGAGGCAGACAGTGATTCGAATGCAGCGGATCTGTCAGATACAGAGAGTAATGTAGGCGGGCAGTATAAGCAATCATCAGATTCAGACGGAACGGGAGATACAGAAAAAGTCAAGAACACAGAGAGCACTGAGGCGACTGAAGCAATCGAGGAGACGGAGAAAACAGAGGAGACAGAACAACCGGAATTAAAAACCGTCTTCGACTATTCCAATGACGCAGTCCGCGTGGTCGTGACACTTTCGAATGAGACCGATCTTCCGGCAGGCGCAGAGCTTGTCGTGGCACCAGTAGCCGTCACAGCAGAAATGGAAGCATCCATCGATAAAGCGATGGAGGGCGAGTCGAAAGAAAAAGAAGAGGTTGTGGCGTATGACATCTCCTTTGTAAAAGATGGAAAAGAAGTGGAGCCCGGGGCAACCGTGCAGGTGCAGTTATCGCTTGCGCAGGTGAAAGAGGGCGATTCGGCGAGCGTGTATCATTTTGATGAGACAAAAAATGAGATGTTGGATATGAATGCGAACACTTCTGCCGACGGCGAGGTGACATTTGGCACGGATCATTTTTCAAAATATGTCATCGTCAATCATGGAGATAACAACGTGACCGTGACCATCGAACATTATGACAACAGCAAATATCAGGCGCAGGATGAGCAGAGTGCAAAAATTTACAGCGATGATGTCTGCACGATGGCACCGGGAGCAAAAATCAGCGACTACAATAAGGCGTTAAACTGGGATGTGGATCATGTGCAGGTAAACGGAGAAGCATTTTCCCAAAGTGAACTTGAAAACATTGAGATCCATGAGGACAGTGTTGTAAAAGTTTTTTATCAGGCAAAAAATACGGACTATATCGGTGAGGCATCGTTTTATGACTACGAGGTGATCCCTTATGACACAGCCGGACAGCAGAGGGCGGATCTGAGTATCAATGCAGATTCCAACTATCCGTCTGAGCAAAAAGATAACCGTTTCACGGTCGGAACGGTATCCCAGAATTTAAGTGAAAATCAATATGACACCGTCACGAAAAAAACAGGTCAAAACGGAACCACAGACGACCAGCATATCAACGTGTATACCGGAGGAACTGGAGAAAATGCAAAAAAAACAGGAATCGTTACCGGGTTAAGTGATGATTACAAAGAAGTTCTTTTCAGTGTGAATGAACCGGGCGTTTTTCCGAAAGACGGAGCAGCTGCGGCAGGGACAAAAGGACTGACAGTAAAAGAAGGATACAGGTTAAAATTTTCACAAAGTGGTGACACTTATGAACTGAAAGAAGTTTTAGACAAAGAGGACAACGTGGCAGCAACTGCGGGGGCGGATTTCCTGCCATTTGGAAATAATAATTTTTATTTTGGACTCCGCTATGACGTTACCTTTACACTTGGAGATTATATCGGGGAACTGAACTATTCTTTTACCGGGGATGATGATCTCTGGGTGATTCTGGATGGAAAACAGGTGGTCATCGATCTTGGCGGTATCCATGACGCTCTGACAGATACGGTCGATCTCTGGAAATATATTGACAGGACAGACAAAAACAAAGAACATCATCTGACCATTTTATATATGGAGCGCGGTGCAGGAAAGGCAAACTGTAACATGAAGTTTACGCTTCCGAATGCGGACGTGATCAAAGTGGTGGACGACGACGTGCCGGATATCCCGCCGGAGAAACCGGTTGATTTTACGGAGAAGGATGTGGAATATCATAAGACAGTGAAACTGACGGACTGGGAGAACAGAGAGTATCAGATCGATCTTGACGCAAGTTCGCTCGCAACCTCGCAGAGCACAGTTGAAAAAATACAGACAGTGGATGCCATGATGGTATTGGACCTGTCCGGCTCGATGAATGAAATTTTGTCCGGTGAAAATCAATTAAAGGACATCGGAGAATTCAGCAGTGTAAAGAATCAGATGGATATCAATAAAGTGTACTACTGGAATAAATATGAAAAGAGTGGCTGGTGGCCATGGACGTACGATAAGAGTGTCGGAATGGGAACGGCGGCTGTATCCGGTAATGTGTATGCGAAGTATCCGGTAAAATATATCGACGGACAATGGAAAAAGTATGTGGACGGCAGTTATCAGAGCATTTCAGACAGTGATGTGATGGCAGCATGGACGTCTAAGATTTCTGCGTTAAAAGACGCCGCCAGCGGATTTGTGAAAGGTATTTCCGATACATCACCGGACAGTCTGGTCGGAATCGCCACCTTTTATGGCATTGGCAATGGGTGGAACAGCAGTACCGAGGGCAAATTAAACCACGGTCTTTCGAAAGTAAATAAAAATGAGATGTTAAAGTCCGTCAATGCGCTTTTTGCGGACGGCGGTACCTCTCCACAGAAAGGACTGGAGCATGCATACAGCGAATTGCAGAAGGCAGAAGATGACAACAAAAAATATGTGATCCTGTTCTCCGACGGAGAGCCTTCGGACAGCAATGACAAAATGGAGACAGAAGCATCAGCGGTGAAGCTGAAAGAGGCAGGCTATACGGTCATCACAGTCGGGCTTGGTTTAAATAACGAGACTGCCACATGGCTGGGAGAGAAAGTGGCGTCAGCCGGCTGTGCATTTACGGCGGATACTGCGGAGGAGTTAAACAAAATCTTTCAGAACATCCAGAGCACGATCACACAGTCAAGATCCCTGACCGGAGTGCAGGTGACGGACATTATTGATGCGGAATTTGAGCTGACAGATGCCGAGATCCAACGTCTGAGAGCGGATGGCGCACAGGTAACGGTCAATGAGGATGGCACAACGACGGTCAGCTGGCTTGATCAGGAAGTAAAGCCGAAGGAAAACGGCGCCTCCGGCTGGCAGAAAACAATCCATATCGTGGCAAAAGAATCCTGTCTGGGTGGAAATAATATGACTACAAATGTAAATCCGTATTCCTTTTTAAGCTTTGGCGGCACACAGCTGGAATTGCCGCAGCCGACCGTGAATGTGAGAATTGCGTATCAGATCACAGACACAGCAGATACGATTTTTCTCGGGGAAAATCTGGAAAACTATGCAGATGATGCGGCAGTGCGCATGAAAGATGCGGACAGCGCCAAAATGACAAAGGTGTATCTGACGTTCTACACGGACAAAGGCTGCCGTGAGGAGATCACGCAGGAAAACCTGAAAAAAGAGAGACCTAAACAGGATACCACGTATTACGCAAAAGCATTTCTGCCGGTGGAGGAAGCGACAGATGCTTCCAACGCAAACTCCACGTTAAACGGTGTGATCTATAAAAATGAGACACAGGTGGAGGCAGCGCATGCGGATGGGGAAGCCTATGCAGGAAAATATGACGTGAAAGTGAAAACGGGAACGCTTACGATCACAAAGAAAATCAGTAAAAAAGATATCAGAGCGTGTGAGGGTGATCCGATCTTTACATTTAAGATCACCAATCAGACGACAGGCGATGTTTATTATAAGACGTTAAGATTTGGAGAGAAAAGCGCAGAGAAGCAGAACACGACAACCGGAATGTTCAATGTGAAAGCACAGACGACACTGGAAGGACTTGCGCAGGGAATCTATAAAGTAGAAGAACTTGACACGATGGGCTTTACGTTAAAAGAGTTTACCGCAGACACAAACTGTGCATCACAGATTGCCGGAAACAGCGCACAATTTGCAGTTGGTATCCGCAGCAGAGACGAGGCCTGCAGCTTTGACGCAGAGGACTTTGTCACAACAGCGGCAGATTTACACTTGCAGGCAGACCGTGTGAACGTCACAGCCAAAAACAATAAAACCAGAAGTGATGGAAAACTCACGGATACAGATGCCGTGAAAAATCAATTTGTGATCCATGAAAAAGCAACCAGGACGACAGATGTTGATAATCATTCCACAACAGATGTGCGCAAATAATCGGAGGCAGTGTGTATGAAAGAAATATGGAAAAAGAAAAAAATATTTGTGATCACAATTGCACTGATGGTTGGAATTATTGGAACAGCAGCAACATTTGCAATTATCACAGCAACAGCAGGAACGGTGACCAATACGTTTCAGGCGGCAAAAGTGGCAACTGAGATCGAGGAAGAGTTTGAGGGCGGGATCAGAGCAGGCAGCACCGTGAAAAAAAATCCGAGCGTGAAAAACACCGGAATTTCAGATGCATTTGTCCGGGTCAGGATCACGATCTCACCGGAACAGACAGAAGTGACGCTGTTAAACGGTACCTGGAACGGAACTGCTTTTTCGGAGAAAGGCAAGGCAGCGGACAGCATTGCGACCGAGAGTACGCTGTATGATCCTGACGGTGACGGGATCGGCTGGTATCAGGGCACGGACGGCTGGTTTTACTACAACAGTCCGGTTGCACCGGGGCAGAACACGGATAATTTATTTGATGCAGTAAAAATTGGAAATGTGACAAAAAATTTTGATATCACGGTTTATCAGGAGGCAGTGTTTGCCGGAAGTTATGAGGCCAAAGATCAAGTGGAACTTCCGGTTTTGAAGGGATTTTTTGCAGAAGTAACAAAATAAGTCAGAAAGGCGCAAAAGAAAATGACAAGGAAAATTTGCAGTGTATTATCAATGGTGGTATTTCTCGGACTGCTTGTGATCGCAGGCTTTCTGTTTGTCCCGAAAATGCTTGGATATGATGAGTATGCGGTCCTGAGCGGCAGCATGGAACCCGGGATCCCGGTCGGGGCGATCGTCTATGATAAAAATTTTGCCGCGAGTGAGGCGAGGGAAGGAGCAGTCGTCACTTATCAGCTTCCGGCGGGAACGCTGGTGACGCACAGGATCATTTCGGTGGATAAGGAGGAACAGACCGTTGTCACGCAGGGAGACGCTAATAATATTGCAGATGCAGCTCCTGTTGCATGGCAGCAGATCATCGGGGTGTATGCATTTCATATCCCGTATCTTGGATATATTTCCATTTATGCAAAGACACCGCTTGGTATTGCGGTGGTGTGCGGTGTTTTGATCGTGCTGATCCTCTTAAACTTCATCCCGGATATTTTAGAGGAGGATAAGAAGAAAAATTTAAATACGGAATGAAGAACAGTTGCTGAAATTTCTGATATATGACCGCCGTGTGACCATTGAGTGATAAAACAGTATCGTAACAAAACGGTTTCTGATAGGGCAGGAATCGCAAGTTGCAGAATGGAAAGTACATAAGAATAAATAGATTATCATGAAATGAAAAAGGAGATCAGAAATTATGAAGAAAACAAAATTAGTCACACTGCTTGGAGCGATCAGCCTGATCGGAGCAATTGGCGCAGGCAGCACATTCGCTTACCTGACGAGCACAACCGGAACTGTCACCAACACCTTTACCGTCGGCAATGTAAACTTTGATGATGATCCGCTGACAGGCGGTTTATCCGAGTCCAAAGTGGCAAGAGATGAAAACAGCAATCTGTATGTGGATGCTGATGGCACCGGAGAGTGGACGGTAAAAGAAAATAAGTACGAGGATCTGGTTGCAGGAGAAGTGGTATACAAAGATCCGACCGTGCACATGGCAGATGATTCACAGGACGCATGGGTATTTGCGAAAATCGTGAATGAAAACCCGGAACTTACGATCACATATGCTTCTGACTGGGTAGATGTGACAGACGCTTATAAAACAGCACAGAACTTAAATAACATTGACTACAAAGTATATGCAAAAAAAGATGTGATTTCCAAATCCGCTCATTCAACTATCTTTGAAGAAGTAACGGTTGGAAACAATGTGACAGAGGATACCACATTTACCGATATTAAAGTTTCTGCATGTGCAGTTCAGGCAGCCGGTTTTGCAAATTACACAGACGCACTTGCACAGGTTTCTTTCAACTAAATAAAAGGTAAAACATCTGAGCAGACTTTTCATAGGGACTATGAGGTCTGCTCATTTTGTGGTACAATCTAAAACAGTGCAGATAGTTTTTTATGTGCACAGCAGAGTAAAGTGGGAGAGAAACGGGCATGAAACAAAATAAAAGCAGCCGGTCAACGGTTCTTCTTTTTCTTCTTGGCGCAGCGCTGATCGTGGCAGCACTCATTATGCTGGTGCCGGATCTTTTGAATTACAAACAGTCCAACGACACCTATGAGGCATTAAAGGAAAACTATATTTCAGAGAAAGCGGAGAATACGGAAGTGGCGGATGAGACAGAGGGGGATGATTCGTGGTGGTATACAGATGTGGATGTGAAGCTGGAAGAACTTCAGCAGGTCAATGCGGATATTATCGGCTGGATACGGTTTGATAATCTGGAGCAGCTCAGTTATCCGATTTTATATTCCGGGGATGATGAGAAGTATCTTCGCACGGATGTTTACGGAAATCAGACGATTGCCGGATGTATTTTTATGGAGGGGATGAACACACCGGATTTTCAGGATTACCATACAATCCTATATGGGCACAACATGAAAAACTTAAGCATGTTTGGCAGCCTGAAAAAATATAAAACAGAGGATTTTTATAAAGATCATCATTTTTTTACAATCTATACATCAGAGTGTGCGTACCGTTATCAGATTTTTGCCTACTATGATGTGCCGGAGACGGACGAAGTTTACACGGTTGGCTTTGCGCCGGATGATACTTTTCAAAAATTTATTGATAAGATGAAACAAAAGTCCTATGATGATACAGGAGTGAACGTGACGAAAGACGATCATATTATGACACTGTCGACCTGTTCCACCACGGGAAAACGTTTTGTAGTGCATGCAGTGCGCATCGGGGAACATGCGTTGGAGAAATAAAAAAGAACAACATAAGGAGAAAAACAATGAAAAGACCAGAAGAATTGAGTCATATGCTGACAGAGATGTACAATGATACGAAGGATGGAAAAATTCACTGGAACATCAGTGTGCAGACAACGGAAAATAATGAAGTATCTGAGAAACCGGTCGAAGTGGAGGACGGTGTATCCTGGACGATCGATGAATGTTATGTTTCTTATTACTGTAAATACAAGGGACAGGATTTTCTGATGATCACCTATGAGATGATCAAAACTGCCGGAGATAAGGTGCATACGACCAACATGATCTTCCTCCCACCGCTCGGAATCCGCGTGTTCCAGCTTCCAATGCTGTTGCCATATGCGGTTCAGGCGTCCGGTGTGCTGGCAAATCAGATCCACAATCTGTGGGAATTACTGCTTGCGATGAAAAAGGCAGACCCGGAGAGTGTATTTATGGAAGTGTCAGCAGGAAAACTTGTGATCGAGGATGAAAAGTAACCTGTGAGAGGTTTATATCCTGTCTCTTATACACATCTCCGAGCCCACGAGACC
>ENA-OXVM01000672-OXVM01000672.1-human-gut-metagenome-genome-assembly--contig:-NODE-672-length-10155-cov-7.33832_pt1 | contig 10155 bp, 6 predicted proteins | sample MGYA00249574_ERZ652691 | MGnify/ENA primary metagenome ERZ652691 (study PRJEB26925, sample SAMN05826508) | human gut metagenome | biome: ENVO:2100002; feature: ENVO:00000062; material: ENVO:00002003...
GTTTATAACGCATAAGGGTAAAATTATGAAAAACAAAAGAAATCAGAAAAATATCATATGGAAGATACTGCTTATCATTTTCAGTATCGTTCTTATCATATGTCTCATAATCATTGGAATCCAAAAATATCAGCAGAAAAAGCAGCAGGAGTATTACGAAGCCTTATTGGAAAATGAGAGCACCCAGACTCAGGCGACTGAGGAGATGCCGGAGCCGGAAACGGAAGAAGCACCGGACATTTTAAAAAGCCTTGGAATTGAAATACCGGAAAAAGACATTGATTTTGCAGCTTTGCAGGAAGAGAACAGCGATGTGTATGCCTGGATCTATGTGCCGGGAACCAATGTCGATTACCCGGTATTACAGCACCCGGAGGATGATACCTATTATCTGGAACATAATATGGACGGCTCAAAAGGGCTTCCGGGCTGCATTTACACGGAAAGCGTGAACACGAAAGATTTTACGGATCCGAACACTGTTTTATACGGTCACAACATGAAAAACGGAAGCATGTTTGCTTCTTTGCATAATTTTGAGGACCAGCAGGTGTTTGAGGAAAACCCTTACTTCTATATTTATACGGAAGATAAAACCTATGTGTATGAAATTTTTGCCGCTTACAAATACAATGCGATCCATCTGATCTATAATTTCGACCTTGCTAATCCGGAGATTTTTCAGAATTATCTGGATCAGATTTTTGAGATCCGCGATATGAGCGCAAATATCAGGCAGGATGTTACGGTCAATGCAGACAACCGCATTGTCACATTGTCGACCTGTGTTTCCGGTGAGAAAAACATGCGCTATCTTGTACAGGGAGTTTTACTGAATGAATAAACAAAAAAGTACAGAACAGACAAAAAAACAACAGAAAACATGGATAAAAATCATAAAGATCATAGGAATTGTACTGATATGTCTGATCCTTTTTGCACTTATCGCATTTGGAGTGCTAAGGGCACTTGGAAAAAGTGGAATCAGAAAAAATATTTCAGGCGAAGCACCGGTACTTGAATCCACGGAATCAACCGAAGAGGGCTGGCAGGATGGATGGATCCGCTATAATGGTCAGATCTATGCCTACAACGAAGATATCATGACATTTCTCGTCATGGGTGTTGACAATGACGATGTTGTAAAAAAGGCAAAAGACGGTCTGAGCGGCGGACAGGCTGACGCAATGTTTCTGGCAGTCATGAATCCGCATGATAAATCTGTTTCCATTATTGCGGTCAACCGCAATGCGATGGCGCTTGTGGATGTCTATGATGAGGATGGCGTTTACATGGGACAGTATACCAAGCAGATCACTTTGCAGCATGGTTATGGTGACGGCATGGAATTAAGCTGTGAACGGAGTGTGGCGGCAGTGTCGAGACTTTTTTACAATCTTCCGATCAGTGGTTATGCGGCGATCAACATGGGAGCAATCCCGGCTTTAAACGATGCAGTTGGCGGCGTGCAGGTGACGGTTTTAGATGATGTCATATACCCGGAATACGATATGGATCTCCATCAGGGGGAGGAAGTGACGCTGACCGGACATCAGGCTTACTGGTATGTGCGCGGAAGAAATGAAAATGTGTTTAACAGCTCTTCCCTGCGTTTAGAGCGCCAGAAACAATTCCTGACCACGTTTATTGCACAGGCAAAAAACAAGGCAGTCACAAATCCATCCATTGCGGTGGATTTATACAACACCATATCCAAATATATGGTGACAGACATTGACATTACGAAATTTACATACCTCGCTTCTGAGGCTTTGGGATACAACTTTGATATCGACCATTTGTACACCATGCAGGGTGAGACACTGATGGGAGATAAATATGAGGAATTTTATGTTGATGACGATGCGCTGTATCAGCTCATCATTGATGTGTTCTACGAACCGGTAGAATCAGAGGATATTAAGTAAGGAAAATTCCTTATTTAATATAGAAACCACATGGAATACGTGAGGAAAGGAGGAAAACAAGTTATGAAGAAAAAAATCGCAGTCGTACTTACAGCATTAATGGTTATGGCTATGGGAACAACAGCTTTCGCTGCAACAAGCCCAACAACCAAAACATCTGAGACAACTACAACAGAGGCTACTGCTTACGCTAACGTTACAGTAGCAGCAGGCGGCATCGTGATCGATGGCGTGGCTTCTACAGCAGCTCCAACTGTAAAAGCTGTTACAACAGCTCAGGTTGAGGCAGCTCAGACACAGGCAGTTGCAAGCGTAGCTCCTACAGCTAAAGTTTTACAGATGATCGATGTAACTCTTCCTGTTTCTTTCGAGAAAGCACAGTTGACATTCTCTGTTAACGGTGTGACAGCAGGACAGAAAATCGCTGTTTTACATCAGAAACATGACGGAAGCTGGGAAGTTATCAACCCGGATTCAGTTGGAAACGGAACTGTAACAGCTACATTTACATCTCTTTCTCCAATCGCATTTGTTGCATACAATGCATCAGCTCAGACAGGAGAAACAACACCTGTTTTACCAATTATTGTGCTTATCTGTGCAGCAGGTATCGCAGTATGCGGAGCAAAAGTTAAATTTAACAACTAATTTTATGAATCTTAAGATTTATAAAAAGAAAAGAATGAACATGTGGTAGTTCCTGCAAAAGCAGGAATAACAGGCGGTCTGTGTCATGCAGACCGCCGGAAAAAGAACTGACAGGATGAAGTAAAATGAAGCATGCATTAATAATCACAACCATCAGCGGATTTGTACCGCAATTTGAAATGAATGATGTGAGAATCTTACAGGAGAATGGTTATACGGTTCATTATGCATCCGATTTTGAAAATCCGATTTACAATATCGATCAAACCCAGTTGAAAAGAGACGGACTGATTTTACATCATATCGATATCAGAAAAAGTCCGTTTCAGATCACAAAAAATACAAAAGCATTTTTACAGTTAAAACAGATCATCAGAAAAGAACAGATCAGTCTGGTACACTGCCACAATCCAATGGGTGGCGTGGTGGGAAGGCTTGCCGCAAAAGCTTCCGGAAGAGAACCATATGTAGTTTACACAGCGCATGGGTTTCATTTTTACGAGGGGGCTCCGAAGAAAAACTGGCTGCTTTACTATACGGCAGAGAGATTTCTGGCAGCATTTACCGACCGGATCATTACAATCAACAGAGAAGATTACGAGAGGGCTAACCGCTTTCGTTTAAAAGAGCATGGATGTGTGGAACAGATTCCGGGCGTCGGTGTGAATATAGAGAAGTTCCGGAAAAAACCGGAACTGAGAGAAATAAAAAGAAAAGAACTGGACATCCCACCAGATGGATTTCACATCGTTTCGGTGGGAGAACTTGTGGAAAATAAAAATCATGCAGTCGTGATCGAGGCAGTTGCCCGGTTACACGACGAAAACATTTATTACAGTATCTGTGGCAAAGGCCCTTACAGGGAAACATTAGAACATCTGATCCAGAAACATCATCTGGAAAAGCAGGTCAGACTGTTAGGCTATCGCAATGATGTGCAGGATGTTCTGCAGAGTGCAGACTGCTTTGCATTTCCATCTAAGAGAGAGGGACTTGGGATTGCAGCCATCGAGGCGCTGGCATGTGAAGTCCCGGTGATCGCATCGGATAACCGCGGAAGCAGGGAGTACATGTGTCATCTGGAAAATGGCATTGTCTGTCAGGCAGATAAAGTGGCAGATTTCATGCATGCGATCTGCCGTATGAGACAGTCAGGGCAGCTACGCAGGGAAATGGGAGAGCATGGGAGAAGGACAGCAGAAAGATTCAGCATAGAGGCAACAGATAAAATAATGCGCCGTGTCTATCAGGAGATCAGCGTGACGCAGGAAAGAAAGCGATAAAAGCGTATGAGGGCAGAGTTTGAAAAACAAGTCTCTGTGATCATGGGAGTTTACAACCAGTGGAACAGAGAGGCACTGCAAAAGGCAGTAAAGTCCATATTGAACCAGACACTCACGGATTTCGAGTTCATCATTTACGATGACGGTTCTGATCCGGAGGTGGCAGGTTATATCAGAGAATTAGAAAAGCTTGACGAGAGGATTGTCCTGATTGGAAAAGAGGAGAATCACGGTCTGGCTTTTTCCTTAAATATGTGTATTGGCGCTGCAAAAGGAAAATACATTGCCCGCATGGATGCAGACGATATCGCACTGCCGGAGCGTCTGCAGGTGCAGTATGATTTTATGGAGCAGCATAAAGAGTATGCGTGGTGTGGCTGCAATACGAGATTATTTGATGAAAACGGTGTCTGGGGAGAACGCAAAATGCCGGAACTTCCGTCCGATAAAGACTATCTGCCGTTTTCTCCCTTCATACATCCAACGGTCATGTACCGCAGAAAACTATTTGAAAAAAACGAGGGCTATCATGTTTCCCCGGAAACATTGCGCTGTGAAGATTATGAGATATTCATGCGTCTGCATCAGCTTGGTTATCAGGGGTACAACATTCAGCAATACCTGTTTGCGTACCGGGAGGACAAGCAGTCTTTTCAGAAACGCAGATTTCACTTCCGGATCAACGAGGCAAAACTCCGCTACCGGAATTTTAAAGCCATGCATCTGCTGTTTCCATTGGGCTGGCTCTATGTGATCCGTCCGGTTGTGGGCGGTCTGATCCCTACGGGGATCGTTGCGTTATTAAAACGCGGTGAGACGTGGTGGAAGTGCAAAAAAGAACAGATACCCGAAAATGCAAGATTGGAGTATAGCAGTTATGAATCCGACCGACCGCAGAGAACAGAGACTACAATCTTATAAAAAAGCCAAATCTGAGAAAGAAATCTATGAGCGTGTGCTTGCACCGACACTTTATGAATTTGTGGTGTGGGTTTTGCAGGAGGTATTACAAAGCGGAAAAAAACGGCTTTACTTTCTGGCAAGGGACGGTTATCAGATGTATCTTGTCGCACGGCAGCTCTGTAAACAATATGATCTGGACATCGAGTGCAGATATCTCAAAGTGTCGAGATATGCGGTGCGTGTGCCGGAATATCATCTTCTCGGGGAACGCTGTCTGGAACGCATCTGTGTCGGAGGGATCGATGTGACCTTTGAAAAAATCATGCAGCGTGCAGCACTGACAGACAAAGAGGCAGAGGAGATCGCAGCGCTTGTCGGGTACACGGAGAATTACAGAAAAGTCATCAATTATCACGAGGTCATGCAGTTGAAAGACTGCTTAAAAAAGATACCGCTCTTATTTCATTATATAGACAGCCATTCGAAGGAAGCTTATGGGACGGCAATCGGCTATCTCACACAGGAAGGACTGCTGGAACCGGTTTCTTATGCACTGGTAGACAGCGGCTGGATCGGTACGATCCAGCAGAGCATTGAACATCTGCTCCGTCAGAAACAGCCGGACAGAAAGCTCGAAGGATACTATTTTGGCTTGTATGAGATCCCGGAAGGGGAGGGAAGGGAAAAATATCACAGTTTTTACTTCACGCCGTGGGGTGAGATCAAAAGAAAAGTGCATTTCAGCAACAGCCTGTTTGAGGCAGTGTTTTCTGCACCGGAGGGCATGACATTATCCTACAGGACAGAGGGCGAGAAGGATAAAATCATCTATGTTCCGGTGACAGACAGCAGGGAGAACCTGAACCGGGAACGCATCAGCCGGTATATCTGCTGGCTGGAAGAGTTTCTGCAGGAGAAAAAGCAATCATTGCCGCAGGCGGACAGCGGGTATGTGGAGGAACTTCTATCACCCTTTATGGGAAACCCGACACAGTTTGAGGCAGAGGCATACGGAAGCCTGCTTTTCTCAGATGATGTGAGAGAGGATGACAATCAGAAAGTGTCCGCAGATTTTTCGGAGCAGGAAATCAAAAACCATCATTTGCTCAACCGTCTGCTCATCATGACAGGCGTCCGGAAAAAGGTACTCCATGAGAGCGCGTGGATCGAGGGCAGTATCGCAACGTGCGGAACACTGAATGAGAGAGGCAGAGTGAGAAACCGTTTGCATGCCGTTTTCTATAAATACATCATTTATATCCGCAAATGGATAAAACAAAATATGATTCATGGCAGGTAAATTACAGCCTGAATCAGATTATCAGATTGCAGAAGAAATTGACCGCAAAGTCTAGAAGATAAAGCTCAAAAGAAAATAGAGAAGAAAAAACAGACAGGAAATTACAGTCGTGAGAAAGAATAAGGAAGAACTGAAACAATATTACTTTGTCATCAAACAGCTTGTAGACAGAGAGATTAAAAGAAAATATGCGAGATCTTTTCTCGGTGTGATCTGGAGTGTGTTAAATCCACTGATGACCATGGCAGTTATGTCCATGATCTTCAGCACAATCTTTAAACGTACGATTGAAAACTATCCAATCTACTATCTGACCGGAACGATTTTCTGGCAGCTCTTTTCCGGTGCGACAAACTCCGCAATGACGGCGCTCGTCGATAACCGGACGCTGCTGTTAAAAGTAAAACTTCCGAAACAGACATTTGTTCTGGCAAGGATCTATACCGCACTGACTAACTTTGGATACACCTGTGTCGCCTATGTGCTCATGCTCGTCGTGTTTCAGATCAAAATCAGCCCGACGATGTTACTGTTTCCGATCGATGTATTTTTCTGCCTGCTATTCTCCATGGGAATCGGGTACGTGCTCTCAATCCTATACGTGTTTTTTGCGGACATCAAATATCTGTATTCAATCGTCCTGACACTTTGGATGTACATGTCGGCGATCTTTTATCCGTATGAGAGCACAACGCTGATGATGCAGAAAGTCATCGGAAACAATCCGGTGTTTGTCTACATTGCATTTGCGAGGGACTGCGTCATGTATCAGAAATGGCCGGAGACGGATCTATGGATCAAAATGATCTTGTGGGGCATTGTAAGTTTTCTGATCGGTTACTACGTGTTCTCGAAAAAAGAAAACAATGTGATGCAGAAAATATAATGGTTAGATACAGAAGATAAAATCCATGAAGGAACAGTACAAGGAAAAAGCAGAGATTGGAGTGAAGATACAAAAGTGAGATTAAAAATCTGGGAAAAATGGAAAAGGATAATACTCCTGGGCACATTCTTTGTGTTGGCAATAGGAATACCGTGGGAAATCCGTGCGGAAAATGCAGCTGTCACGTTCGGATCTAATTATTATACGGCAACCGACAATGAGACATTTCCAATCGGCGTATACCTGAACGGGGATTCGAGGATTGGAACCTATGAGGTCAAAATATCCTACGATAACAGGCGTCTGGAGTACACCGGAGGTGGTGATTCCGAGGAAAACGGAGTTATCACGTTAAGTGGAACCGGAGTCAATGCGCAGGTCAAATACATGTTAAAGTTCCAGACGCGAAGCGGTGGAACGGCAGATATAAAAATAGAGAGTGCAGTGATCCACACTGCAGGAGAGAATGCAGAAGAGTTTGATGTGGCAACTCTGGCGTCAACGTATGTCACGATTTCCGGTGAAGATACGGTTGGGGACGCTCCGCCGGAGGAAAGTCAGGAGACGGAAACCGGAGAAGAAAATCCGGTTTCGGATATTCCGACAGTGATGGAAGTGCCAGTGGAAGAGCAGACCTACTATCTGGTAGATCTCTCCCAGTACACGCCGGAGAACATCGATTTCCAGTATGATACCGGAACCATCACCTATCAGGGAACAGAAGTGGCTGCATATCTGTCAGCAAATGGAGATATCAGTTTTGTGTATCTGGCGGACAGTCAAAAAAAACTTTACCTGTACGCTTACAGCAGTGAAAAAGATAAACTGTATCCCTGCAATTCCATCACAGTCAACGGAGAAAAATATTACTTCATGTCTCCGTATGTGTGCAGCGAGTGGCCGCAGGAACTGACACTTGACATCATCCAGAGCGAATCGATCGTCTATGCGATGGATCTGGAAGGTCAGACCGGATTTTATAAGATCACGACCGGAAATAAACTGGAAGCCTGGAATCCGAATGAAGGTCAGGAGAACTTTCAGAATCAGATGAAAATATTGATCATCATTCTGGCTGTGACATTAGTGATCATGTTTCTTGCAATTCTTCTGGTTATCCATATGGATAAAAATAAACAGAGGCAGGATGGTACATCTGTATCCGGGAAAACAAACAATCGGATTAAAACCAGAAAAAACAAATTAAAACAAGGAGAATCCGAAGCTTCCTCTGACACAAATGCGGCAGATGATTTAGAGATAGAAGATCTTGCTCTGGATATCTCCGAGGAGGAGATCCGTGCATGGCGGGCGGAACTGGAACAGTCTGCCGGACAAAAGGCTGCCGGAAAGGATTCTGATGCAGCTGTGCCGGAGGGACGTGCAGGAGAGGAGCCTGTCATTGCAGTGAAGGATGTCACGATGCAGTTCCGGATTGCGATGAACAATGTCTCCGGTATCAAAGAGTATGTGATCCAGCTTTTGAAAAAACAGATCAGTTACCGGGAGCTGCTTGCGTTAGATCATGTGTCGTTCAATGTATACAAGGGCGAAGTTGTAGGAATCATCGGAACCAACGGTTCCGGCAAAAGCACCCTTCTTAAAATTGTGTCTGGAGCTTTAAAACCGAGCAGCGGCGAAGTGCAGTGTGACCGCCGGAAAGTGCAGCTGTTGACACTTGGAACCGGTTTTGATGTGGAACTGACCGCAAAGGAAAACGTGTACTTAAACGGCGCTATCATCGGTTACTCCAAAGAATTTATTGATTCCAAATATGACGAGATCGTCAAGTTCGCAGAACTCGAAGGCTTCATGGAAGAAAAAGTGAAAAACTTTTCCTCCGGTATGGTGAGCCGTCTCGGTTTTGCAATCGCGACCATTGGAGAAACCGCAGAAATCCTCATCTTGGATGAGGTGCTTTCGGTCGGGGATGAATTTTTCCGCAAGAAGAGTTTGAAGCGCGTGAAAGAGATGATCCACGGTGGAGCAACAGTTTTGATTGTTTCACATGATATGAGTACAATTATTGAAAACTGTACAAAAGTTGTATGGATTGAAAAAGGAAAGTTGAAAATGTGTGGTGAGCCGAAAGTGGTTTGTGAAAAGTATAGAATGTTAAATGAATATACATAATTAAGAAAGGGAGGAACAAAAATGGAATACATAATAGTTCAAGCAGGGGGGAAAGGAACACGGTTACAACATTTAACAAGTAATAAACCAAAAGCACTTGTTCCGATTGAAAATTTACCAATGATATTTCATCTTTTCAAAAAATATCCTGAAAAAAAATACATTGTAATAGCTGATTACCATAAGGAAGTGTTGCATGAGTATTTAGAAGTTTTTGCAAAAGTAAAATATCAAATTGTTGATGCAGATGGAACGGGAACATGCGCAGGTATTAAGGAGGCATTAGAACTTTTGCCAGAAGATAAATCATTTATGCTTGTTTGGTCCGATTTAATTTTGCCAGATGACTTTGAATTACCTATTGATTATGATGGATTACAAGAACCGGAAATGAATTATGTCGGTATTTCCCAAACATTTCCATGTAGGTGGTCGTATATAGATGGACAATTTGAAGAGAAAAGTACATATGAAGATGGTGTGGCAGGATTATTTCTTTTTAAAAATAAAAATGAACTTAGTGATGTGCCTAAAACAGGAGAATTTGTTCGTTGGATGAAAGAAACGAAAAAGAAATTTTTAAAAATTGGACTAGCAGGTACTAAGGAATTCGGAATAATAAATGAATTCAAAAAAGTGAATCAAGAAAGATGCAGACCTTTTAATAAAATGATTATTAAAGATGATTTAGTTATAAAAGAAGGGATAGATGAACAAGGGAAAAAACTCGCTATTAGGGAATGTGCATGGTACGAAAAAGCTAAAAATTTTGGAATAGCTGTTTTACCTAAAATATATGAGACCAATCCTCTCAAGATGGAAAAGATACATGGAAAAAATGTATATGAATATCAGATATCTTACGAAGAAAAAAAGAATGTTTTAATCAAATTGATTGGTTCATTAAAAAAGCTTCATAATTACGAAAGTATGCCGGTTGATACTTTTAGTATGAGAGAGGCATATTATGTCAAGACAATGAAACGTATATTAAGCGTTAGAGATTTAATACCATTTGCCAATGAACAGTATATTACAACTGTCTCTTATACACATCTGACGCTGCCGACGAAT
>ENA-OXVM01000688-OXVM01000688.1-human-gut-metagenome-genome-assembly--contig:-NODE-688-length-9926-cov-6.81481_pt1 | contig 9926 bp, 10 predicted proteins | sample MGYA00249574_ERZ652691 | MGnify/ENA primary metagenome ERZ652691 (study PRJEB26925, sample SAMN05826508) | human gut metagenome | biome: ENVO:2100002; feature: ENVO:00000062; material: ENVO:00002003...
TGGTGCAGGCGGCGGCAGAACTCCCCGGCAAAGTCCGGCACAAGGAACAGGAGCGAGGACTGTGACCACGAAAAAGTTGACAAAGCTGCTGGCACTGTATCTGCCCTATCTTCTGCTGGGGCTGGTGGCAATGAACTTTGATGAAGCATGGAGGCTTGCCGAGGGCAAAGAACTGGGCGACAAGATCATGTCCATGATGGGCACCATCCCGGTGGCGTTTGCAAACCCGCTGCCCAGTCTGCACCCGTTTGACTTGTTCATTGGTCTGTGCTGCGGTGCCGGAATGCGGCTGGCAGTCTACCTGAAAGGCAAAAACGCCAAGAAGTACCGCCACGGCATGGAGTACGGCTCTGCCCGGTGGGGCACCCCCAAGGACATTGAGCCGTTCATGGCTCCCAAGTTTTCCGACAACATCATCCTGACCAAAACGGAACGGCTGATGATGAGCAACCGCCCACCGGACCCCAAAAACGCCCGGAACAAAAATGTGCTGGTGGTGGGCGGCTCCGGCAGCGGCAAGACGAGATTCTGGCTTAAACCCAACCTTTTACAATGTCACAGTTCCTATGTGGTCACTGACCCGAAGGGTTATAATTATCAAGGATAAAGCAAAGATGCGTTTACAAAGTTAGAAAAATATCGTATCTTTGTTACATATCGTGCTCCCACTAAAAATAAAAGAAGGTGAAACTATGGCGAAATCCAACCAAGGAAAAATCACGGCACTGTACGAAAGGCTTTCCAGAGATGATGAACTGCAAGGTGAATCTAACAGCATTCTGAATCAGAAAAAGTATCTGGAAGATTACGCTCGCAAAAACGGCTTTAACAACATCCAGTATTTTACGGACGATGGATACAGCGGAACAAATTTCAATCGTCCCGGCTTCCAGTCCATGATTGCCGAAATTGAAGCCGGGCATATTGCAACTGTTATTGTAAAGGACATGAGCCGCTTTGGAAGAAACTATCTGGAAGTTGGATTTTACACAGAAATTCAGTTTCCATCAAAGGGTGTTCGATTCATCGCTATCAACAATAATGTTGACAGTGCCAATCCCACGGACAATGACTTTACTCCGTTCCTGAACATCATGAACGAGTGGTACGCCAAGGATACCAGCAATAAAATCCGTGCCGTTTTCAAATCACGGATGCAGGATGGCAAACGGTGTAGCGGCAGTATTCCCTACGGTTATAAGCGGGTTCCCGGCGATAAGCAAACCCTTCATGTAGATGAGGAAGCAGCTTCCGTTGTCCGCAGGATCTTCGATATGGCAGCCAGCGGTGCCAGTCTTGCACAAATCGGCCAGACGCTTTCGGACGAAAAAGTGCTGATTCCGTCTGCATATGAAGAACGGTATCATCCTGAATCTGCTCGGCACCATTCGTACCACGACCCCTATCGGTGGAATACAACAACGCTGACCTATATCCTCGACCGGCAGGAATACCTCGGCCATACAGTGCTATGTAAAAGTATCCGTGAGAACTTCAAACTGAAAAAGCGCCGTGCTGCAACCCCGGAAGAAAGGATCGTCTTCAAAAACACTCATGAAGCTATCATCGACCAAGAAACATGGGATAAAGCACAGCGTCTGCGCAAGAGAAATCCGAAAAAACTTCCGAGCGGAACATACTCGCACCGTTTAGCCGGGATGGTGTTCTGCGCTGACTGTGGTTCCCGAATGAGCTTTTCCAGCCCCGAATCCAAACATCGGGATTCTGATGTGGTGTATGATTCGGATTCTTCATGGCAATGCAGCAAATACCGCAATATGTACGTTTCCTGCACATCCCATTTTATCAAGACCTCAACCATTGAAGCCACTATTCTCAATGCAATCAAAGCGATGACAAAAGAAATTATTGAAAATGAGGATGAGTTTGCCGAGCAGCTTCAAGCTGCATGGGAAAACCAAAACACACAGGTATCTTCCGAGAGTAAAAAAGAACTGCATTCAGTTCAAAAAAGAATGGACGAGTTGGATGCTTTGATTCGGAGCCTATATGAAAACAGCGTCTTAGGAAAAATCCCAGAACGACAGTATCAGCGTTTGATGGCACAATATGATGAGGAACAAGCTGTCTGCGAAGCTCGCATTGCCGAGTTGAAGAAAGAACTGGACAACGCTGAAACAACGAAGGTTGATCTGAAACGCTTTATCAGACTGATTCGGAAATACAAGGACTGTGAAACGCTGACAGATGAAATGCTGTACGAACTGGTAGAAAAAGTGGTGATTCATTCCGCATCCGGCGGGCGGACGATCTACCGTCAGCAGCAAATCGACATCTACTTCAATTTTATCGGTGATACGTTTCCTAGTCAAATTGAAATCAGCCACGGTGACAAGAAAAATCTTACAGAGCAGCAACTTGCTAAACGCAAGAAATATCAGAAAACTTCCGGGGAAAACCGCAAAAAGAAACGTGCAGCTCTGCGTGAAGCGGCTAAAACTGATCCACAGGCGGCAGCAGAGTACGAAGCCCTCTTGCAGAAAGGCCGTGAACGATGCCGCAAGTATGCCCAAAATAAAAAGCTGGCTCAACAGGAGCCTGCTGATACAGTCCCCATTCAATTAGAACCGTCTTTTGAAACGCCTGAAGAAATGAAAGGAGAATCCGCATGAACGAACTGAAAAAGCACATCCATGACAATGCCAACGGTCTGGACTATACCCTTGTCAACGACCACTATCTGCCGAACCTGACCGTAGCAGCCCCGGCAGAGCACCCCACCGGGCGGTGGGGTCGCTTACATAAGAAATATCTGAAGGAGCAGCATCCCTTCCGGTACAACCAACTGCTCCTGTCCGGTGAACTGGGCGGCTACCTTGCCAAGCTGGACAAGCAAGCCGAGGAACAGCTTGCATTGACCGTCCAACAGATGCAGGAGTCTGAGGGCGTGACCGAAGCCCTGAAAGCTGCCAATCAACTGGAATGGGTGCGCCGGATGAACAGCATCCGCAACCGTGCCGAAGAGATCATCAAGACTGAGCTGATTTTTGTCTGATACAATATCGCATCTCTGACCGCCCTGCACAACGCACGGCGGTCTTTTTGTTACATCGGGTCTGCACAGGGCAGGCCCTTTTTTAATACGGAGGAACAAGCCTATGAAACTGACGTTTGATGAAAAGAAGCTGCTCTACACCTATGGCTGCGCCGATCTGGAGTTGACCCGCAAGCGGCTGTGCGGAGTTGCCGGGCTGACGGTTGACCCCGACCAGAACAAGCTGGTGCTTGACTTCTGCCGGAAGCTGGAGGACGAAACGCTGGCAGACTGGTACGACCAGATGTTCTACTTCGTCCGTTCCGAGATGGAGCATTATACCATGATGCAGAAAATGTCACGGGACATCGAGGAGGACGAGGACTGGGGACCGACCATCTTTGACGAATCTGAGGAGGAAGAACTGATTGACGATGTTTAAGCTGGAAACCATGATCTACGCCAGCGAGGACGGAACGAACAGCGTGTTTACGCTGAATCCCGCCTTGCAGAAGCAGCTTGATGCCCTTGCAGCGCAGCACCCGGAGGTGTGCCAGAGGAAAGCAAGGGGCGAAACTGGCGGGGTGACGTATCAGGTCAGGGGTGCAGCACTGGCTGTCCAGCCTGTGGGGGCATCCTGAAAGCGATAACCGATCTGCTATGGTAGAATAAAGAACAACGGGCAAAGCGTCAAGAGGGATGCTTTGCCCGTTTTACATAGAACGATGAAATTTACCTTTAGCAGAGGGGGCGATTTATTGGGGAATTTATATGGCTATATCCGGGTCAGCACCCGTGACCAGAACGAGGACCGGCAGTTGATTGCACTGCGTGAACTGAAGATCCCGGAGAAAAACATTTTTATGGATAAGCAGTCCGGCAAGGACTTCAACCGTCCGCAGTACAAGCGGCTGGTGCGAAAATTAAAAAAAGACGATCTGCTCTACATCAAGAGCATCGACCGTCTTGGACGCAACTATGCGGAAATTTTAGAACAGTGGCGGTTGCTCACCCAGACAAAGGGCGCAGACATTGTGGTGCTGGATATGCCGTTGCTGGACACCCGGCGTGGCAAAGACCTGATGGGCACTTTTTTGAGCGACATCGTTTTGCAGGTGCTTTCTTTTGTAGCCGAGAATGAGCGTACCAACATCCGGCAGCGGCAGGCAGAAGGGATTGCAGCTGCAAAGGCTCGCGGTGTAAAGTTTGGCAGACCACCCCGACCACTTCCAGACAACTTCTATGAGGTGCATAAAGCATGGAGGGATAAGAAATTGACCCTTAAAGAAGCTGCGGAAGCCTGTGATTTACCCGTAGGTACGTTCTATGGGAAATCTATCCAATTTGAAAAGTCCACCTAAGCAAACTCCTTGCAAAATTTTGAAAGGTGTACTTTTCAAAATTTTGCAAAGCTCACTCTTTATAAGGCATTATGCCACAAATCTCGCTTTAATTCAAGAGAAATTGGAAGTTTCAACGAAAATATATCATCGTTTTAAAAAGTACACCTTTTAAATTCAAAGAACACTTCGAAGCAACCGCTAACCCAAAAGTGAGTATGCTATTTTCAGCTATAATATTAAGTTCCACTACTGTAATTATAGGATGTCTTGTCGTGTTAATTACCGAATCTTTGTACAACTTGCTCTACAACCTTCCATCCGCTCCACCTGAAATGGGTGGCTTGCTTGGGCAATCAAAAAACACAATTAATACCATTTTTGTCGATTCAGGAAAAATATCTTTTAGGAAATCTTGCCAGTATGTTCCCAATGAATTGCTTTTGAATCAAACAATATCGGACTGGGACGCTCAAGGAATTATTTTTAAAGGAATATTTCACACCCATAAAGAGGGGCACGGGTGTCAATGCTTGTCATCTGCGGATATTGTCTATATTCGATCAATTATGAATGCTTATGTGAAAAAGTTGTATTTTCCGATTGTTATTCCTCATACTGGAGTTTTCCCTTATCTCGCAGTTTATGATCAATTATCCGGACTTTCTATTACGCCCGAAGAATTGAATCTGACACTTTAATACAATAAAAAGGAGAAAAACATTATGGACAAAAACAATATAACCTCTGTGAAAATTCCTGCGGGTGCCTTTTGCGGACATAACTGTTCTGACGGATGTATCTATTGGAACCCTTATGACCGTGATAGTAATGGCCGCCAGTACTGTTCGCATTATGATGCTTACTACTATCCGAGAGAGCGCCAAGGATGTCTTAGTTATGAAGACTAATTGCTTCGATTGCACGGAGGGCGTACCCCATGATGTGGCATTTCTATGAGATTCCGTACATTCCCGATTTAGAGCTAGTTAAATATCAATCTCTTGGTGAACAAGGTATAGATGGTATTCTTGAGCGACATAATCGTTTTTTACGTCAATGGCAAAGGAATACTGTTCTAATCCATACAACCCTACATTTTTTCCTTAGCTATACTCATGAACGTCCAAAAGGGAGTCGTCTGCAAATTTTCTTGGCATTTTCTTCCGATCAGACTGTAAACTTTGAATCAATAGATGCGCTTATGCAAGCAAGTCCTTTAGCTGACTACTATAAGATTGCTCCTATTGAAGATGTTCCTGTTTGCTTGCGGAAATCATTTACAAATATTCTTCTAGTCAAAAAACAAGAACAAACACGTCTTTCCACAGGAGATACGCTATTTACAGTCGAAGGCTGGAAATCCAATCCCAAGTCACGTCTTTATGAAATGGAAAAAACCGCAGAGGCTCTTAATGAGGATATGGTTTATCATATTTCAATCTATGGAAGTGACACCTATAAAACTGCACAGCAGGCCTTACAAAAGCCTATCGCAATTCTACGTGAGAAAGCATTGGGCCGTAGTGGGCAAATCACCCTCGCCGATAACAAAAATCGTCCGCGAGATGTCTCAGCCGAAGAAACCCTACGGATATACGAAGAGTTTTTATCAGATGTTGCCAAATCGCCTTGTTTTTTTGCCAACATTTTACTTTACGCAAACCAAAAAAGTAGTGCGCATTTTTTGATGGATGCTGTCTGCGGAGAAGCTATCAAAGAAGGAACTTGTGAAATTCAGGAAATTCCCAGTACGGCCACACCGTTGGAATTGCAGGAAGTAAATCAGCCTTACTGCAATCTTCTACCACCCTCTTTAGCATTCTGGCCAACCGCTTATACACTTGATGAACTTTCTTCTTTCTTTCGGCTGCCAATACTATTTGATGGCGAGAATATCGAAATAAAGAAGGAAACTGCTCCGAAGTTGGAGCAAACTGGCATTTACCTTGGACAAACCAACAATGGGTTGAGCGCTTTTATCGATGCATCATCCTTCAAAAAACACGCTTTCATATGTGGTGTTCCCGGCTCTGGTAAAACTAACACCATGCTGCATCTCGCTAATAGCCTATGGCATCATAAAAAGCTAATCAAGGATGATACCGATAATTTGTCGGTCACTTTTAAAGAAGAAAGTGATCCTATTCCTTTTTTGGTTTTGGAACCCGCCAAGCGTGAATATCGAGAACTTTCTAGGTATGATATTCCAGAGTTAATTATTCTTTCTCCTTCAGCTAGTACAAAATTTCCTATGAGGTTGAATCCCTTCGAATTCCCGAAAGGACTCACACTTTCAGAACATATCTCTAAACTGTGTCAGGTTTTTGAGGGTGCTTTTCCGATTGCTCCACCAGCTCCTTTTATATTGGATAAAGCTATCGAAGGTATTTATCGAGCACATGGTTGGAATACCAATGATATTAACACCGGGGAAAAAGAATATCCGACCATGTCGGAATTATATGATCGCTTTCAAAAAGAACTTAGCCAAACAACTTATGACAGCGAAATTCAAGGTAATATTCAATCTGTTCTGGAAATGCGTATTGGCAGTCTCCTACGTCGGGAAATGAAGGACATTTTTGATGTAAAACACTCTACATTCTCTCCAGAGGAATGGCTAAAGCACCCTGTCATTGTAGAACTCGAATCGTTAGGAGAAGGTCCTGCCAACTTTGTTACGTTGTTATTATGTACCCTCATTCGAGAAACTTTGAAAGCCTCTCCTCGTGCAGATGAAGAAAAGGTTGTCCGGCATATCATTTTTATCGAAGAAGCCCATAACCTTATCGCTCCTGAAGCACAAGTAGCATCTGGTCAAGATTCAAATCCTAAAATTGCTGCTACAGCATATATCGTTAAAATGTTAGCAGAGGTTCGTGCTTTACGCGAAGGTATTATCATCGCAGACCAGCTTCCTACTGCTATGGCACCTGAAGTTATTAAAAATACTAATATCAAGCTGATTCATAGACTTACCTCTATAGATGATCGACAACTGATTGGCAGCACAATGTCTGCTAGTGGCATTCAACTAGAACATGTTGCAGTTTATCGTCCGGGTGAGGCCCTAATGTCTTATGAAGGACTTCAGCGACCATTTGAACTCAGAATTCAAGAGCAAAAAGGTCATGGTTCTGAAACGCCCAATGACGACGAACTATATGATATTATGCTTCACAAGCCAGCATTTTTTCAGTTGGCGCAAAAAGAAGAAAATCTAAAGCTAGAAACTCTAAAAGAAAATGTTAAATCACTAAAGAAAAAGGAGGTTGAAGCTCTTTGTGCACTCTCCGAATATGACTCATCCGTACATACATCCACTCAAATCACAGATTTCTATTGGCACATGGAAAATATTTACACCTCGATTGTAATACTTCGTTCACAATACCGAAGAGACTGTCAGGCGATAAATGAACTTTTCATTTCAGCCGAAAGAAAAGCGATGTTGGATGAATTGATTCGCAGTATAGGAGAATCTCTCCAACAAAAAATCAAAAATAACGTTGTTTTTCTTGATTCGAATGGCCAATTAGAATGAGGTATTATTATGGCTGAAAATTTTAGTATTGAGCATTCCAGAACGAAAATCACTGAGGTAAAGAAAACTATTGAAGATAAAAAACAAAAGCTGGACGAGTTAAAGCAACAAAAAAAGAGTCTTATGGATGCCGGGCTTGCGTTGGATTCTTCAAATTTAGATTCAGCTGTTCAAGCTACCCTTATGGAAAGCATTAACGATTCTCTGCGTGATGTTGAGAACAAAGCTTATGACGTTTCGAAGGATGCAAATCAGAATCTACAGAGCCTTGAACAAATCCGGCAAAATGTTGACGATGAAATCACAGATAGTCAAAAGGCGAAGAAGAAACTCGACCAAACCAAGAAGCTGTTAGACACATTAGGTGTTGGAAAATCATTGGAGAAAGGAGTAAACAAGCTGGATGACCACTTACAGGAAGCAACCGGCTTAAAAGGTGAAGTCATTTCAGCTATGCAGGATTTGGAAAAAGTCTACCGTCAGTTAGATCAAATTTAAAATGGGAGGAATTATTTATGGGCTTACTAGGATCTCTTTTTTCGGCAGCCGCCGATATCGCAAAGGAAACTATCACAGAAACAATGAATCAAAATGAAACCGAAAAATTCATTAAGATAATGATGGAGCGCGATGCTCAAAACGCTGAAGCAAATGAAAAACTCTATCAAGACTGGCTCACGCATGAAAGAAGCAACTATTTTGCGGCTAAAAAGAATACTATCATTCATGATGCCTTTGATGTTCTGATGGATTCTTTTGAGGATACCGGAAAATTTGATTTTTCTGCTGTGGATAGTTTGAGCGATGAACTGAAGAGCAGCGATAGCTATAAGCAGGAGGCAGCTGATGTTGTTAATCTATGCTGCGAAGCTCTAGTTAAACTGCATCAAAAGTGTTGTATTTCCATTCGATTTGTTATGCAGACAATTCACAATTTACAGCGCTTCGCCGATATTGTCCCTAGCATTCGAGGCTTGGATCGTCATTATGATGCTTTCTTCCCTGTTGACAATGCCGATTGCAGTTTTTTGACAGATTTCGACAGCATTGCGGAAGGATTAGAAGCTGCCAAAAATGATTCTGATAATTATCTCGCGATGGTTGGAAGCAACAGTCCGTTGTCAAGGCTTGCAGCTTTGAAAGATATTTTGAAATCGGAAGACTATGTTGCTGCTGTTTCCAATTTACTTTTTGCCGATCAAGAGGTTGCTCCTTATGCAGGTATGAAAAAAATGATTCTCTGTCTCTCTATGGAGGAAACAGACGAAGCTACCGCTCTTCTTTTGGATACATATTGTACGGTTATTATGAATTATTTACGGCTTTCAACAGCTAAAGAAAAAGTCGGAAAAGATAATCCTTTTATTTCTGCATCAACAGAGCAAATCCTGCCAATCGATCTTTTGATTTCTCAATCTATTAAATCTTCGAAATCTGGTAGCCCGCAGGAAGTTGATACCAATCTCGATGAGTTCCTTGAATATTATCCTCTGATTTGTACATCTAGCTGGGAAGATCAGCTTTTCATACTTCAGAAAGTTTTTGCTTACCTCAAAATGTATTCTCAGGAGAGAAAGGTTCTTGAATTTTTAGTCAAAAACAATATTCCTCGTACTGAGCAAATTGATCGTCGGTTAAACTTTTTGAAAAATCTTAATCAAAATAACATTAGTAATGCGGCCAACAGCATAGAGGAATTTAGCATTCAGACAAGTGATAATGAAATTGCATATGATTATCGATTTATTTCTTGGACAGTTTCGGAAATAAACTCCTATATGAACCTTTTAACTAGCGAGGACAAAACACTCGATCTTCCTATGGTTGTTGCTGAATGGAACAAGAAAATTCCTCAAAAAAATATTCGCTGGAGTACAGATGCTATGCAAGTTTACCTTGATAAGTATCTCCATGAAAATTTTGGTGATCTGTATACAACCAAAATTAAAAACTGCGGTGCAGTACTCTCAAATGAAGTAGAGTACGAGCCTTCCGTCTATATCTGTCTCTTATACACATCTGACGCTGCCGACGAATAGAGAGG
>ENA-OXVM01000694-OXVM01000694.1-human-gut-metagenome-genome-assembly--contig:-NODE-694-length-9823-cov-10.4624_pt1 | contig 9823 bp, 8 predicted proteins | sample MGYA00249574_ERZ652691 | MGnify/ENA primary metagenome ERZ652691 (study PRJEB26925, sample SAMN05826508) | human gut metagenome | biome: ENVO:2100002; feature: ENVO:00000062; material: ENVO:00002003...
GTCAGATGTGTATAAGAGACAGTCCCATGATAAAATAAGCGGTTACAGCATATTTACCGTTCGCAGAGCGTCCGATCACGATACCTCTGCCGGGATAAGCATTGCTTTTCAGTTCCTGTTCCAGTTGTAACATAGTTTTTCCTCCGTTTATCCTTTAAAATAAAAATCCGCCTAAGCACCAAAAATAGACGGTGCCCAGGCGGTCGGCTTTCACTATTCTACACTCCCTGTGGGTAATCTCCACTGCAGCAGGCTGCGTTCCGCCAGTCGTGTAGCTATATCAATAGTAGCATGGTTGCCCGATACTTGACAAGAGGGATTTTGATAATTTTGTTACTTCCGTAACAGTTCTGCCCCAAAGTCTTCATAAAAGCGTCTGCTGCGCAGCCGTCGCTGCTATGCAGCTCATCTTTTATTCATGTTTTGGGCGCTCCGCTCATAGAATAGCAAAAGTGCCGCTCCGTGTGCAAGCACCCGATCGTCGCATTTGCTATTCTATGGCTGAACTGTTACTTCACATATTTTGCCTCGAACGCATGCCTCTCCATAGGACGGTCAAAATAGTATCCCTGAATATATTTGACCTTCATGCCCTGCAGCACTTTGAACTGTTCCGGAGTCTCGATACCTTCCACGCAGACACTGACTCCAATGGTCTGTGCCAGCTCTGCCACCATCTTGATAAAGGACTGGGAATAGGCATCCCCCGCCAGATCCTTGACGAAGCTCTGATCCACCTTGATGACATCAATGGGGATCTCCCGGATATGGTTCAGGGAAGAATAACCGGTACCGAAATCATCCAGTGCCAGAGAGACTCCCAGTGCCTTGATCCGGTTCAATATCTCTTTCATACGATCCATATCGTTGATCGCGAGACTCTCTGTTACCTCCAGTGTCAGATTTTTCGGTGACAATCCGGTATCCGCAAGCGCTTTTTCCACCGTCTCCACGATGTCCGGCTGAAGGAGCTGAACCACGGAAAGGTTGACATTTACCTTATAATCCGGATATCCGGTATCGTTCCAGCGCTTGCAGCGGCTGCAGGCCTCCGTCAGCACATAATTGCCGATGGGATTGATCAGACCGAGGTACTCCGCCAGCGGGATGAATTCCGCCGGAGAGATGAAGCCCAGCTTCGCGCTGTTCCAGCGGATCAGTGCCTCCGCACCGGCGCAGACATCCTTGCCGCCCTGAATATCGATGATAGGCTGGTAATAGACCTCGAACTCCCGGTAGCCCTCCACCGTGGCATCACGCATGTTCTTCTCCATGTCCAGACGGCGTCCCGATACGGAATCATTGCCTTCCCGATACGTTTCCACGCGGTTTTTACCGGTCTTTTTCGCCTCATACATGGCAATATCCGCTTTTTTGATCAGATCTGTCACGGAATCTCCGGCATCCGGGAAAGTGACGATGCCCATACTCATGGTACAGTAATAATCTGCATCCTTCAAAAACCAGGGTTTGCTGAAGATCTTCTTAATATCTTCCACAATATTTTCAAACCGGGGATAACTATCCGGCGGAATGATAATGACGAATTCGTCTCCACCCATACGGTAACAGGTATTCTCGATGCCATTGATCCGTTTCAGTGCATGGGAGATGGATTTTAACAGCACATCACCGTACTGGTGTCCAAGTCCGTCATTGATATGCTTGAAATCATCCAGATCCAGATACAATAACGCTCCTTTTCCTCCGATCTTCTTCGCCTGATCGATCTGTCTCGCCAGATCCCTCTCACAGCACATCCGGTTATACAGTCCCGTCAGAAAATCTGTGTATGCCTGCTGCTCGATCCGGCGCTGGTACAGCTTTTTATCTGTAATGTCATACAGAGAGTACAGATTGGCTTTTTTGCCATCCACCCAGGCGATCTCCTTGCACAGCAGATCGTACCAGGTCTCCTTTTCGGCATGGTACACAACACTCACGGTACGGTTCTTGTCCTTGCGGACGCTGGACTGTAACAGGGCATCAAAATTATGGTCCATCAGTTCCTTGGCAAAGGTATTCTTCAATATCTGGTTGGCGAACAGCATTCTGCCCGTATTCTGATCCGTTACGTAGATGGCACATCCCACATTGTCCAGGATCTCCTCCAGTGCGGCGTAAGAACCTGCCAGGGAATTTTTCTGGATCCGTCTGGTCAGGATACTCTGTAAGATCTTCACCGCGTCGGAAGTGAATTTAATCTCCGCCATGCTCCAGACATGCCCCTGTCTTCTGTGGTTCAGAGACAGCACCATATTGCCGCTCTCCTGTTTCAGGATAGGAAATATCATCACGGCTTTCATGCCTATCTTTTCAATTTCCTCAGAGTCAGGCTTACCCACACTGTCCGTAGATACCACCAGCGGCTTCTCTGTATGGAGAAAAGATTTCTCGGGAATCCCGCTAGTCTTGTCAAAATAAGAGATCAGTCCCGGTGCCAGCCATTCACAGACGACATTCATCGTATCCGTGTCTGCCTGCAGCTGAAAAATCTCTGCGCTGTCTACCTGAATGTGCTGTGCCAAAATCTTCAGCCATCGGCTCATGGTCAGTTCAATCTGTTCATCGCTGTCCAGGAGCTGGACGATCTCCGTAGTAGCCTCTATCGTATGGAGATTGCGGCTCATCTCTTCCTCTGCATATCTGCTCCTTCTGCTCTCGGCTTCCGCGCTGAAACAGGACATACGGTCTCTGTAGATATCTGCACTGGTATCCCGCAGCAGATCCAGGATCTGGTAAAAAGATATGGTGTCAAGCTTCTTCAGATCATATACCTGCCAGTACAGAATGATCTGATTCTCCACACTGACGGCAACTGCTGCCACATGTCCGCCATCCGGCAGCTCTTCCACCACCTGCTCCTCCAGGGATCCTTCCTGTACTCTGTCTAATGCCTGCGCTGCTTTCTTCCGATATTCTCCCAAGATCGGATCTTCCCCATCCGGTCTTATCAGGGACTTATCGATGTACGGCTCTGTTATAGCTCTGCCTTCCTTGTCCACACAGACCGCCATCACCCCCGTCACCTTGCAGAACTCGTTCTGCAGATGCTGCAGGCGCTTTTCGTCTATCAATTCACGTAATGCAAACTCAGCCACTTTTTTGCTCCCCTGTTTCTCTGTAAAATATTCAGAAATTCCTTCCCGAATATTTATATTCTACCATGTATCCCGAAATTGATACAAGCTATTATTTTACATTTTTTGCTATATTTATTAAATTGCTTGAAAAATTCGGATCATTTTGTCAATTATTGCAAATACTTTGCATACAGAAAAAGGCGATCATAAGTCTGACCTACGATCACCTTTCTCATCTCTTTTTTGTAAAACTTATTTATCATCCACGCTGTAGTTCGGAGCTTCCTTGGTGATGTGGATATCATGAGGATGGCTCTCCTTCAGAGATGCTGCGGAGATCTTCACGAATCTGCCGGTCTCTTTCAGGGTTTCGATATCCTGTGCACCGCAGTAACCCATACCGGAACGAAGACCGCCGAGTAACTGGAATACGGTATCTTCTACGCTGCCCTTGTAAGCCACACGGCCCTCGACACCTTCGGGTACCAGTTTCTTTGCATTCTCCTGGAAGTAACGATCCTTACTGCCGTTCTCCATAGCCGCGATGGAGCCCATGCCACGGTATACCTTGTATTTTCTGCCCTGGAACAGTTCGTATTCTCCCGGGCTCTCCTCGCATCCTGCGAACATGGAACCCATCATACATACGTTACCGCCGGCTGCGATTGCCTTGGTAATATCTCCGGAATACTTGATACCGCCATCAGCAATGATGGGAATACCGTATTCTTTTGCCACGCTATAGCAGTCCATGATAGCGGATACCTGGGGAACACCGATACCTGCAACCACACGGGTAGTACAGATGGAACCGGGTCCGATACCTACCTTAACGGCATCTGCACCAGCCTCGATCAGTGCACGGGTTGCGTCGCCGGTAGCTACGTTACCTGCGATCACCTGCAGATCGGGGTATTTTTCCTTGATCATCTTCAGACAGTTCAGTACGTTCTGGGAATGACCGTGTGCGGAATCCAGTACGATGACATCAACCTTGGCTGCTACTAAAGCTGCCACACGATCCAGTACATTTGCGGTGATACCTACGCCGGCACCGCAGAGCAGTCTGCCCTGGGAATCCTTGGCTGCCAGAGGATATTTGATGGTCTTCTCAATATCTTTGATGGTGATCAGACCTTTGAGGTTGAAGTCCTTATCTACAATAGGAAGTTTTTCCTTTCTTGCTTTTGCCAGGATCTTCTTCGCTTCTTCCAGAGTGATACCTTCAGGAGCGGTGATCAGTCCTTCGCTGGTCATGGACTCCTTGATCTTCTTGGTAAAATCAGTCTCAAACTTCAGATCACGGTTGGTGATGATGCCGACTAATTTTCTGCCCTCGGTGATAGGCACACCGGAGATCCTGAATTTCGCCATCAATGCATCTGCGTCTGCCAGAGTATGCTCCGGAGACAGAGAGAAAGGATCGGTGATGACACCATTCTCGGAACGCTTTACCTTATCTACCTCTTCTGCCTGTGCTTCGATAGACATGTTCTTATGGATGATACCGATACCACCCTGTCTTGCCATAGCGATCGCCATGCGGTGCTCGGTAACGGTGTCCATTCCTGCGCTCATCATAGGAATGTTCAGCTTGATCTTTTTTGTCAGCCATGTGGTCAAATCCACCTGATTGGGGACTACCTGAGAATAAGACGGTACCAGAAGTACGTCGTCAAAGGTAATGCCTTCACCAATAATCTGTCCCATTTTCTCTCCTCCTGTGTTCATTTGATAAGATTTGTGAATGATTTGTTTTAGTAATATAAGTCATACTTATAAGAACTATTTGCTGTGCTTATAACATTTCCATGAGTTTAGCAAAGTTTTCTATGGCTGTCAACCGGATATTGCATATTTTTGTATCAAAAAAGGATTCCGATGCATCCTGTTCACCGGAATCCTTTTGTTCATGAATCACTCACTGATCATTATTCGCTGAATACCTTACGGGGTGCCACGCTCTTGAGCACCTTCACCAGTTCCTCGTTGGGGCTTAAAATGATCTTCTCGCCGCCTTCATAATACATGGCATAACGGCCATCCGGCTTAAGTACCTCGCCGATGCTGTAATCCTTCTCCTTCACCTGACGGTTCTTGAAATTGTCCAGATGATACGAATAGACCGGTGCAAATACTTCCATGCGGTCCAGGCTGTAAGTAGCTACACGCTTTCTCTTACTCTTTGCCATGATCTTGTCCACAGACAGCTCCTTATCCAGATAGAGATATTCATACTCCAGATCGGTGAACATATTCAGGAAATATGCTCCCACACCTGCGACAAGAGCGATCGGCAGGAAAATGATAAACACAAACATTACCAGGCAGCTTAACACTGTCAGGGTAACCAGTAATACTTTTAAGATTTTAGCCCACGCGGGCTGTTTTGCTTTTACCAGACATTCTACGTAAGAATCACTCATTTTTCGTTTCCTTTTCTCTTCCTTTATTTTGTAGCAGGGATTTTCCGCGCCGTTCTTCCGTTTCTTCGCGAAATCTCTGTTTACGTCTGTCCGGATTCTGCTTCTCCTGACAATCGTCTCCTATTATGATATATCATCCGTGAAAAACTTGCAAGATATGCCCGGATTTTTGGGGCGATTTAATTCTTTTTTTAGAATCCCCCCACGCTTCCTTCATTGACTTTCGGATATGGAACCTTTATCATAAATCTATATCGAGCGCAGAAAGGCGGTTTTCTCATGGCGGTAATGGATGAATTTAAAGAAGAACGGGAAGCACTGAAAAACGGCACTCCCAAGCAGAAGCTGGCGTACTTCTGGTATTATTATAAATGGCATGTGATCATTTCTGTGATCGTCATCGGCATGATCGTAAGCTTTATTTACCAGTTCGTAAACCGAAAGGATACAGCTTTTAACACCGTTTTATTAAACGCAAGTCTCTTAGACCAGATATCCTCCGAGCAGCCGGATTTCATTACGGATTTCGCCGAAAAAGAGGGCATCGATCTGAATACCAGCGATATCACCTTTGATACTTCTATTCGTATCGTGGAAGGCAGCATGGACGAGACCTCCGTCACTTCTACCCAGAAGCTGATGGTATATGTGGCAGCAAATGAGCTGGACAGCATGATCACGGATTTCAATTCTTTCCAAAAATATGCCAACAGCAGCCTGTTCTATGATCTACGGGATATCCTCACAGAAGAACAGCTCCAGGCACTGGAACCTTATTTCTATTATGTGGACAGAGAAGTGGTGTTGGCGATCGAGGCAGCAAACGATGATCTGAATACCGATTATACTCCGGAATATCCCGATCCTCTTCACCCGGAAGAGATGCAGGATCCCGTCCCGGTGGGCATCTGCCTGACCGGCTGTAAGGATCTGACCGACAACTATTACTTCCGCGGAGACGGTATTGTCATGGGCATCTACGCAAATGCGAAGCATGCAGATACCGCTGTAGATCTGGCAGAATACTTATTGAGCAAGTAGAATTTGCAACACTGAACTTAAAAGGCATGCCCCGTTGTGATGGGACATGCCTTAATTATTTTTCTAAAAATCCAGATCGCGGAAGCGGTTTGGTTTCTTGGGCTTGCGCCGCTTTTTCGCCTGTCTGATAGCTTCTCTCCGCCTGCTTTGCAGGTCCTGGTTCACCGAGCGGTACCGGGATCTGGAGCGTTTTCTCCTGCGGCCAAACCGCCACGTCAGCCTGGTACTGCGATGTGCGAATTGATAGTTCTTAATAAACGCCCGGATCAAAAGTATCAGGAAGATCACTACAGCGATCCCCAGTATCCAGAAAAATACCTTGATCACATTGATAAATATCACTGCCGGACCGCCGGAGGCCGTATCTTCTTCCCCGGAAGCTGCCGGCTGCGTAGCCCCGGTGCTGTCCGGCTCCTGCGTCGCTGCGGTAGCTTCTGCCCCATCCGTTGTTCCTGTGGTCTCGTCCCCAAACACACTGCTTCCTTTTTCCGAAGCCGTGAAATCTATGGATGCCGTTCCCAGTACCACATCATTGTAGGTATAGGTGATCACGGCAGCCTGCCCCGGCGCGGTATTGTCGTACGAGATTGCGGACACAGCATCCCGGAACGTAATCGTGTTGGGCAGGGTAATACTGTCGTTTTGGTTCAATTGCAGAATCGGTTTGGAATTTCCGAAGATATCGTTGCCGCTGTAAAAAGCTCCCACATTGTCGATATTATATTTCGTCTCCGTCTGAGAGATGTTCATTCTCTGGAAATTACTGAATCCATAGTCGAACAGAGCAATCGTATCTTCATAATAATTAGGGTTCTCATCCTTCATCACCACGCAGATCAGCTTCATGCCGTCCTTCTCCGCACAGGAGACCAGGGTGCTTCTCGCCACATCGGTATAACCGGTCTTACATCCTACCAGGTAGGGATATGCGTATTTTCCGCCCGGGATCAGTTCCATCTTATTGACTTCCATGATGTCATCCGGCTGTCTCTCCGACGGCAGAATGTGCAGCATGTGCGTCATGGTCATCTTGCATAATGCTTCATTGGCAAAAAAAGCTCTGCCGATCATCGCAAGATCATAGGCGCTGGTGTAATGCTCCTCATTGGGAAGGCCGTTGGGATTGACAAAATGAGAATCCACACATCCCAGTTCCTTCGCACGCTCGTTCATGATATCACCGAAATCCTGCCAGGTCGTCCCCGAGATATGTTCCGCCACCGCAAAAGAGACCTCATTCGCTGAACGGATCAGAATCGCATTCAGACATTCCTCCATGGTCAGCTGCTCTCCCGGCTCGATGGCGATATGGTTGCTTCCGGGGTCGATATCATGTACCGCATCATAGGAGAAATCCACGATCTCATCCATGCTGCAGCGTTCTGAAGCAATCAGGGTCGTTAATATTTTCGTGGTACTGGCGGGATATTCCTTTTGATGAATATTTTTCGCATATAAGATAGCGCCGGTATCCGCATCCATCAAAATTGCAGATTCCGCACTGATCACCGGTCCTGTAGGCCAGTTCGCCACTGCATTGGACTGCACTGCCAGTGACTGATTGTAGGCAATGTTCTCCTCTTTGATGGTGGTAGCCGAAACTGTAAGTCCATCAGACGCAAAAAGGCAGATAACGCTGATTCCCATGACTGCCTTCGTAAAAAGTGTTCTATATGATAAATGCTTAAAAAAACGCATGTATAAATCCTTCCTGATATATCTTTATAAACCTTTATAAAAATGGTGTATGATAATGCACATTCTCTATCATACACCATTTTACTTAAAAACCAAAGTGCTAACTTAATTTTTTTCGCATATGTTCCTGTCCGTCAAAATCTTTCCAGACAAACTCGCTGCCTTCCCAGATCATGTATCCATGCCAGCTGTCTTCCTTGGGCAGTGACACCGATCCGGGATTCATATAAATGTAAGATTCCTCTTCGTGTACAGCGCACTTCGGCACATGAGTGTGTCCGTGCAGCAATATGTCCCCGGGATGCAGCGGCGGAAGCTTCTGTTCGTTATAGATATGTCCATGTGTGGCATAGACTGCCGTCTCCCCTTCCGCAATCACACAGTAATCCGCTAACACAGGGAATTCCAACACCATCTGGTCCACCTCAGTATCACAATTGCCCCGGACGCAATAGATGTCATTTTTACGGGCATTCAAAAGTTCAATGACTTCCTTCGGTGCATATCCTTCCGGGAGGTCATTGCGGGGACCGTGATATAAGATATCCCCCAACAACAGAAGTCTCTCCGCTTCCTCTTTTTCATATGCCTCTAATAATTTTCTGCAATAGTATGCCGAACCGTGAATGTCCGACGCGATCATCCATTTCATCCTCTTTCCTCCGGGTTTTATATGAAACCCGCCACGACCGCCCGATGCAACAGGGTCGTGCACAACCACCTGTTCCGTCAGGGGCATGCATAGTCATCCATTCCAACAGGGTCACTTGACAAGCTTTCCAAGATAAAGTACATTGACAATACAGATTCTACACGAATCTGCAGCATTCATCAAGAAGAGTCATTAAATAAGAAAAATCATCAAACAAGAAAAATCATTAAATAAAGAAAGGTTATCAAATATATGAGATTACGCAATATTACCGGCTCCCGTGAAGTGATCGCAGAAAGTCCTTACGTGGTACCGGAAGATACTTTAGAAAGCTGCCCCGGAACCTGGCATGAGATCTTTGGTAACGATCACCCCATTCATATCGAGATCGGTATGGGAAAGGGACGTTTCCTGCATACCCTCGCCAAATCAAATCCGCAGATCAACTATGTGGGCATTGAAAAATATTCCAGTGTCCTGCTCCGTGCGATCCAGAAAATGGAGGAAGATGAGCTTCCCAATCTGAAATTCATCCGCATGGATGCCGAAGATATTGACAAGGTATTCGGGAAGGGAGAGGTCGACCGGATCTATCTGAACTTCTCCGATCCCTGGCCGAAGGACCGCCATGCCAAGAGACGCCTGCCCTCCAGACAGTTTCTGGCACGCTATGATGTGATCCTGAAAAAAGAGGGCACACTGGAATTCAAGACAGACAACCGTCCTCTGTTCGATTTCGCAGTCGAGGAACTGGAACCCGCCGGCTGGCAGGCAAAAGTGATCACTTATGATCTGCATAGTGACGCTTCACTGATGGAAGGTAATGTCATGACGGAATACGAGGAGAAATTCTCTTCCATTGGCAACCCTATCTGCTGTCTCTTATACACATCTGACGCTGCCGACGAATAGAGAGGTGTAGA
>ENA-OXVM01000708-OXVM01000708.1-human-gut-metagenome-genome-assembly--contig:-NODE-708-length-9670-cov-7.41924_pt1 | contig 9670 bp, 3 predicted proteins | sample MGYA00249574_ERZ652691 | MGnify/ENA primary metagenome ERZ652691 (study PRJEB26925, sample SAMN05826508) | human gut metagenome | biome: ENVO:2100002; feature: ENVO:00000062; material: ENVO:00002003...
GAGATGTAGAGAGGTCTCGTGGGCTCGGAGATGTGTATAAGAGACAGAACCAGTGGTCTGGCAGAATTAGAGGAAAATCAGAAGACTTTAGATGAAAATAAAGCGAAACTTGCAGATGGAAAAGCCCAGATTGAGGCAGGCGAGCAGCAGTTAGAAGCCGCAAAGCAGACTTTGACAACAAAGCAAAGTGAACTGGATCAGTCAAAAGCGGAGATCATTGCCGGACAGCAGCAGATCGAAAGTACCAGAACCCAGTTAAATGTCCAGAAGCAGCAGATTACAGATGGACTTTCCCAGGTATCAGCAGGAGAAGCCCAGCTTCAGGATGGAATAAGTGCTTTGGAAAGTGCAAAAGCTCAGCTGATGGAGCTGCAGAGCCAGCTTGAGATAGTACGCGCAAGTTACAAAGCAGCACTGGAAAATCCGGATGCTTCCCAGGAGGAAATAGATATTCTGGCAGCTCAGGTGTCTGCACTGGAAGAACAGGAGGCGGCGGTAACCCAGCAGATTCAGGCAAGTGAAGCGCAGATTGAGAGTCAGCGGCAGCAGCTTGCAGCGAACAGAAGTGAGTTGGAAAGCGGGCTTGCAACAGTCGAGGATGGACTTTCCCAGCTTTCGCAGAAAGAAAGCGAGCTGAATGCTGGTCTGGAACAGATAACAGCAGGTCAGGCACAGATTGATGCCGGATGGATTCAGATTCAGGAACAGGAGAATACTCTTGCTGCCTCGAAAGCTGAGATAGAGGCAGGGGAACAGGAACTGGAAAAAGGTCAGAAGCAGTTAAAGGCAGCAAAGAAAAAACTGAATAAAGCCCAGAAAGAAATTGATTCCAATGCAGAGACCCTGGCAGCAGGACAGGCGGAACTGGATGCCAATGTGGCAAAGCTGAATGACAACGAAGCGCAGTATGCTTCCGGCCTGGAACAGTATAATTCCGGTGCCCGGCAAATTGCGGAAAATGAGGCAAAGCTTACTTCCGGTGAGCAAGAGATTGCAGAAAATGAGGCAAAACTTGCCGATGGTGAGAAAGAAATCGCAGACAATGAGAAGAAGCTTGCAGACGGTGAAAAAGAGATTACAGACAATGTGAAAAAGCTTCAGGATGCGGTTAAAGACTTGAAAAAAGGTGAGAAAGACCTTGCAGACGGAAAGAAAGAGTACGAAGACGCCAAAAAAGATGCGGAGGATGAGATTGCCGAGAATCAGCAGAAGCTGGATGATGCGAAAAAGGAACTGGAAGATCTGGAAATGCCGGAGTGGATGGTCACAGATAGGGAGGAGCTTCCGGAATATACGGATTACGGTGATAATGCAGACCGTCTTCGAAACATCGGTCAGGTTTTCCCGGTCATCTTTTTCCTGGTAGCGGCATTGATCAGTCTTACCACTATGACTCGTATGGTGGAGGAGCAGCGAACCCAGATCGGTACCTTGAAGGCATTGGGATATAAGAAGTCTGCTATTGCAGCAAAATATATCTGTTATGCATTTTTTGCAACTCTTCTTGGCAGTGTGCTGGGAATGCTGATCGGAGAGAAAATCATTCCATACATTATTATAACTGCTTATGGGATTATGTATCACAATGTGGCAAATACCATTTCCATTGATTATCAGCCTGGCTTCGCATTGATCGCTTCCACAGCCTCTGTTGTATGTACAGTTGGAGCGACTCTTTTTGCAAGTGGAAAGGAGCTGCAGGAGACACCGGCCTCTCTTATGCGCCCACCGGCTCCGAAAGAGGGCAAGCGGGTATTGCTGGAGCGGCTCACATTTATATGGAAGCATTTAAGCTTTTCCTGGAAGTCCACAATTCGAAATCTTTTCCGTTACAAGAAGCGCCTGATCATGACGGTCTTTGGAATTGCAGGAAGCATGGGACTGATGCTGGTTGGCTTTGGGATTCAGGATTCCATCAGTGATATTGCCGCTATTCAGTACCGGGAGCTTCAGCATTATGACGGAATGGTGATTGAGGACAGCGATGCTACAGAGGAAGAACATGCAGAGCTGTTTGAATACATGAAGGAAAATGAGCAAATCGCCCATTGCAATCGGGTACAGATGACGAAGATCAGTGCTCCGAAAGGCAGCTCCAACATCAGTATTTATCTGTTTGTGCCAGAGAGCCTGAGTGAGTTTGCAAGGGATGTAACCTTAAAGAACCGTATTACCGGGGAAACATATGAGCTTACCGACGAAGGTGCTGCTATTTCCGAGAAAACAGCATCCCTGCTGGGATTAAAGGTGGGGGATATGATTCCCCTGAAAAAGGGAGATAAGGAATATAAGGTGAGGGTGGCTGTGATCACAGAGAATTATATGAGCCATTACCTTTATATGACGCCCAGGGTTTATGAGCAGACGTTCGGGGAAATGCCGGAGTATGAGAACATTGTGTTTACTATGCAGGAAGACTGCAAGGATGATCTGGAAATGGCAGGAACCCGGATCCTTGCTAATCCTGGTGCTCTCAGCATCAGTTATACCAGTAGTCTGGCATCACAGGTTGACCGTATGCTGAGCACTCTGGATGCGGTGATCCTGGTGCTGATCGTTTCCGCAGGAATGCTGGCTTTTGTGGTATTGTATAATCTGAATAATATCAATATTACAGAAAGACAGAGGGAACTGGCAACTTTGAAGGTGCTTGGCTTCTATGACGGAGAGGTCTCCCAGTATGTGCTTCGGGAAAACGTGATCCTGACAGTGCTTGGAATTATGTTTGGAGCAGTGTTTGGAATTCTCATTCACAGGTATGTGATTACTACGGTTGAGGTAGATGCAGTTATGTTTGGACGAAATATTAAGCCGCTGAGCTTTTTATACAGTGGAATTCTGACAAGCATATTTTCCATTGTGGTGAATGGGGTGATGCATTTTAAGCTGAAAACCATTGATATGGTGGAATCCTTAAAGAGTGTGGAATAAAAATTATTGTAATTGTGAAATTTTTAAATTAGCTTGACAAGCCGGAAGAATGCAATTATAGTTATATCCATAAAAGTGGCGGCTTTTTTCGGCTATTTACAAGGAGATCAGACCGCTGCAGCGAAAAGCGTTGAAGAAGAGGAGTAAGTAAATGCCCTCCCAGAGAGAAATGTCCAGGGATAACTGTGGTGGAAGACATTTCGAGATCCGCATTCACTGAAGGTAGCTTCTGAGCCGGGAAACTGAACAGGCAGTGATATCTGCAGTAAGTTTTCACGCAATTCCAGCGTTACAGGAAAGAGATATGTGTACAACAGAGCGAAGACTGTAAATGAATTCAGGGAAACAGTACTTTGCATTTTGCACATAATGAAGGTGGTACCGCGTTAATTTCGCCCTTCACACAATTGTGTGAGGGGCTCTTTTTTTAGGAGGAAAATTATGAGCAAAGAACTTGCAAAGACCTACGATCCAAAAGGAATCGAGGAACGTCTTTACCAGAAATGGATGGACAACGGATATTTTCATGCAAAAGTAAACCCGGATAAGAAACCATTTACCATTGTTATGCCGCCGCCAAACGTAACCGGACAGCTGCATATGGGACATGCACTTGATGAAACTATGCAGGACATTCTCATCCGTTTCAAGAGAATGCAGGGCTACGAAGCACTGTGGCAGCCGGGAACTGACCATGCAGCTATTGCTACAGAGGTTAAGGTTACTGAGAAACTGAAAAAAGAAGGCATCGACAAGGCAGAAATCGGTCGTGAGAAATTCCTGGAATATGCCTGGGAGTGGAAAGAAGAGTACGGCGGAAAAATTATCAACCAGCTGAAGAAGCTTGGTGCTTCTGCAGACTGGGAGCGAGAACGCTTCACCATGGATGAGGGATGCTCCAAGGCTGTACAGGAAGTCTTCATCAAGTTATATGAAAAAGGCTACATCTACAAAGGTTCCCGTATCATCAACTGGTGTCCGGTATGCCAGACTTCCATTTCCGATGCAGAGGTTGAGCATGAGGATCAGGACGGATTTTTCTGGCACATCAATTACCCGGTTGTTGGAGAAGAAGGAAAATTCGTGGAAATTGCAACAACACGTCCGGAAACACTTCTTGGAGATACTGCAGTTGCAGTAAACCCGGATGATGACCGTTACAAAGACATTGTTGGCAAAATGCTGAAGCTTCCTCTCACAGACAGAGAGATCCCGGTTATTGCCGATGAGTATGTTGATAAAGAATTTGGTACCGGATGCGTAAAGATCACACCGGCACATGACCCTAACGATTTCGAGGTTGGAAAGAGACACAACCTTCCGGAAATTAACATCATGAATGATGATGCTACCATCAATGAGCTGGGTGGTAAATACGCCGGCATGGATCGTTACGAAGCAAGAAAAGCCATGGTAGAGGATCTGGACAAGCTTGGTCTTCTGGTAAAGGTTGTTCCGCACAATCACAGCGTTGGAACTCATGACCGCTGCCATGCAACTGTAGAGCCGATGATCAAGCCTCAGTGGTTTGTAAAGATGGATGAAATGGCAAAAGCTGCTATCAAGACTCTTGAGGATGGAAATCTGAAATTCGTCCCGGAGCGTTTTGACAAGACTTACCTTCACTGGCTGGAGAACATCCGTGACTGGTGTATTTCCCGTCAGCTGTGGTGGGGACACAGAATCCCGGCTTACTACTGCGATGAGTGCGGTGAGACTGTAGTTGCAAGAGAAATGCCGGAAAAATGTCCGAAATGCGGATGCACACATCTTCATCAGGACGAGGATACTCTGGATACCTGGTTCAGCTCTGCTCTGTGGCCATTCTCCACACTTGGCTGGCCGGACAAGACACCGGAACTGGAGTACTTCTATCCAACAGACGTGCTGGTAACCGGATATGACATTATTTTCTTCTGGGTTATCCGTATGGTATTCTCTGCTCTTGAGCAGACTGGCAAGACACCGTTCCATCATGTACTGATCCATGGTCTGGTAAGAGATTCCCAGGGCCGCAAGATGAGTAAATCCCTTGGAAATGGTATTGACCCGCTGGAAGTAATCGACAAGTACGGCGCAGATGCTCTTCGTCTTACTCTGATGACTGGTAATGCACCTGGAAACGATATGCGTTTCTACTGGGAGCGTGTAGAATCCAGCCGTAACTTTGCAAATAAGATCTGGAATGCTTCTCGTTTCGTTCTTATGAATCTGGAAGGAAAGGATGTAACGGAGCCGGAGATTGGTTCTCTTTGCGCTGAGGACAAATGGATCCTTTCCAGACTGAACAATGTGATCAAAGAAGTAACCGACAATATGGAAAAATATGAGCTGGGTATTGCGGTTCAGAAGATCTATGATTTCCTGTGGGATGAGCTTTGCGACTGGTACATTGAGATCGCCAAGGTTCGTCTGTGGAAGGCAGAAGAGGATCCAAAGGCGGCAAACGAGGCTCTCTGGACACTTCGCACAGCGCTGACCCAGGGACTGAAGCTGCTTCATCCGTTTATGCCATTTATCACAGAGGAAATTTATTGCACACTGCTTCCGGAGGAAGAGTCCATAATGATCTCTGACTGGCCGGTATATAAGGACGAGTGGAATTCTCCTGAGGCTGAGCTTGCAATCGGAAGTTTCCAGGAAGTTGTCCGTGGCATCCGTAACACAAGAACCAGCATGAATGTTCCGCAGAACAGAAAAACACATCTGATCATTGTTGGAAAAGATGCTGCTATCTGTCAGATGTATGAGAACAGCAAGAAATCCTTTGCAAATCTTGCTTTTGCAAAAGAAATCCATGTTCAGCAGGATAAGACTGGTATCGGTGAGGATGCAGTTTCTGTTGTTGTTTCCAATGCAGTTGTTTATATGCCTCTGGAAGACCTTGTTGACAAGGAAAAAGAACTTGAGAGACTGACAAAGGAGCAGGAGAGACTGACTAAGGAAATCGCCCGCTGTGAGGGAATGCTGAATAATCCAAATTTCGTAAATAAGGCTCCTGCTGCCAAGGTTGATGCAGAGAAGGAGAAGCTTGCGAAGTACAAAGAGATGAAAGATAAGGTTGAAACACAGCTTGAGCAGCTTAAGAGATAAAAAGGAGATTTTGCATGAAGCTGAGCAAATTTTGCAATAAAATTTCCCTGATTCTCCAGGCACTCTGGTGCGCAGTGCTCTATTTCCTTATAGAGGCACTGTGCCGCCATTCTGTAGTGGAGGCCTGGGATTATATGACGGGAAAACCGTTGGTATTTGCTTATAATACGATGTTTATTTTTACTACAATGCTGATCGTTTATCTGTTTCACAGGCGGTGCTTTTGGAGAGTTGTGGTTTCCGTTTTCTGGCTGTTTCTGGGAATCGTAAACTGTATTCTTCTGATGAACCGTGTTACACCATTTACCGGACCGGATCTGCATATGCTGACGGATGGTATTGCAATCATGCAGAAATATCTGCCGTTTTATGGTGTGGTGATCGGATGTATTTTGATCGGAATTGTGGTGCTGGGGCTTTTGATCCTACTGGTCAAGGGACCGAAGTATGAGCAGAAGATTAAGTACCGGTATGTGATTCCGCTGGTAATTGCTGGTTTTGTGGCTTTTGGAGGCGTGACACAGCTGGCTCTTGAAAAAAGGGTTTTGTCTAATTATTTTGGCAATATTGCGTTTGCTTATGAGGATTATGGTTATCCTTATTGTCTGGCGACTACTATTTTTAATACAGGCATCAGTGAGCCGAGGGATTATTCTGAGGATGAGATTAACCGGATCGAGAAGACAGAGTCCAATCTTCCAAAGACCAAGGATGATGGAAAGAGACCGAATATTCTGTTCCTTCAGCTAGAGTCTTTCTTTGACCCGACACTGGTAAATTACCTGGATATTTCTGAAGATCCAATCCCGAACTTCAGGAAGCTGATGAAAGAGTATTCTTCCGGATATTACAAGGTTCCTTCTGTTGGAGCTGGTACGGCAAATACGGAATTTGAGACCATTACAGGTATGAGTCTTCACTATTTTGGACCAGGTGAATATCCTTATAAGAGTATTCTTAAGGAGACTACCTGCGAAAGTGTGCCCTATGTTCTGAAAAATCTGGGGTATTCTACACATGCGGTACATAATAATGAAGCCAACTTCTATGGAAGAAGGTCTGTTTTCCCCAATCTGGGATTTGACACCTTTACTTCTGAAGAGTATATGGCAGATGAGAACCTGCAGAATCCTCTTGGATGGGTAAAAGACAGTGTGTTGACGGATGAGATCATTAAGTGTCTGGATTCTACTGACAGTCCGGATTATGTGTATACCATTTCCGTGCAGGGACATGGTGATTATCCAAGCGAGCCCATTCTGGACAATCCTTCTATTACAGTTTCCGGTTCTCCTACGGATGAGCTGAATTGTAAATGGGAGTACTATGTGAATCAGATTCATGAGATGGATCAGTTTGTGAAAGAGTTAACAGATGCTCTGGCAGACTATCCGGAGGATGTGATCCTGGTTATGTATGGGGATCATCTGCCGACTATGGGACTGACTGTGGAGGATCTGAAAAATAAGTATCTTTTCCAGACGGAGTATGTAATCTGGGATAATATGGGACTTACCAAGAAGGATGAGAATTTGGCTTCTTATCAGATCGCAGCAGAGGTTCTGGATAGAGTTGGTATTCATGAGGGTACGATCATGAAATATCATCAGGCAAGAAGAAATACCAAGAATTATCAGGTTGATCTGGAAACTCTTCAGTATGATGTGCTGTACGGTCAGCGATATGCTTATGGAGGAGAAAATCCTTTTGAGAGAACGAAGATGCGGATGGGACTTTATGATGTGACCTTAGATTCCATTCGGTTAGTGTCGGATACGGATTGGACTTATTATATCCAAGGCACGAATTTCACCCCGTCCAGTCAGGTGAAGCTGAATGGAGAGTGGTATGATACGGCATATGTAAGTCCGAACATGCTGGTGATCTCGGGTACGGAGCTGTCGGATTTTGACAGACTGGCAGTTGTACAGAGAAGTAACAGTTCGACGAGGAAGGCTCTTAGTAAGAGCTTTGACAGAGCGGTTTATGCATTGTATGATAGTCAGTGGAAGGTGAATTCCCGATAGGAACGTTTCCCGGCTGGGCACCTGGTCTCATCAGGTCTGCTCTGAGCGCGGTGTGCGGCCAAAAAAAATTAAAAACATCAGAATTTTGCTGAAACCGAAGAAAGGAGAGGACAAATTTGCTCCGCTGGAGCTCAGACTGTGTCCTCTCCTTTTTTAACCCCAAATTCTGCCGTATGAGATTTTTTCGGAACCTCTCTGATTTCTTCTGTGCGAGGTTTGTCGGATAAAAAGTTACGATTAGGGGTGGACTTCTGGTGTGACTATTATATAATGGTAGAGTAATGTAACGATTCAGAAGGCAGTATTCTGCCAGGCTTACTATGAGCATGAGAAGTTACGGACGAAATACGATAGATAAATGGTGGTTTAGATTATGAATTACGAGGAAGCGGTTGCTTATATTGAGGAGACTCCGAAGTTTACCAAAAAGAACAGTCTGGAGCATACGAAGGAATGTTTGAGGAGACTGGGGAATCCACAGGAGAAGTTTAAGGTGATACATGTTGCGGGAACGAATGGAAAGGGGAGTACCTGTGCGTTTCTCACATCTATTCTCAGGGAGGCAGGGTATTCCTGCGGTCTGTTTACGTCTCCCCATCTGGTGAAGATCAACGAGCGGTTTCAGATCAATGAGGTGAATATTGATGATGACACCTTTTTGAAAGCTTTTGAGAGAGTGAAAGTGCTGGCGGACGAGCTTGTGGCTGAAGGTAGTTACCATCCTACTTATTTTGAGATGCTGTTTCTTATGGGAATGGTGATCTTTGCAGAGGCAGGGGTGGACTATGTGACTTTGGAAACCGGGCTTGGCGGAAGGCTGGATGCGACTACAGCGGTAGAGAATCCTGTGGCTTGCGTGATCACATCTATCAGTCTGGATCATATGCAGTTTTTGGGAAATACGGTAAGAGAGATTGCAGGGGAGAAGGCTGGAATCATTGTTCCGGGAGTTCCTGTAATCTATGATGGAAATGACAAGGATGCGGCAGAAGTGATCGCTGCGAAGGCAAAGGAGCTTGGAAGTCCGGCTTATAAAGTAATTCAGGCTGGAGCAAAGGTACTGGGAAATAATAAAGACGGCATTGATTTTTCCCTGGAGGACGATTATTATGGGGATACCAGGTTCCATATTCCTTTTATTGCATGGTATCAGGTGATGAACGCATCTCTGGCGCTTACAACTATGGAAGTGCTGAAAGACAGGATTCCGGTGACCATGGAACAGCTGCAGGCAGGAATTGCAAATACCAGATGGCAGGGCAGAATGGAGACCATTTTGCCGGGCGTGATCGTGGATGGTGCACATAATGAGGATGGCGTGCGTAGGTTTGTGGAGACTGCAGAGCGGTTTCAGAAGGAGTATCCGCTGACACTTTTATTTTCTGCTGTGAATGATAAGGATTACCAGGATATGATCCATACAATTTGCAGCAGGATAAAATTCCGTAAAGTTGTGACCACAGAGGTTGGGGGATACCGTGAGGTGCCGTCTGCGGAGCTGGCAGAGATCTTTTGCAAAGAAGGCTGTAAGGATGTTGGAAACTCTGATAATATTGAAGAAGCTTTTCATATGGCGCACGAGGCCAAAGGAGAGGCCGGAATGCTGTTCTGCGTGGGTT
>ENA-OXVM01000712-OXVM01000712.1-human-gut-metagenome-genome-assembly--contig:-NODE-712-length-9621-cov-4.32103_pt1 | contig 9621 bp, 9 predicted proteins | sample MGYA00249574_ERZ652691 | MGnify/ENA primary metagenome ERZ652691 (study PRJEB26925, sample SAMN05826508) | human gut metagenome | biome: ENVO:2100002; feature: ENVO:00000062; material: ENVO:00002003...
TACACCTCTCTATTCGTCGGCAGCGTCAGATGTGTATAAGAGACAGTCATACAGCACGCCGCTGGGTCGCTGCTTGTGCAGGATCTCGCCCTGCACGCCACAGCGTGCGAACAGCTGCTGGGCAGCCTGCACCGTCTCCTGCTGCTCGGTCTGCACCACCAGACCCTTTGCATCAAAATATTTGGCAAAGCACGCAATGCCATAAGCTGCCGCACGCACACAGCAATCCTTCTGGATGCTGCGCTGCGCGATCTCCTCCCGCGCGCGGGATGCAAAACTACTCATACTTCCTCGAATTCTGTCAGCGTTTGACATCACGATGCTGCACGCCCGGCTCGTAGCCGAGTTGCGTGCAATACTCCGCGATCTTACGCGCAAATGTAATGGAACGGTGCTTGCCGCCGGTACATCCCACCGCAATGGTCAGCTGGCTTTTGCCCTCCTTGACGTACAGCGGCAGTGCATACTGCAAAAAGTTCTCATACCGCTTGAGCAGTTCCTGTGCTTCCGGGTGGCTCATGACAAAATCCACCACATCCTGATCAAGGCCGGTCTTATGCTTGAGTTCCGGCACGTAGAAGGGGTTGGGCAGGCAGCGCACATCCAGCACAAGGTCTGCCTCCGGCGGGATGCCGAATTTGAATCCAAAGGACATCACGGTCAGGCGCATGGCGCCCTTGGCTCCGCCATTTTTTGCAAAAAGATCGCAGATGCGTTCTTTGTTTTGTGCTGTAGAAAGCAGGGCGGTATTGATGACGTAATCTGCACGCTCCTGCAAAGGCTTCAATATTTTGCGTTCCTTTGCAAAGGCCTCCCGGGTGGAAATGCCCTCGGCAATGCTGATGGGGTGGCGGCGGCGGGTCTCGCTGTAGCGGCGCATGAGTACATCGTCCGGGGCATCCAGAAATAGAATTTTATAATCCACACCCTGCTCATCCAGCTTGTCGAGCGCACGCTCGATCTCTTCGCTGGTGCGGCAGCCGCGCACATCCATGGAAAGAGCCACCCGCTCCAGCTGGCTGTCGCCCGCTTCCGAGAATGCAGTGATGCTGGGCAGCAGTCCGGCCGGAACATTATCTATACAGAAAAAACCGATATCTTCCAGCGCATTCATAGCCACCGACTTGCCTGCACCGGAAAGTCCGCTGACGATCAACAGCTCCATAATCTGATCTACCGCTCCTTTTTTGCTTTTTCCGTTATCGGACGACCCGGATCTCTTTTTCAAGGTCGTAGCCCGTCTTTTCCTTTACGATGGCGCGCACCTCGTCACAGAGTGCCAGCACATCAGCACAGGTAGCGCCGCCAAGGTTTACCACAAAGCCGCAGTGCTTATCGCTGACGGCTGCGCCGCCGTGGCGATAGCCGCGCAGGCCGCACTGGTCGATCAGCGCAGCCGCAAAAGCACCCGCCGGGCGCTTGAAGGTGCTGCCGGCGCTGGGCTTATCCAGCGGCTGCTTTTCCACACGCTTGGCCATCAATTCATCCATTTTTGCACGGATGTCCGCTGCGTTTCCGGGCTGCAGATGGAACTGTGCCGAGAGGATGCAGCCGCTGTTCTCTTCAAAAATGCTGTGGCGATAGCGGAGATCCAGCTCTGCGGCAGGCACTTCTCTGACCTCGCCTTCTGCCGCCAGATACCGCACTGTGGTGAGCACGTCCTTCATCTCGCCGCCGTAGGCACCCGCATTCATATACACTGCACCGCCCACCGTGCCGGGGATGCCGTAGGCAAATTCCAGCCCGGACAGGCCATGCTTCAGTGCCGCCTTACACAGTGCCGCAAGGCGGACACCTGCGCCTGCGGTCAGGACTGTATCTTCCACCGCGATCTCTGCGTCCAGTGCCGAAACATCGATCACCACGCCGGAAAAGCCTTCGTCCGCAAACAGGATGTTGCTGCCGTTGCCCAGCAGGTAATAGCGGACAGCCTGCTCTTTGCAAAGCGCAACTGCACTGCAGAGCTGCTGCTCGTTTTCCGGCATGACAAACAGCTGTGCCGGGCCTCCGATTTTAAAGGTACAGTGCGCCGCAAGCGGTTCATTCTCCCTGAACGGGATCGCTGCTGCCTGCAGTTTCTGCTTGAATCGTTCCATGATAACTTGCTCCTTTTGCGGTGTGGGATCAATCCATTTTATCGTCCAGACCCAGACGGATCAGCAGTTCACGCGCTGCGTTGTAACCCATCTTCTTCTGGCGGTTGTTGATGGCTGCAGTTTCCAGCACGACAGCCAGATTGCGGCCCGGTGAGACCGGAATGCTGGTGCTGGGAATACTGACGCCCAGAATGTCGTAGTATTCGTTTTCCAGACCGGTGCGCTGGTAGTTCTTAGTGGGGTCCCATGCTTCCAGCTGAACCACAAGGTCAAGGCTTTCGCTCAGCTTGACCGCGCCCACGCCGTACACACGGGCCACATTGACGATGCCAATGCCGCGCAGCTCAATGAAGTGGCGGATATTCTCCGGGGCAGTACCCATGATCTGGCGGTTGGACACCTTGCGCAGCTCCACCGCATCATCTGCCACAAGGCGGTGGCCGCGCTTGACCAGCTCGATGGCAAGCTCGCTTTTGCCAATGCCGCTGTCGCCCAGGATCAGGATGCCTTCGCCGTACACTTCCACCAGCACACCATGGCGGGTGATACGCGGTGCCAGTTCAAGATTCAGCACACTGATCAGGCTGCCCATCAGAGTGCAGGTGGTCTCGTTGGAGCGCAGCAGTGCAACACCATGCTTCTGGGCCAGCTCCTGCATCTCCGGGAAGGGGGTCAGTTCTTCGCTGCGGCAGACGATAACAGCCGGCGGCTGCTGACGGAACAGCTGATCCAGCGCTTCGTAGCGTTTTTCCGGTGAAAGGCCGGACAGAAAGTTCATCTCGGCCAGACCCATGATCTGCAGACGCAGCTTATCAAAATAATCGTAATAGCCCGCCAGAAACAGACCCGGGCGGTTCACTTCGGCGATCTCCACACAGATCTGATCCAGTTCCTTCGGCGTATAGACAACTTCCATGCTGACACGGTCGGTCAGCGTTTTGAGCGAGACATTGAATGTGCCCATTCTTGTTCCTCCTGTGCTCCCTTTTGCTGCACAGCCCTGCCTGCTGTCAGGTACCGTGCAGGATTCCTTCTTATTATTATAATAGAACGATCGGTAAAAAACAATATTGTGCGGGCGGCTTTTTCGCAGCCCGGCAAGAATGCACGCAGCAGCGCAGCCATGTACTGATTTTTTACATTTTTCTTACCTTTACACGGATTTTACATTCCCTCGATTTTGGATTTTACATTGCATCTGTATACTCAAAATCAGGAGAAACACATCAAAAACACGTCAAACAAAAGTGAGGAAATCTTTATGACCATCTTCAATGTCTTTTCCCTGCTTGGAGGTCTTGCTCTGTTCCTGTTCGGCATGGACATCATGGGCAAAGCACTGGAAAAGCAGGCCGGCGGCCAGCTGCAGAAGATCCTGAGCAAGCTGACTGACAACCCCCTTAAAGGCTTTTTCCTTGGCCTGTGCGTCACCGCTGTGATCCAGAGTTCCAGCGCTACCACGGTCATGGTGGTCGGCTTTGTCAACAGCGGCATCATGGAGCTGCATCAGGCCATCGGCGTGATCATGGGCAGCAATGTGGGCACCACTGTCACCAGCTGGATCCTGAGCCTTTCCGGCCTGCAGGGCGACAGCCTCCTCATCAATCTGCTCAAACCCACTTCTTTCAGTCCTTTGCTTGCATTTATCGGCATTTTGCTGTATATGTGTAAGAGTGAGAAGAAAAAAGGCGTGGGCACCATCCTCATCGGCTTTGCCGTGCTGATGACTGGCATGACCACCATGTCTAACGCCGTACTGCCCCTGCAGAACGAGGCATGGTTCACCAGCCTGTTCACCCGCTTTTCCAACCCCCTTCTGGGCGTTCTGGTGGGTGCCCTTGTTACCGGCATCATCCAGAGCTCCAGCGCCAGCGTGGGTATTCTGCAGGCGCTGAGCGCCACCGGCGTGATCACCTACGGCAGTGCCATTCCCATTATCATGGGTCAGAACATCGGCACCTGCGTTACCGCGTTGATCTCCTCTGTGGGTGCCAACAAGAATGCACGCCGTGCTGCCATGGTCCATCTGTACTTCAACATCATCGGTGTGACCATCTTCCTTGTCGGCTTTTACGGCCTGAATACGGTCTGCCACTTTGCTTTTGTGAACACCACCATCGAGGCATGGGGCATCGCTGTGGTGCACTCGGTGTTCAATATCGTGGCAACGCTGGTGCTGCTGCCCTTTGCAAACCTGCTGGAAAAGCTGGCCATCCTCACCATTCCGGATTCGCCGGAAAAGGAAAGCTTTGCGCTGCTGGATGACCGCCTGCTGAACACCCCTGCCGTGGCCGTGGAGCGTGCACGCTCTGCAACTGCTGAAATGGCAGAGCTTGCCCGTGTGGGCGTGATGCAGGCCATGAGCCTGACTCATGAGTGGAACGACACCCTTGCGCAGAAAGTCCGCGAGGAAGAGACGCAGGTAGACCGTTACGAGGACGCTCTCGGCACCTATCTCGTCAAGCTTTCCAGCCGTGAGCTGAACCATGCCGACAGCCAGAGCGTAAATACCCTGCTGCACACCATCAGCGATTTTGAGCGCATCAGCGACCATTCCGTAAACCTGATGGAATCTGCCGAGGAGATGCACACCAAAGAAATCCAGTTCTCGCAGGATGCCCGCGACGAGCTGCAGGTGCTGGAGGATGCGGTGCAGGATATTCTGAACCGCACCACTGATGCTTTCCGCAAGGGTGATCTGCATCTTGCCAGCAAGGTGGAACCGCTGGAAGCCGTGGTCAACGAGCTGGTACGTGCCATCAAGGCCCACCACATTGCCCGCCTGCAGGCCGGCAGCTGCTCCATTGAATATGGCTTTGTGCTGGACGACCTGCTGACCAACTATGAGCGTGTGTGCGACCACTGCAGCAACGTAGCCGTTGCACAGATCGAGGTTGCACAGGACAGCTTTGATACCCACGCATACCTCAACGAGCTGCGTCACGGCAATGACACCAAGGAAAGTGAGGAATTCCATCGCCGTCTTGACCGTTACCGTGAACGCTATCTCTTCCCTGAAAATCAATCTGCGGAGGATTTTGACAAATGATCTATATTGTTGAAGACGATGCCGCCATCCGGGAGCTGGAACAGTATGCCCTGCAGTCCAGCGGATACGAAGTAACCAGCTTTGAAAGCTCTGAGCCGTTCTGGCAGGCCATGCACGCTGCAGAGCCGGAACTGGTGATCTTAGACGTGATGCTGCCCGGTGAGGACGGTTTTTCCATCCTGAAAAAGCTGCGCAACACCCCTTCCCTGCGCAGGCTGCCCGTCATCATGGTGACTGCAAAATCCAGCGAGCTGGACACCGTGCGCGGGCTGGACTGCGGTGCCGATGATTACATCTCAAAGCCTTTTGGCATCATGGAATTTTTGAGCCGGGTGCGCGCCGCCTTGCGCCGCTCGGCTCCAGAAGCACGTCCCAACGTACTCAGCTTTCACGAGATCCTGCTGGACAATGCCCGTCACAACGTGACTGTAAGCGGAACGCCGGTGGAGCTGACCTACAAGGAGTACAGCCTGCTGCGTTTGCTGCTGGAGAACACCAATCTGGTGGTGACACGCGAGACCATTCTGCAGGTGGTGTGGGGCACCGACATTTCGGTGGAGAGCCGCACTGTGGATATGCATATCCGCACCCTGCGCAAAAAGCTGGGGGATGCCGGCAAATACATCTGCACTGTGCGCAAGGTGGGTTACAAGCTGACCGATGAAGAGGAGGCCGGTGAAGAATGAAGCTGCGCAGCATGGAAGAAAAGATCAGCTACCGCCTGTTCCTGATGGGCTTCCTTGGTCTGCTGTTCACGGCGGCGCTTTGCATCTTTGTTTTTCACAAGGCATTCACGGCTCAGGCATGGACCAGCCTTGAGCGGGAAGCCGATCTGGTAAGCGCCGGTTATGATCTGGTGCAGGACCCGCAGCAGCTTTCGTCCTTTGTTACCAATGATCTGCGCATCACCCTGATCTCGCAGGACGGCAGCGTGCTGTTTGAATCTGCTACCGATCAGCCCATGGAGAACCATCTCTCCCGCCCGGAGATCCGTCGGGCCATGACCGAAGGTGTGGGCCGGGACATCCGCGATTCCCAGACCATGGGCTACGAGACCTATTACTATGCCGTACTGTTGCCCAACGGTGAGATTTTGCGCATGGCACAGGATGCAGAAACGGTCTGGTCTATTTATGATTCGACCCTGCCTGCCATCGTGCTGAGCTGCGTTGCACTCATGCTGGCCGCCGCTGTGCTGGCAGCTCTGCTCACCCGTGCATTGGTCTCCCCTGTGCTGAGCATGACCGAAGATCTGGATCATATTCAGGACAATGTTCCCTATAAGGAGCTTGTCCCCTTTGCCGAAAGCATCCACTCTGACCGCATCCTCCGTGAGAACAACGAAAAGATGCGGCAGGAGTTTACTGCCAATGTCAGCCATGAGCTGAAGACCCCGCTGACCAGTATTTCCGGCTATGCGGAGCTGATTGAGACCGGCATTGCAAAGCCTGAGGATGTGCCGGGCTTTGCCCAGAAGATCCATGTGGAGGCCAGCCGTATGATCCAGCTGGTGAACGATATCCTGCAGCTTTCCAGTCTGGACAACGCCAGCGAAGCCGGTTCTGAGCCAGAGATGGAGACAGTGGATCTGCTTACCGTTGCCAAGGACTGCGTAGAGCGCCAGAAGCTGAATGCCCGCCGGGCTTACATCTCGCTGAACTGTCTGGGCGAAAGTGCTCTTGTGCACGGCAACCGTGCCCTGCTAGACGAGCTATGCCAGAACCTGTGCGATAATGCGATCCGTTATAATCGTCCCGGCGGTAAGGTACAGATCACCACAGCCTGCAGCCGCGACGGACACTGCACCCTGACTGTGGCCGATAACGGCATCGGCATCCCGAAAGAAGCACAGTCCAGCGTGTTTGAGCGCTTCTATCGTGTGGATAAGAGCCGCAGCAAGGCTACCGGCGGTACCGGTCTGGGCCTTGCCATCGTCAAGCATATCGCGCGCATCCACAACGCACGCATCAAGCTGGAAAGTCAGGTGGATGTGGGCACTACCATTACTGTCACCTTCCCCACTGCCAACTGAATCACATCGGTAAAAATCTCACGTCTGCCTGCAATTGCGGGCAGGCGTTTTTTATTGTGATCTTTTCTCTGCCCACACCGTTCTGCAATGCACTGCGCTGCTGCAGATGCACAAGGTCGATGCCCTGCTGCCAGAAAGACTGCACCGTCTGCGTGCACAGTTCTGCCAGCTGTTCGCACTGTGCGGCGCTTGGCTGCGGCGTATCATAGCTGCGCTGACAGTCCAGCCGCAGACTGGCAGTTTCTTCCCGCAGGGTGACAGACACGCTGCATCGGCGGACCGTTACCGGCTCACCTTCCAGCCAGAAAGTATGCACGCCGCCCATTTTCATCAAAAGCCGCGCTGTTTCCGCCTGCCGGGCCTCCAGCTCAATGCTGTTTTCCACTCGCCAGAGGATGCTTGTATCTGCAAGTGCCACTTCCTGTTTCTCTGCCCGCAGCTGCGGCAGAAGCATTCCGTCCTGATACTGGTAAAGCCTCGGCATCTGGTCTGCGCACTGCTTGAGCTGCTCAAGCAGTTTGTTCGGAAATTCCTGCTTTTCCGCTGGAAGTTCCTCCAAAAATCCATCGTCCATTTCCAGCACAGAAACTTTTGCCGATACCCTGCCCTGCCTGTTTTCCAGCACCGTACGCTCATACGCTGCAAGCAGCTCTGCCGATGCATCTTGATCGATCAGCAGATAATCGCACAGACGGTAATCCGCCTTTTGCGGCAGTTGCTTTTGCGCCGCCGCCAGCGCTTTTGCCAGCGTGTCCGCCTGCGCCAACTGCAGCTGCACAGCCCCAGAAGCCTCGGATGCATCGGCGGCGGCTTCCGGAGCCTGATACAGCAGCCCTACGGTGATGGACTGTTCCTTCTGAGCAAGATACAGCGCACGCACCATGCTTTTTTCGGTGGTCTCGCAGCGCAGAAAAATCAGGCACCACCCGATCAAAAGCATCGCACTGAGAGAGCGCAGTTTCTTCTGCTTCATTTTACCGCTCCTTTCCCGCACTGCACCGCGCGCTGCCACACGGTACGCACTGCCGCGCAGAGAAAGCCGGTGCGGAAGATCGCGCAGGTGAGCCAGATGAGCAAAAGCAGCGCATCCATGCGGGAGAAAACATCTGCGCTCCATGCCCGCAGCAGTTCCTGTGCCGGGTAATCCGCTGCGCCAAATACGAGGCACATCCCGGCAGTAAGACCCGCCTGTGCCAGAAAGGTGAGCCATGGCAGCCAGGACATGCTGCGCGGCTCTTCATAACCTGCAAGAAGCGGCCAGAACAAATACTCCGCATACAGCGGAACACGCGGCCAGCGGGCCAGTTGCACAGCATCTGCCGTCAGCAGGTGCGCCCAATCCATCTGCCCGGCAAGCCCTGTCAGACAGACCAGCCCACCCAGCAGCACGAACCACCACAGCACCCGTGCCGGAGCGTCCCAGCCGGAAGGCGGAATACACCACCCTGCCCAGAGCAAAAGCGGCAGCAGGCCGATCAGCGCCATGGAGCGGAACTCCTGCTGGCAGATGTTCTGGGCCTGCATTACGGTTCCAAACAACTCTGCCAGAAACCATGCTCCTGCGGAAAACAGCCAGACCCACTGCATGGCTGCCCGTTGCCAGCAGGCAGAGAACACCCCACTGATGCATGTGAGCAAAAGAGCCTGAACCGCTCCATGAATGATCATCCCACGCGGAGAGATACCGGTCTGCATTTCTTCTGCCAGCGCAGCTGTCCACACGCTCAGTGCCAGCACAGGAGCAGAAAAGCCTTTCTGTTTTTGCATCATTTTCCCTCCCGTTTCTGCCAGATATTAAAGTCGTGCGCTGAAAGACGGCGGTAGTTGCGGCGGATGATGCCATCCTCTTCCATGGGCCGCTGCGGGAATGGATGCGCCGCCAGATATGGCACCTGCAGGCAGGCTGTGCCGGAAAGACTGAGCAGAACTGCAAAAAAAGCCCCCGCAAGGCCCACCGGCCCGGCAAGACCTGCAGCCAGCACCACACCCAGACGCAGCAGCGTAGCAGGCTCGTACAAAGAGGGCGTGACGAACACCGCGATGGCCGTGATGCTTGCCACAAAGATCACCGGCGTGCTCATAAGCCCGGTGGCAATGGCAGCATCGCCGATGATCAACGCGGACACCAGACTGACCGAATGCCCCAGCGACTGCGGCATCCGCAGACCTGCTTCCCGGATGACCTCCAAAATGAGTATGACCAGCAGCATTTCCGCAAACAGCGGCAGCGGTGTGGCCTTCTCCGCCGCTTCGATCTTGTACAGAAGCTGTGGTGGGATCAGCTCCGGCAGGTAGACCGCCAGACAGACGAACACACCCGGCAGAAATACTGTGAGGTAGAACGAAACATATTTGAGGATGCGCAGAAAAGAGGAAAACACGGCGGTGGATGCATAATCTGTCTCTTATACACATCTCCGAGCCCACGAGACCTCTCTACATCT